>ENA-OQHA01000798-OQHA01000798.1-human-gut-metagenome-genome-assembly--contig:-NODE-798-length-14403-cov-22.187938_pt1 | contig 14403 bp, 17 predicted proteins | sample MGYA00242558_ERZ504707 | MGnify/ENA primary metagenome ERZ504707 (study PRJEB26092, sample SAMD00036197) | human gut metagenome | host: Homo sapiens | study: EMG produced TPA metagenomics assembly of... | reverse complement strand
TTTCAGAAGTCGATGCACTATAACCCATTTGCCTATATCCATTCAGAAAAAGACATTCTGAAACTGGTGACAACGCTGATTGCCAACACAAAGGGTGATGGAAAAGCCGGTGATGAGTTCTGGACGAGTGCGACACGTTCGCAGGCGGTAAAAAGTCTGCGCACAGTGTTGGTTTATTAAATCATAACCAGTCTGTGAACTGGTAATCCGATAGGTGGAATGATGGGGTAACGCCCTGAAACGTCTATCCTTGACGGACTTGCGTCAGCTGTAATGGTTGGGGTGAGAAGCTCCGTGACAACGACCGAGAGTAGTCGTAGGAATCTGCCAAAAGATTCTCGAAAACGCCCCAGAGGTGGGGTGCGCTACCTATAGGTCTAGGATCTATAAAATATCTATGATTAGAATGTTTACTTTGGCGAGTAAACTGACGAAAACTGCGAATGTACGGTTCTAAAAGAAGACCATATAGAAATGTATGGGTGCGTTAAAGCGCAGTCAGTGTGGTTCAGTAGAAATTCGCCCTACGAACGACCATGTTGTGTTACAGGCACATCCAAGCTGACAGGACTATAGCAGAGATCTAAGGATATATGTACAGATAGGATTATCGGAACGTGGAAAGGCACCAGATTCCATTAGGGGATAGCCTGACGAAGAAAATAAGCAGGTGAACTGGTGCTGAAAAGCCGTGATCGAACTTATGATGAGTTCTGCGAAAAAGAGGAACTCGGAGGAATGGTCACAAGTCGGTTGAAATAAACAGGCATTATTCAGTCTAATGATAAGGATTACGAGTAAGACCAAAAGGGTCACTTTCGAGAGGAGGTGATGCCTTATGCCAAAGAAAAGTAAAACATTATGTGTAGATGACCTGCGTCATGCGGAGTACTACGGAATGCAAGGTACTTTTGATGAACTATATCAAAAAGTCAGAACGGTGAAGTATTTGAGAATCTTATGGATTTGATACTGAGCAGGGATAACATTTTACTTGCGTACCGAAACATCAAAGCGAACAAAGGCAGCTACACGGCAGGAACAGACAAAAAGAACATCACAGATATTGGGAGTCAAACTCCTGATGATGTGGTAAAAAGAGTGAGATTTATTGTTACGGGAAGCGAACACGGCTACAGACCAAAGCCTGTAAGACGGAAAGATATCCCGAAACCAAACGGAAAAACACGTCCGCTGGGAATCCCATGCATATGGGATAGGTTGATACAGCAATGTATCAAGCAGATCATGGAACCAATCTGCGAAGCAAAGTTCTGCAATAATAGTTATGGATTTCGTCCGAATAGATCCGTTGAACATGCCATTAACAGAACCTACACCATGCTTCAAATGATGAATCTTCATTATGTTATTGAGTTTGATATTAAAGGATTTTTCGATAACGTAAATCATAGCAAGTTAATCAGACAGATATGGTCGCTGGGTATCCATGATAAAACGCTGATTTTTATTATCAAGCGAATACTAACAGCTCCAATTAAAATGCCCGATAATACAACGGTACTGCCCAACAAGGGTACACCACAGGAGGAATTATCTCACCACTACTGGCAAACATCGTTCTAAATGAATTGGATTGGTGGATAGCTAGTCAATGGGAGGAAAATCCGATTGCTATAAGCAGAGGGCGAGAAAGAATAATCGGAAAAACTAAAGTTTTTGATAAAAGCCATGGTTATAGGATTATGAAAAACACAGAAATGAAAGAAATGCATATCATTCGGTATGCGGATGATTTTAGGATTTTCTGTAGAACGAAAGAGGACGCAGTCAGGACAAAAGAAGCGGCTACGGCGTGGATTGAAGAGAGGTTGAAATTAGAGGTGTCCCCTGAGAAAACAAGGATTGTGAACACCAGAAAACGGTGGTCAGAGTTTCTTGGATTCAAAATAAGGGTAAGGCTGAAGCATCATAAATATGTGGTGCAGTCGGCAATCTGTGACAAAAAGGTTGAAATTGAAAGAGCAAAGCTAGTGGAACAAGCGAAAAACATCGCAAAACCCAGAGAGAAAAAAAGTTGTTTATCAGAAATTCAGCTATATAACTCTATGGTGTTAGGCATACAGAATTACTATCAGCTTGCCACCTGTATCAGTATTGATTGCAGAGAACTCCATAGGCGAGTAATGACAGTTTTGACGAACAGGTTAAATACAGAAACAGGAAGTATGCTAAAACATGAGGGTGGAACTATCACCCAAGCAGAAAAGGAAAGATTCGGACAGTCAAAAATGATTCGATATGTTTCAGGAATTGACCAGATGATCTATCCGATTGCATTCATCAAAAATAAAATACCGATGGCGAAGCGATCAATCGTTTGTAGTTATACAAAAGAAGGTCGTGCTCCGATTCATACAGAACTTAACCTTAATCAGTATGTTCTGAAAGGACTGAGAGAAAAAATATCCGTTGGTCATAGCACAGAATACCATGACAGTAAAATATCTTTATTTTCTGCTCAAAAGGGAAAATGTGCAATCAGTGGAGAAGAATTCGCAGATGCGGAACATGTAGCTGTATGGCTCAAAGTACCAAGAGCACTTGGTGGATTTGAAAGATATAAAAACATGGTTCTGATTCACAAAAAATATCTGATTCTGTTACAAGAACTGCCCCAAGCAGTAATAAAAGACCTGATAAAAACACTCAATATCACAAAAAAGATGCTCGTGAAAATCAATAGTCTGCGAGAGCAGGCGAACCTGTCAGCAATAATATAAAACTTAAATTTGGTGACTGATTAAATGTCTCGTGAAGACAATCGATGGAGCGCCGGATGCGGTGAAAGTCGCATGTCCGGTGTGAAGTGGGGGAAAAGGTGGAGATAATATCAAAACCTTACCTATCACTATAGGCGGAAACGCTGCTCTACTGTGCCTTGATCGGATATATCCACTATGAAGCTCCGGTTGAGGAACAGAATTTCTCCACCCTGATTGAGTTCCTGAACGCAATGGAGGTGCGGGAAGATGATGAGGAGTTCCAGAACCCGGTGGATCTGATGTTTGAAGCCCTGGAAAAGAAAAAGCCGAATCACTTTGCAGTCCGTCAGTATAAAAAATACAAGCTGGCTGCCGGAGATGTATGCTCTAAGTGACTTCTTAATCATGGTTTTTGTCATGGTTAGTGAAGCAGTCACTTAGAGCATTTTCATTTCAGGAGGTACAGCCATGAGAAACGAGAAAATCACCCCTCTGTATGAGCGTTTGAGCCGCGACGATGAGTTACAGGGCGAGAGCAACTCCATAAGCCATCAAAAGCAGATGTTAGAGGAGTTTGCCCGCCGGAATGGGCTGCCGAACCCCACACACTTCACCGATGACGGCGTATCGGGAACCCGTTTTGACCGTCCTGGCTTTCTGGCGATGATGGAGGAAGTCGAGGCCGGACGGGTGGAGGCCATCGTCATAAAGGACATGAGCCGCCTGGGGCGCGACTATCTGAAAGTCGGCCAGGTCATGGAGATTTTGCGGCAGCGCGGTGTCCGGCTGATCGCCATCAATGACGGTGTGGACAGTCTAAAAGGCGATGATGATTTTACCCCTTTCCGCAACATTATGAACGAGTTTTACGCCCGCGACACCAGCCGGAAAATCCGCTCCGTGTTCAAATCCAAAGGCATGAGCGGCAAGCACCTGACCGGCACCGTTATCTACGGCTATCTGTGGGATGAAAAGCGGGAACACTGGCTTGTGGACGAAGAAGCCGCCGAAGTGGTACGCCGTATCTTTTCCCTGACGATGGAGGGCTATGGCCCCTATCAAATCTCCAAGCTGCTGTCCGAGGCAAAGGTTGAAATCCCCGCTGTCCATCTGGCACGCTTTCACGAAGGCGTAAACAGGTCAAAGCCGGTCAAAGACCCCTACGGCTGGGGATCGTCCACCATTGTGAACATCCTGAAAAAGCGGGAATACCTGGGCCACACCATCAATTTCAAGACCCGCAAGCACTTCAAGGACAAGAAAAGCCACTATGTTGATGAAAGCGAGTGGACGATTTTCGAGAATACCCATGAGGCCATCATCGACCAGGAAACCTTTGACAATGTGCAGCGCATCCGGCGAATGTCAGGCGTTACCCGGACGGCTGGGGCGAGGCCCATCCCCTGACCGGCCTGATGTACTGCGCCGACTGCGGCGGCAAGATGTATGTCCATCGCGTCAATAACGGCAAGCGTGACCCACAGTTTACTTGCAGTCAGTATAGCAAATACCCTATCGGCTCCCTTTGCCCCACACAGCACCGCATCCGGGCCGAGGCCGTCCTGACCCTGATAACCGATATGCTCCGGGCCATCGCGGAGTATTCCAAGAATGACCGGGCCGAGTTTATCCGCACCGTCCAGGAAACGCAGGCCGCCCAGCAGACCGCCGACATATCCAAAAAGCGGAAACGGCTGGCCGCCGCCCAAAAGCGGGCCGGGGAACTGGAAAAGCTGATTTGCAAAATCTATGAGGACAACGCCCTGGGAAAGCTGCCGGACGCCCGGTATGAAGCCCTGGACGCACAGTATGCCAAAGAGCAGGACACTCTCCATGCGGAAATCACGGAACTGGAAAAGGCCGTTACCGGCTATGAGCAGAGCCGGAAATCTGCGGAGAAGTTTATTGCCCTGATTGATAAGTACGAGAACTTCGACACGCTGACAAACACCATGCTCAACGAGTTTGTAGAGAAAATCCTTGTCCATGAACGCGCCCGGAAAGGCAGCCAGGACACCACGCAGGAGGTTGAAATCTACTTCAACTTTGTGGGCCGGTATATCCCGCCCGCCTTGCAGCCTGTTCCCCTGACCCCGGAGGAACAGGAAGAACTGCGGAAGAAGGAGGAACGCAAGGACAGGCTTCACCAGAACTACTTGCGCCGCAAGGCCAATGGCAAGCAGAAGGAATGGGAAGAACGCTACAACGCCAGGCGCAAGGCCCAAGTGGAGGCGGCAAAGGCCGCAATCCGGGCCGAGGATATGGAGAAGGGCATTTTTACCACCGTCAGTCAGTTACCCAGGCAGGAGCCGCGCAAGGCCACCTTACCGGCCAGCGCCGCAGTTTAACCCACAGTGCAAAGGAGGACGAACATGAGCGAATTGACTTACACCCGCTGCGGGGATTACTACATCCCCGACCTGAAGCTGTCCGAGCAGCCGGAGGCCCCCATCGGCAAGTATGGCCGTATGCGGCAACGCTACCTGAAGGAACACCGGCCCAGCCTTTACAGCAGCTTGATTTTGAGTGAAAAGCTGTACCCGCATCTGTTGGAGATTGACCGGGCGGCGCGTGAACGGATGGACGCCATGCTGCCCCGGATGATGGAGGCGGCAGGCGTCACAGAGGAACTGAAAGCCCGCGACCCGATGGCCTGGGTGGGCCTGATGAACACGCTGAAAGCGCAGATTGACGAGTTAATTTTGTGCGAATTGGTTTATAGTTAAATTACCAAAAGGCAGAGAGTGATTACGCTCTCTGCCTTTTGGTGAGGATGAGAACATTTCTTCCACTTGACTATGCGGTTGCTTCTGGTATATCATTAAATTAGTTACAACTAACCGCCGTGGAGGGAGCAACGAATGATGACACAAGGAAGCCAATATCTTGGCAAACTATATAATGACCTCATAGCAAATTCACCGCAAACAATCTCGATGGATATTCCCTCTGATATGGGTAAAGGAAGAATTGCCCAAACAAAGATCAAACATGGAGTTATTCTTTCCGACTGGCAAATGTGCTATCAAGCAGATATGAATGTGCAAGGCACTGTCAGTAAGGAATATATGCAAATCATTTTTTGCTTGAATGATGGGATTTCTTGGGGAATTATGGATGAGCAGCGCTCTGTTACTATCCAAAAGAATGAGTCCTGCATTTATGCCGGACATGGAGGAACAGAATATATTTGCTACAAGAAAGACAGCAATTTCTCATTCAAGAGTATCAAAATCCCCCTTTCTTATTTCTCTCATCTTCTCGCAGATTACTTCGACGGGCAGGAGGTAACTGCTTATGAAAAGAAACTTCTGGGCGGGATTTCTAAAGTTCCGGTAACACCCATTATGGAACAGATTTTAGCGGAGACGAGCCGGTTTACACAATATCGTGGTGGATTGGGTTATTTGTATTTGGATGGCAAATTACTGGAATTATTGTCTATTTATCTGGGAGAAGTGCTTGAATTAGATATTTTGATGGGCAAAAATATTTCTATGTCTAAGACCGAAAGGACTGCCATTATGGAGGCAAAACGAATTATAGACAGTCAGCTTGCATTTGCCCCCTCATGTGAAGAATTATCCCGTTTGGTACATTTGAGCGTAACGAAATTGACACGCGGTTTTTCATCATTTTACGGTATGCCAATCCATCAATATATTATTGAGCAGCGTTTAACACAGGCGGCACAGTTACTTTTGGAAGGAGACTGGAATGTAAGCGAAATTGCTGCGATTGTTGGATATGGAAAACCAAGCAATTTTGCAGCAGCCTTTAAGAAAAGATATGGAGTAGCACCAAAAAATTACCGTGAAAGTTACCTTGACGATACAAAAAAATAAGCGTTCAACCGTTTTTGGGTCAAAATGGGTAGGTTTTGGGTTGGATTAGTCTGCGATAACTGGTATTCTATGTGATGTGGTTAGATGTTGCTAACTGCATCACATTTTTATTTTCCAACAAAGTGAGGAGGCATGAGCATGAAACAAAAGTTGAATGCGAAAGACTTTATTCTCATCGGTGTCCTGACTGCCCTCATGTGGATCATCTGCATGATTATCAGCACCATTATGAGCGTGGCTGGCCCGGTGACCAATGTGTTTTACCCGTCCGTTGTTGCTATTCCTAATGGTATCGTGATGATGCTTCTGCTGGCCAAAGTGCCAAAGAAAGGGGTATTTACCATCTGTGCCGCCATTCAAGCCATTCTGTTCCTGCTGGTGGGCGCTTTCTGGTTCATCCCCATCGGTCTGGTGATTGGCGGTGTCGTCTGCGACTTCCTGGTTATGGGCCGCAAGGAAATCACGATGAAGTCCATGATGGTGGCGTATGCGCTGTTCAGTGCTATTTTTGCTTTCAGCGCCATCTGCCCCATCAAGTTCCTTCAAAGTGCCTTTGTGGGCGCGATGGAGAAGAACAACATCGCACCGGAGTACATCGAAGGGATGCTGAATATTACTTCTGTTCCTATGCTGGTAGTCATTGTAGCCGCCGGACTGATTGGTGGTCTGCTTGGCGGTTTTATCGGCCAGAAAGCGTTGAAGAAACACTTTATCAAGGCTGGACTCGTTTCAGTAAAATAACAGGATCAGCCCCTGAAAATTCATCAGACAAACGCAGGCAAGCGGGCTGCCTGATTTTAGAGCGCGGGGCTGAATGTGGTCCCGCGCTTTGATTTTTATAGGGAGGCATTGGAATGGAAGAAGCACAAATCAAACAGATTATTGAGCGGCAACCCCTATACGGGTCTGCACTCTTGGACCCGCGCTGCAAAATCCTTCTCCTGGTTTGCATCGGCTTTGTCAGCTATTTTCTGGCCGGAGAAGTTGTCAGCCTTGTACTCATGCTGGTTTACGGATTGTTCATCGCCCTGGGCAATGGGCGGGAAATGGGCTGTAAAGATGATAGTGACCTATATCATTGTCGCTTATCTCAATGCTCTGCTCCGTTATGTGCAGGTGCCAGTTTTAAGTGTGATTATGAGCGTGTTCGGCGTGACGGTTCTGAAACTGATCCCCATTGTAATGATGGGACTCTGGATATTGCGGACCACCTACATGGATGACCTGATGGTAGCTCTTCAAAGGATGCGGCTGCCGCAGGCAGTCACGATCCCTCTTGTGGTTATGTTCCGCTATATCCCTACTTTACGGATTGAATACCGGCAAATCCGCAGCACGATGGATATTCGAGGTATCAGCGATACCCTCTGGAAACGGGTATCTCATCCACTGGCGACGATAGAGTATATTTTGATACCGCTGCTGATGCGATGCCTGAAGGTCACAGATGAACTTGCGGCATCTGGCACAACGCGGGGGTTAGAACTGGAATGCAAACGATATGCGCTGAGGCCGATCCGTTTTGCGTGGCCGGAAATCATAGTATCTCTGCTGGGTATTCTCTTTTTGGCTGGCCTTCTCCTTATTGACCAGACCAAAATTGGGGAAATCATTTTGTGGAGGGTATGACGATGATCTCATTTCAGAATTTTAGTTTTCGATATGAAGAAAGTCAGGATTTTACTCTCCGTGGTATTGATATGACCGTACAGACTGGAGAGTTTATCCTCTTGACTGGAAGAAGCGGCTGCGGCAAAACAACACTGATCCGTTCCCTCAATGGCCTTATTCCACACTTTTATCCTGGAGAAATCAAAGGCGATCTGTTGATGGATGGCAAATCATTATTGGAGATGAAGCCTTCCGAGCTGGCCGGGCAAATCGGGACGGTGTTTCAAGACCCACGCTCTCAGTTCTTTATGACAGATACGACACGGGAACTGGCTTTCGGCTGCGAAAATCTTGGCCTTGCCCGTGAGAAAACGATTGAGCGAATTGCAAAAGCGGCAAAAGAACTGGAATTGGTGGACTATTTGAACAGAAGCATTTTTGCTTTGTCCAGCGGCGAAAAGCAACAGATCGCAATCGGCTCTGTATATGCACTCGCTCCAAAAGTTTATATTTTTGATGAGCCATCGGCCAATTTAGATTATGCCGCCACAAAACGGCTTGCCGAAATTATGGGGAAACTTAAACACGCTGGATATACCATTTTTGTGGTAGAACATCGCTTTTACTATCTTCGTGATTTGATTGACAGGGTTTTTCTTATACAGGAAGGGAAAATTGAGCGCGAGTTTACGAGAGAAGAATTTTGCTCACTGCCGGAAGAAACACGCATTTCCTACGGTTTGCGGACAGCATACCCGGAGCGTGATGCGGAGCATTATCAGGAAAAACCGCGTCCGCATAGCGGAACACATCTGATGGAAGTCCACAATTTAGGTTTTTCCTATAAGAAAGGCCCGGATGTGTTTCAAAATGTCAGTTTTGAAGCCCATGCGGGAGATGTGATTGGCATCCTTGGACACAACGGGGCCGGAAAGACAACGCTCTTATCCATCCTGACTGGTCTATTAAAGCAGCGGCGTGGGGAAGTCAGCTTAGACGGGAAAAAACTCACTCCACGGCAGAGGCGGTCGCTTTCCTATCTTGTTATGCAGGATACAGATTATCAACTCTTCGCCAGTAGTGTGGAAGAAGAACTGTCCTTGGGAATAAAGGAGGATTGCAAAGAAAAAGTAGATGCCACTTTGGAGGCATTGGAGCTTTCAGAGTACCGGGAGCGTCACCCAGCCTCCCTATCAGGCGGTCAAAAACAGCGCGTCACCATCGGCGCAGCCATCGTAAAGGATAGTCCGGTGATCTACTTTGACGAGCCTACCAGCGGCTTGGATTATGACTCGATGGTTCGCGTTAGCAATTTGATAGAACAGCTTTCTAATTCCGGGGTGATTGTTTTTGTGGTATCCCACGATTTTGAATTTATCGTCCGCACTTGTACGGAAGTGGTTCAGTTAGACGATCACGGAGCCATCCAAAATCACAGGCTTTCGCCGGAAATCCTAAAAACTCTTTCTGAAAAGTATTTTACCTGATGGGAGGTTAGACTTATGTTCCAAAAAGTATTTGAATATGCAGGGCCTCATAAAAAGGGGCTTTATGCGGCAACAGCGGTTGTGCTGGTCAGCGTCCTTATGGGGGTGCTTCCCTTCGTACTGGCCTACCAGGTGATCGCGCCGTTGGTTATGGGGGACGCGATAGACGCCTCCTTCGTCATTCTTCGAGTGGTTTTAGTATTGGTATGCCTGGTTTTGCAGGCAATTTTCTACGGTTTGGGATTGAACATCTCACACAAGGCTGCCTATGACACGCTGCTGCGTCTGCGGACTGCTTTGCAAAAACGATTTGAGAAGTTGCCTCTTGGAGTGATCCAGGATAAAGGTACGGGAACAGTTAAAAAGCTGTTTGTCGATGATGTGGACAGCCTGGAAGTTCTGTTGGCTCACTCTATGCCGGAGGGCATCGCAAATCTAATGATCCCGATTGCGGTTTATGTGGCGATGTTTTTCGTGGACTGGAAACTGGCATTGCTGTCCCTGGCTTCTATTCCCATCAGCTTGATTGCCATGAAAACGATGTACTCCGTTGGCATGAAGAAAATGGGACCTTATTATATGGCCGGACAGAAGATGAATAATACCATCATTGAGTACATCAATGGCATGGAGGTTGTCAAGGTATTCAATAAGGATGCGGACTCCTATGAACGGTTCCGCAAAGATGTTTCAGATTATCGGGACTATACCTTGGAATGGTATAAGGCAGCATGGCCCTGGATGGCGATTTATAGTAGTTTATTACCCTGCACCATCATCCTCACCCTGCCCTTGGGCGCATGGTTTGTTCTTTCTGGCTGGTCAGCTCTGCCGGATCTGATTTTGGTGCTATGCCTTTCCTTGAGCATCGGTATGCCGCTGCTAAAATCTCTTGGGTTCCTGCCTACGATGCCGCAGCTTAACTATAAGATTTCTGCGCTTGAACAGGTTTTGGATGCACCGGAGCTTCAGCAGACAGACGATGGGGTCCACGGAAAAGATGACACCATTACTTATGACCATGTTTCGTTTGCGTATCAGACCATGCAGCCAGGCCCGGACGGGAAACCTACGGTTGTGGAGGATGAAGTCCTCCATGATATTTCTTTTACCGCAAAGGCAGGGCAGAAAACCGCACTTGTAGGCGAGTCCGGTTCCGGCAAGAGTACCTTAGCCAAATTGCTGATCCATTATTATGACCCGCAAAAAGGCAGTATCTCCATTGGCGGCCAGAAACTTTGTGATATGAGTCTGGAGGCGCTGAACAGTCACATCTCCTATGTGGCGCAGGATCAATACCTGTTCAACACCTCGCTGCTGGAAAATATCCGGCTTGGCCGGCTGAACGCAACGGACGAAGAAGTAATGGAAGCAGCGAAGAAAGCCCAATGTATGGAGTTCCTGGAAAAACTGCCCCAGGGTATTCATTCTATGGCCGGTGACGCAGGAAAGATGCTCTCTGGCGGTCAGCGCCAGCGTATCTCCTTGGCGCGGGCGATCTTAAAGGATGCTCCTATTGTAGTGCTTGATGAGGCAACTGCCTACGCCGATCCAGAGAACGAAGAAAAGATGGAGGCCGCTATTGCAGAGCTTGTAAAAGGTAAAACCCTGGTTGTCATTGCTCACAAGCTACCTGCGATTATGAACGCCGACCAAATTTGCGTTATGGATCGCGGAAAACTGGTGGCAACAGGCAAGCATCAGGAGCTGATCCAATCCTGCCCTGAATATCAAAAGTTGTGGAAAGCGGCGCAGGACAGCGCCGAGTGGAAAGTACACACTGCAAAGGAGGGAAAATAAATGTTTGCTTTGTTTTCAAGAATTTTGAAACTCTCCGGTCGATATAAGGGCCGTATCCAGGGAGCATTTGTCTGTGCGTTTTTGGAGTCCATCCTCTCCAAAATGCCAATTTTCCTGGCCTTTGTAATTTTGAGCGGCTTTGCAGCCGGAACGCTGACCGGTCAGACTTGCCTCTATGTGGGCATTGGTCTTGCTGCGGCTGTGCTTGTGCAGATGCTCGTACATTATCTTAGTGACAGCTTGCAAAGTGCGGCGGGATATTTGATGTTCGCTGATAAGCGTATGGAGCTGGGCGGCCATCTGCGGAAACTTCCAATGGGATACTTCACTTCTGGCAACATCGGAAAGATCAGCTCGGTTCTTAGCACCGACATAGTGTTTATCGAGGAAGTTGCATGAGTACCCTGGGCAATATGATGAGCTATCTACTCTCCTCCCTGGTTCTGCTGGCCTTCATGTTTTATCTGAACTGGCAGCTTGGCTTGATTGCCGCCATCGTGACAATTCTGGCATGGCTGGTATCCAAGGGGATGAACAAAGTATCTCTTCGGGAGGCGGCGGGCCGTCAGGAACAGAGTGAACGGCTGACGGATGCCGTGTTGTCCTTTGTGGAAGGTATTGGCGTTATTAAGAGCTATAACCTGCTGGGTGAGAAGTCGGAAGAATTAACCGGGAATTTCAGACGGTCCAGAAATACATCCCTTGCCTTTGAGAGAAAAATGACCCCCTGGACCATGGGGCTGAATATCCTTTATGGTATTGGTATTGCGGCAATTTTCGGGCTGGCAATCTTTCTGGAACAGAATGGCGGCCTTTCCCTGGCTTATGTTCTTGGCGTTCTTCTGTTCGTATTTGATTTGTTTGGACCGCTGAAAGCACTCTATGGCGAGGCATCTCGCCTGACTGTAATGAACGCGGCATTGGATCGCATTGAAGCGGTATTGGATGAGCCAGAACTCCCCGACACTGGTAAGCAGCACTTGCCTTCCCAGGCACAGCCGGGGCAGCCGGAAGTACAGTTTAGCGATGTTGCTTTTGCCTATCAGGACAAAGAAGTGCTACACCATATCAATTTCGCTATGAAGAAAAACTCTATGACGGCTCTGGTCGGTCCTTCCGGTGGCGGTAAATCCACTATCGCAAATCTGCTGGCCCGGTTGTGGGATGTAAAATCCGGCAGTGTGACAATTAGAGGTGTGGATATTCGGAATGTACCCCTGTCGGAGCTGATGGATCAGATCAGTATGGTGTTCCAGCGGGTGTATTTGTTCCAGGATACGATCTATAACAACATCAGCATGGGAAAACCGGATGCCACGGAGGAAGAAGTCTATGAAGCGGCAAAAAAAGCCCGCTGCTATGATTTCATCATGCTTGCCTGACGGGTTCCAGACCGTGGTTGGAGAAGGCGGCGCTACTCTTTCCGGCGGTGAGAAACAGCGTATTTCGATTGCGCGCTGTATTCTGAAGGATGCGCCTATCGTTATTTTGGACGAAGCTACCGCAAGTGTTGATACCGACAATGAAAGCTATATTCAAGAGGCTATTTCAGAACTGGTAAAGGGTAAGACCTTGCTTGTGATTGCTCACCGTTTGAATACCATCCAGAATGCCGATCAAATCCTGGTAATTGACAACGGCCAAATCGCACAGCATGGCACCCACGAGGAACTTCTGGAGCAGCCGGGTATCTATCAGGATTTCGTCAATATCCGAAAGAGTGCTGCTGGATGGAGCCTGGTCTAACAGCGAAGGGAGGTCTTTATGAAACTTCATGCGTCCGGGGAGGACTACCTGGAAACCATCCTTGTTCTCCAAAAGAAACTCGGTATGGTACGCTCCGTAGATGTGGCCCGGCACATGGAGGTGTCAAAGCCAGCGTGTGCCATGCAGTGGCTACCTTGCGGGACGGCGGCTTTCTCACAATGGACGAAGATCATTTTCTCCATCTGACTGATGTGGCCGCGAGGTTGCCGAAAAATCTATGAGCGCCAGTGCTTTTTTACCGAGCAGCTTATCGCCGCAGGCGTTGACCCTCGCATTGCGGAGGCCGACGCCTGCCGGATTGAACACATCATCAGCGATGAGAGCTTTTTGCGGTTAAAAGAGGCAGCCGAACAAGAACAAGACTGAATTAAATAATCGAGACTATCCTGCCCCGGCAAACGGGGAAAGAAAAAAACCGTTGCTGGGGTAGGTAGTTTCGTGCGCCCATTACATAACTTTATCCTGACGGCGGTTTTGAAATACATTTCAAGGCCGCCGTTCTCCATGCCCTTATGAGGATGACGACCCTGTGCTGAATGTAGCGGCGGCTTTAGGAGGGAGCCGCCATGAAGCACACTGACCGCCGACAAATTCAGACGATATTTGCACTACCGTCAAAAAAAGCCCAGCCACCGAACCGGCCCCGTCTGGCAGCCGGTGCGAAAATTGTCACAATGTAACTGAATACCGTGTTTTTTGCGCTCGAATAGCTTTCTGCTGTCCGGGCGCTTTTCTATGCTATCCCCGGTGCCGCTCCCCGCCGCCCCGTTCAGATTTTCCCGCAAAAAATCTGAACGGAGGAAAGGCAGATGGAAGTCACCATCCATTACAACGGACAAGCTGTGGCCGTGGAGGTCACGCTGGAAGTCTATGAATTTCTTGACCGGGCCGACCACAAGACCGAGAACCTGTTCCATGAGCAGCGGCGGCACTGGGATGGCCGGGAGTTTGACGAGTACATAGTTGCCACCGAGGGCGTGGGTATCTACGGCGAAACGCCGGAGGACTACCTTTGCCGCATGGAAACGCTGGGCGAGCTGATGGCCGTCCTGGATACCTGCACCGAGGCACAGCGCCGCCGGTTCCTGCTCTATGCCTGGACGGGCTGACTTTTTCGGAGATCGCTGCCCTGTGCGGCTGCTCCAAGAGTTCGGTGCAAGGCTCCAT
>ENA-OQHA01000797-OQHA01000797.1-human-gut-metagenome-genome-assembly--contig:-NODE-797-length-14404-cov-6.111858_pt1 | contig 14404 bp, 16 predicted proteins | sample MGYA00242558_ERZ504707 | MGnify/ENA primary metagenome ERZ504707 (study PRJEB26092, sample SAMD00036197) | human gut metagenome | host: Homo sapiens | study: EMG produced TPA metagenomics assembly of... | reverse complement strand
TTCCTGGGTGGCCGGCGTGATTCTGAAGCACGGCGCGTCCGTATCCGGCCTCAATACGGCGGCCACCTTGTGGGCCTCGGCCGCGGTCGGCACGCTCACTGGTTCAGGAGACCTGGTGATCGCCATCATCGGCGCGGTGATGGTCGTGCTGGCCAACCCGCTGTTCCGCGCCATCGGCTCGTTCATCGATCGCCGCCGCAGTATCAACGATTATGAGACGGTCGGCCATGAATACACGTTTGAAGTGCGCTGTTTGCAGCAACATGAGGTGAAGATTCGCTCCCTGGTATTCGATGCGGTGCATCGCCCGGGCTTTTCCGTGCGTTCTATCGCCGCGACCGACCTGCCTGACGACATCGTCTCCATCACCGCCGTGCTCGACACCACCAAGCGCAACGATGCGGACATCGAGAAAAGCATCGAGGCCGTAATCCAGACGCCCGAAGTGCTCGGCGTGCGCTGGGATGTGGAGCACATCACCACGTCCGACTGATATGACAATGCTCTCCGCACAGCCAATATGGTCACGCGGAGAGCATTATGCTAAACGGCCAACGCCGAAACTACTTCACCTTGCGAATCAGCATGATAACCACTGCACCCACAAGCACGCAGACGATGGCGATCGGGAAGATGGTCGCATAGCTGCTGGTGGCCACAACGCCGCCGACGATAACCGGGGCAAGCACTTGGCCAACCGTATTGGCAAGGTTCAGAATGCCGAGATCCTTACCGGCCTCCTCCTGGCTGGGCAGCACGTCCACGTTCAGCGCCTGGTCTACGGCAATATAGATGCCGTAGCCGGTGCCGGCCACACCCGCGTACAGCATCATGCCAAGAGCCGTAGGCATCATAATGGGAATCGCGATACCGATGGCGATAATCACCGAACCGACCGCGACGATAATCTTGCGCCGATGCAACCGGTCGGAAATGGGACCGGAGATCATGGACGTGACGATGAGCACAATCATCGAAATCACGGACATAGTGGAGATGACCGTACCGGATTCGTCTACGGACAGGCCAACATACTTTTGCAGAATGTACAGCTGGTAAGTGGCGACCATAGACCAGCCGACCATAAGCAGCAGTCGGCCTACAAGCGCCAGATAGAAGTCGCGGCAATTGCGGGTTGGCAGGATGAACGAGCGCAGAATATCGCTGATGCTCAGTGTTTTGGCTGCCACCTCATCGTTCTTGGACGACCGTTCGCGCGGCCAGACCAGAACCGCAATGATGCCAGTAATGGCAAAGAGCACCGCACCGGTCAGGAAGCCTGCGCCCATATGTTTGATGAATTGTGCGCCCATAAATGTACCTGCCGATTGGCCAACAATCTGCGCGCCACCGTAGAACGCGGAGAAAGTGCCTCGCGTACTTTCGGGGATACGGTCAGAAAGTACGGCGACTGCCGGGGCAATCATCATATTGACGCCGACCTGCACAATGGACCAGCCCGCTACGATGCGCGAGCGCGGCGCTATTGGCGGCGAGCAGATAACCGGCTGCGGTGATAAAGCCACCGCACACGATCCATGGGGTGCGTTTGCCGAAACGGGAGCGCGTGATGTCGCTCATCGCACCAAACACAATGTTGGCGATGAGTGCGAATACACAACCAACCGAATTCATGGTGCCGAGAATCACCTCGGGCACACCGATACCCAGTTCGGTGAAGCGTTGCGGCAGGAGTACCTGAGAGCCGGAAGTGCCGGCTGTCATCCAAATCAAGGAGAACAGCGCAAAGCCAATACCGAAGCGCCATTTTTCCTGTGTGGTCAGCGGGCGGCCTGTGTCGGGAGCCAGTGTGGATGCTGCGGCAGTCTCTTCATTGAGTGCCATGATTATTCCTTTCATACAAAGGATTCGGGAGCTCCCTGCTCAGTATTCCGGGAGGGAGCTCGGCCAGCGAATCAGATATGGAACTGGAGATGATGGGTGCCGGCGGTAAGGTTCTGGACTTCGTGGTCTGGGATGTCCACAACGGCAGTGGTGCCGACCGGCACAGTGACCGTCACATCAACGGTGCTGCCGTCCGTACCCATTTGCCAGGTGACTGCCGCACGGCCGAACGGGTGATATGCGAGGTGGAGGCCTCGGTGAGTCCACCGCCCACAATCGGGGCGACACGGAACTTCTTCCAACCAGGTTCGATGGTTTCCAAGCCACCGATATGCGCGTGCATCCATTCGGCTACCGAACCGAGCGCGTAATGGTTGAATGAGGTCATGCTCCCGGGTTCAAGGAGCGGTCAGGACGCATGGAATCCCAGCGCTCCCATGTGGTGGTGGCACCCATGGTGACTTGGTACAGCCAGCTGGGGCATTCGGTGGAGGTCAGCAACTGGTATGCCTCATCATCATGGCCGGTTTGGGTCAGCGCGGGTAGTACGAATGGAGTGCCGGCGAAACCGGTGCTCACCTTGCCGCCGGATTCGCGCACCAAGCAGGCCAGACAGTTGCCGGCCTTGACCTTGCGCACGGGTTCGCCATCGAGCAGGCCGAAGGCGATGGCGAGCGCGTAGGCGCACTGGGTGTCGGAGGTCATAGTGCCGTCGAGTCGAATGAAACGGTCGAGGAAGCCGGCAATCACATGATCTCGTAGCGCGGCGTATCGCGCGGCATCATCGGCGTATCCCAGAATTTCGGCGATGCGCGTAATTTGTATGCAGCTGCGGGCGTAGAACGCGGTGGCCACAAGTTCCTTGGCGGTCATCGCTTGCGTGGGGTCTTCCGGTGGCGCGGTCGGGTCGAGCCAATCACCAAGCTGACCAAGCGGGAAGTCGGGTTTGCGATCCCAGACACCGTCTGGTGAAAGGTATTGTTCGACTTCGTTTACCCAGTCGCGGCTCAGGTCATAGGAGTCAGCGAGCACTTGTGGATCGCCGCTTTCCATGTAGAGCGTCCATGGCACTTCCACGGCGGAGTCGCCCCATGTGGAGATGGATTGAGGGTGTGCCCACACGCCGAGCGGAATGAATGGCACGTAGAACGGCACGGTGCCCCATTTGACTTGGTCGGCGCGCACATCTTTGAGCCAGCTTTTGAGGAAGCCATGTACGTCGTACAGGTAGGTGGCGGTCGGCGCGAACAGGCAGATGTCGCCGGTCCAGCCATACGTTCGTCGCGCTGCGGGCAGTCGGTGGGGATGGAGACGAAGTTGGAGCGCATTGACCATACGGCATTGGCGTGCAAACGGTTGAGCAGCGAGTTGGAGCAGGTGAGTTCGCCGGTGCGGTCCATTACCGAATGGTATACGCGGCAGTCCATGTCCTCGGCGGTGAGTTCGCCTGCGTAGCCTTCGATCTGCGCATAGCGGAAACCGTGCATGGCGAATCGTGGCTCCCACCAAGCATCGGTGCCGTTGGAGGTGTAGATATCGCACTGTTGGCCACGGCGTAGGGTGCGGGTGGCGATGGTGCCGTCCGGTTCGAGCACCTCCACGTGGCGCAATGTGACGCTTTGACCTGCTTCGAGGCCGCGCATATTCAGACGGATACGCTGTGAGCAGTTCTGCTCAAAGTCGACCAACCAGATGCCACGACCATCGTCAGTGGAACCGATGCGTTCGATGGAGGCAGGCTGGTTTCTTTCGTGTGCGCGTACCGGCGAGGTGTCAGGGTTTTCGATGCGGGCGGGGTCGTAGAAGACTTCGGCCACAGGCTTCCAGTCACTATCATCGAATCCAGGCTTGGACCAGCCGGGCATTTCAAAGCGAGCATCGTAACGTTCGCCTTCGCACAGGTCAGAGCAGACGATGGGACCAAGTGTGGTCTTCCATCGGCGGTCCCACGAGTTGGAATAAACGGCGTCGGTGCTGCCGTCCGCATATTCGACTTCAAGCTGGGCGAATACGCCGATACGGTCACCATAGTAATTCGCATAGCCACCGTCGAAGCCGAGTCTACCTCGATACCAGCCGTCACCGAGCCAGAAACCCATGGCATTTGTGCCTGCAGAGAGGTTTTCGGTCACGTCGTAGGTCCACATTTCGACACGCTGCTCATAATTGGTCCAGCCGGGAATCAATGCGTCATTGCCGACTTTAGCACCATTGATTTCCGCTTCGACCAAGCCGAGCGCGGTCAGATAGAGCCGCGCACGCACGGGCTGGTCTTTGAGTTCGATTTCGGTTCGCACGAGCGGCAAATGACGATGGTCGCTTTCTGGCTCAGCCAGGAGGGGCCTACGAAGTCGGCAACGTGGTCGAATTCTTCAAAAAGGCCGGCTTCAAAATGCAAGGTGCGGCTGACTGCGCCCAGCGGCTTGTGACTGGCGGAGACAGCCTGCACGGTGGCAAACACTTCTTCGCGGGAGACGAGCGGCTCGAACTGCCAAGGCACAAGCACGCCGTCGTCGGCGGGCAGATAGGTTTTTTCTTCGCGCGGTTTACTGCCAGGCACGCGGCGGGTGAGGGTGAGCAGAATCTGTGCATCTTCCGGCACTGTGTGCGAATAGGTCCAGTTCATGCGCGGTGCGCGGACTGCGATGCCGAGCGCATCACCCGGATAGTGTTCAACAGTGAAGCTGGTGATATCGAGGTCGCCGGTCAAGGTACCGGGCACAATCTGCGGCACGGTTGTAGCAGTCATTGATGACTCCTTTGTCCTGAGGTGGTATGGGAATCGGCTCCTCCCGAAGAGGAGCCGTTACGGGATATCAGGCGTTGGCCTTGGCGAACTGGCGTTCCTCGTCGGTACCGTACTTCTTCTGGGCACGAATCATCACCGTGCCGGCGATGCCTTCGACCACGACGATGGCCGCGAAGCACCACATAGTGGCCTGAATGGTCTCAGGCAGCACCAGGGCCGGGGTGATCAGTGCGAACAGGCCACAGCACAGACGAGAGAAGCCGTTGATAAAGCCCTGCACGGAGGCACGGATCTCAATCGGGAAGGATTCCTGGGTCCACACCTTGTACAGTGCCTCGCCGGCGAGCGGAGAGCCGAGGTTCATGAAGGCGGTGGCACCGACGATGACCCATAGATTCGCGCCGCCCATGGCCATGGCAATCATGGCGATGACGCTGATGATGATGCCGACGAAGAAAGCCTTATTACGGTACTTGCCACCAGCAATCGAGGCGAAGACGATGTTGAGCACCAGGGTGACCAAGTTCAGGATAATGCCCAGGCCTGTAGCGAGCGACTGGGTGGCGCCGGCCTTGGAGAACATGTAGGTCTGAAACTGGCCCCATGTATTGGCCAGCAGATTCCAGCCGACATAGAAGATGACAATGGCGAGGAAGTAGGTGAGAAGCACCTTCTTATCGGCACCGAACAGCACCTTCATTACCGAGGTCTTGCCGGTGTTGTACGAAGTGGCCGGACGAGCGGCATCGCGGGCATCGGCTTCTTCGTGGAAGCGACGGAATGTTGGAGAGAACACGCGCCAAGCCCAGGCGATGACGGCGAATACAGCGAGAATGGCGAACACGACGCGACCGCCGGTGGCACCGCTCATCGTGGAGACAAGGAAGGCGCAGATGAAGGAGATGAACACGCCGACCTGCCAGAACACCTGTGTGGTGGAGACGAGTCGGGCTGCGGTGGCATCATCCGGCGCATCATGGGAAACAACCGTCATGGAAACCGGCAAATCGGCACCGGATGCGAGGCCCGCGATAATCAGGCCGACAAGCAGCGTGGTGAAATTTCCGGCAAAGATGCAGATGACCGCGCCGATAGCGTAGACCAGATTAATCCAGTTGAAGAACAGCACGCGGCCAATCTTGTCTGCGAGGCGGCCGCCGAACAGGGAGCCGAAGGCAATGGCGAAAGTCAGGATGCCGGAAAGCAGTCCAACCTGCGTGGTGTCAAGACCCAAGCCGTCCTGCCACACGGTGATGGTGGACGATAGGCCGACGATAATTCCGGAGCCGAGCATCGAACCGATTCCTGCGGCGAAGGCGAGCGGCATGTACTTGCCAAGTCCTTCATTCTGCTTTGTTGAAGCGTTCATATCTCTCCCTTACTGCTGAAGCATGTGAAGCAAATTCTTCACATGCTGGTTGAACCGTATTCAACTATTTCAAGTAATTTCAATTTGCTTCAGGCATATGTAATACATTGCCCATAGCGTGCTTGCTTACTTGATTTTCTGCGATTTCCCCGCGAACCTGCCGCCATCGCCAGCTGATATCCTCGGTGATTTCGTAGCACTATCATATCAATCTATTTTGAATATTTCAAATCAATTTCAAAGCTTTCATTGAAATTTAAATTGAGTATCTCGGTCACCTTGGCGTACAGTAGTGAAAAAAGCAATATTCCAACAGTTATCGGCGTTACCGGGCAAAGGAGTCATCATGCCAACGAACAGTAAGGTCGGCGTGTCGGATATCGCCAAACATGCAGGCGTCTCCATCGGCACTGTGTCTAACTATCTGAATTACCCTGAGCGTGTCTCCGAAACGTTGAAAGCCAAATCGGTGCCGCCATTCAGGAGCTTGGTTATGTGCCGCGCCGCGCCGCCCCTCCCCCGCCGCAAACAACCACTGGCACACCGATTATCGGCTATGTGATGACCGACATCGAGCATTCGCTGTTCTCCTTCATTTTGAAGCGCGCAGGAGGTGTGCGAGGAAAACGGTATGCAGATTATCGGTCTCAACGCCTCTTCAGACCTCGAACGGCAGCATGAACTGATTCGCACGTTGATTGGCATGAAGGTAGCAGGCATCTTGTTGAGCACCGTGCAGGATTCCGCCGAAGATGTGGCGGCCGCGCGGGCCGCAAATATTCCCATCATTCTGATTGACCACACCAATCCGTATGGAGGCACTCCCGTCTGCTCCATTTTGGAGAACAATGTTTCCGTCGGACGCATTGCCGCCGAAGAACTGATTCACACAGAGTGCAAGCGCATCGCATTTGCGGCGCATTCCTTTGACTATGAGGCGATTCAGGATCGTCAGCTCGGGGTGGAAAAAGCCGTGGCACAGGCGGGAGATGGCGTGACGTTCCAGCTCATCGATTCCGGAGGATTGATGGTTGAGGATGGACGGCAATTGGGCATGGAACTTTCCGACCCGTGCCGAACAGATGCGGCGCGAGGATTCCGATAATTCCTCCGTACCGGACATACCGATACCAGATGGCATTGTGGCCGGCAACGATACATTGGCGATGGGGCTGTTGGCGAGCCTTCATGAACGCGGCGTCTTGCGTGTTCCTGATGACATCAGCGTTATCGGCACTGAGGATATGTGGTTTCAGGCGATCAGCCCCATGCCGCTAACCGTGGTGCAGGCTCCTGGCATCGACATGGGCCGCAAAGCCATGACCAATTGCTTGACTATGCCGAGAACCCGGTCTCTCATGTGCACGGCACCACGTTGATTGAGCCAACATTAATCCGCCGCGCTTCCACCCGCGCCTGATTATTAGGGTGTGTTTACACTAGTTGATGAAGAACTTAGACCTCAACCGAAAACATGAAACCGCATCCTGATTTAGCGACGACTTGTCACTAAATCAGGATGCGGCCAGGCTTGTCCACCGATTCGACCGGATGCGACTATTTTCGGTTGACGGTGATGGCAACTCCGTTAGCGAGAGTGCCCCAACCGGGCAATGGGCTTCCACATACTCAATCAGACGATTTACGGCGTCCGGATCGCCATCCGCATCCAAGTCGATTGTTGAGCGGAGCCGCTGGTATCCAGGGCGGGCTGAGTTGGTTCCGAGGAATCCGCCCAAGTCGATATCGCCTTCGACGTGAATGTCGAGTTTCTTGATCTTGACCTTGAACTTTGGCGCGAACGCATTGATGGCGATTGCCTGGCAGGAGCCCAACGCATCCAAGAGGAGTTCCACTGGGTTCGGCCCCTTGTCGGTTCCGCCCAATGATTCAGGCTCGTCGACAGTGATGGTGTGATGCGTGCTCGTTGCCGTCACGTTCAGTCCTGCGACATGATGGACATCAGCCTTGAATGTAGTGATTGCCATGATCCTGTTCCCCTTCTGTTTAGACTGGCAGCCTGCGAACCCAGTTTAAAAAACGGAGGAGAAGGAACACGACGAGTCAGCAACAGCATGTGCTTATCGCGCATTATCAACGTGAGGTACGAGACAGGGAATGGATGACTATCCGCAAAAGCGACAAACATCACAGGAACAATGTCTTACGAGACTCAGCGCATGTTCTTTACTCGTGTGTCGCACACGTGTCGTTCCAGGAGTCGTAGTCTGCGTGTGAGTTAGCAGCTGACTCGTTGGCGTACAGTCAGTTGTCCGAGCAGGTAATCCCGATACTGTTTGTCCATTTGATGCCGTATTCGGTTTGCTGGCGTATGGAAGTCCTCGACGGTTTTCTCCTCATGGAATGAGCCCATCATCGTGTAGTAGCTACGACCTAGGCCGATTCTCCAGTCGAAGTTCATACCCAGGTTAAAGGTGCCGGCGTTGAATTTATCGTGATAATACTTGAACGACTTCTACGAGTGGGTGACGCTCTTCGGGGATTAAAGCCAGTTGTGGAGTACGCAATCATTTTTCTAAGTTCCATATATTCTCCTTGCAAGAGAGCAGCCCATGGCAAAATCACTGAAATTCTAACGTAATGGGCTCACTTCCAGAGGTTCTGGATGCACCCCTATCCTGATGGACTCGGTCATGAAGTCAATGACAGTCCTCGTCAACCACCTCGCAATGGCGGAAATCGCCCCGAAACGTCGACGTTATCAGGAAGCAAAAGGCTGTGCCTAATTTCAGGCTTGCAAATCAATTCCCCGATAGGAGAACGGTATGAGGTTCAGAACGGCTCAACGGAAAAAGATGGTAGCGATTGCCGCGGCTTTGGTGGCTTGTATGATGATGGCCGGATGCGGAGCATCAGCCAATACGGTCGACATATCCAGCATGGAATTCAATCCACAAGGCAAAACCATCAAACAGATTGCTGCAGCATTGGAATCCGGTGAAACCACCAGCCGACAACTTGTCTCCTACTATCTCGACCGAATCAACAAGTATGATGACAACGGTCCAGAAATCAATGCCATCACGCAAATTAATCCACATGTGATGCGGCAGGCGTATCTCAGTGACCGTGGGCGCAAAGACCATGCGCAACACAGCATTTTTTACGGCATCCCATTCGTAGTCAAAGAAAACATCGACGTTGAAGGCATGAACACCACTGCCGGGTCGAAAGTCTTGGAAACCAACAAGGCGCGCAGCAATGCAACCGTCGTGCAGAAACTGATTGACCAAGGCGCCATCGTTCTAGCTAAGACCAATATGTCCGAACTGGCCGCCTCCTACGGTTGGCTGGGATATAGTTCCTATGGAGGCCAGACTAAGAATCCGTACAATCTGAAACGTGACCCATCTGGTTCCAGTAGCGGTACCGCCGCAGCCGTTGCGGCCGGATTCGCACCATTCGGTCTCGGTAGCGATACATCCGGCTCGGTACGCGGCCCGGCATCCGTGACCGGTACTGTCGGAATGCGTGTCACTTACGGGCAGACAAGCCGGTCAGGGGTAATTCCGCTGTCGGACAGTTTCGATGTGACCGGAGCTATCACCAACACTGTCGAGGATCAGGCATTGGTACTCGACGCAATTGTCGGCCCTGACGAGGGTGATGTGGCGACGTTGCAGGCTACACAGGACACCCAGTACGAGAAATCGCTAGCCCAAGCCTCATTGAAAGGAGCGAGGCTCGGTATCGTCAACGTGTTCAACGGCGGCAACAGCGAAGTGGACGAGACCTTCAAAGCCGCCCAAAACGAGTTGAAGAAGGCCGGTGCGACACTGGTCAACATAAACTTGGACAAGTCCTACACCGGCTTATGGAGCAGCATCATGGGACCGGTCGTGACGCCGAATTCGTCACCGACTATGAAACCTACATGCGCTACGACGGACGAAGCAAGGCCAAGACAGTTCAACAGCTGATAGACAAGAGCAAAGCCCTGGCTGACACGAATACTCCTGTCAATCCTGCTCGAATCAAAGGCTACGAGACGAACGTGAAGAGCGCCGGCAAGTTTAAGAGCGACGAAGCCCAATCGATTATCTACGAGAAGATGCCGGCACTCACCAACACTGTCGAACAAACCATGATCAAGAACGACGTCGATGCTCTCGTCTACCCGACCATGAGCTGTGTCGCCAGCGTCCGCCATGACGCCAAGGACAACACCTACAAGTGCGACAGCGACGACCCATACGCCGCCTCCTATCTGGCTAGCAGCGCGCACCTGCCGGAAATCAGCGTCCCCGCCGGTCGTGACAGTCAGAACATGCCAATCGGACTCTCCTTCACCGGCGCACAAGACAGCGAGCGAATACTACTAGGCCTCGCTGCCGCCTATGAGAAGATAAGTCCGTACAAGAACGGCGACGGTCTGGAGCTCGACTGATTTGAAAGAACGAAGTGGGTTTGCCTCACCATTGGAGCAAGCCCATTTTCGTTATTCACATTAATGGGAGGAATCAATCAGTTTGACTTCTTCGGCGTGCTCTCCGTAGGTGAGTATCGTTGTCGAGCAACCATTGTCGGTTACGGCAATCGAATTGCCGATGCAGGTCCAACCAGCCCATGCTCCATCAACAACTGGACCGATATTGCTAACTGAGAATACATCCACCCCGAATTTTGATGAGAGATGGTGGAAAGGCATCTTCCACTCCTCTCCATATGCTTCTCCTAATCGTTCAGGAGGTACAGCCCATGACGATGGTGCGAGAATCATCTTGGCGCCCATTTTCGCCATGGCTTCGCCAATCATGATCGATTCCATGTGGTTGTCGGCGCATATGTCGATGCCGATTCGACCATACTTAGTATCGAACACGTTGACCGAGGTTCCGGAAGTATACATGTCTTCGACATCGGGAACGAGTTGATTTTCCTATGCTTGCCTAACAGTTCCCCGGTATTTGAGATGAATACCGCAGAGTTATATATATGGTCGCCTTCACGTTCCGTGATCCCGGCGATGATACCGATATCGAAGTCGACCGCCATATCTCTTATTCTCTGATATGTACTCCCCTCTGGGATAGGTTCCGCCTGCTCGGGGGCCGAATCAGCTGCCCATCCGAGGTCGCAGCATTCTGGGAACAGGGCGACATCGGTGTCCCCGACTAGGGACAGCAGCTCCCTCATATGCCACAGATTCCGGTTGAGCTCGTTGGGTTGCACACGCATTTGCATCATTGCGATGGTGGTCACAGTTAACTCCTCGTTGATCCTAAAAAAAGAGAAGGGTGGCCCGATGCAGTCGAAACATCAAGCCACGCCAACTCCTGAACGATTCCAAGCTGAAAGAGAAAGGGGATGGGAGCCTAGAACCCTTCAGAAGGCCTATCAGTGGGTGCTCTCGTATTCGCTGGCCCAACCGTCAACGTATGCGGTCTTCACCGTATCCCATTTTCCGGTGCCCTGCACGTATTCGAGCATTGCACTGCCGACGCCGTCTTTCCACTGTTGGGAGGGCATGAACATTATGCCGTCCAAGACACATCCTGCTTACCGGCGTCAGCATCTCCTGATCGGCTTGGACAATCGGGTTCGACGACTTCATGTCACTGAACGACTTGAATGGCGTGACGAAGCCCATGTCATCGGTCATGGCCTTCTTACCCTTGTCACTGGTGATGACCCATTTGAGGAAGTCCTTGGTGGCTTGCTGGTCGGCTTCGGACACCTTGTTGTTGATGGCCCAGTAGTTGTCGCCAGAACCGGTCGCCAGACCCTTTTCCTCTTCGCCGGGCAGACCCATGTAGATTGGGATGGCGCCAACCATGTCGGCTTTGACGCCTTCCTTCTGCAGGTCACTCCACGCCCAGGTTCCATTCTGGTAGAAAACACCCTCACCGAGAGCGAATTCGGAGGTCGCATCATTACCGGTCTTAGCGCTCAGTTCAGTCGGAGAGACGGTGGAATCCTTCAAATACAGGTCGAACGTCTGCTTGAGCTCCGGAAGATAAGTGCCCTTGATGGTCGCAGGCTGTTCAGTCACACCGTCCAGCTCGTACGCCAATGGGATGCCGGCCAACTGTTCCTTGAAACGCCAGTCGGAACTGGAGTCGAATCCGGCTGAGGTGAACGCGCCTTTGATGCCAAGATCATCCTTATGCTCTTGAATCTCATCAGCGACGGTCTTCAACGCTTTGAACCCGACCAAATCGTCGATGCTCTTGATGGTCGACCAGTCCGCCTGGAAATACTTATTGAGCAGATCCTTGTTGTAGATCAACCCGTAGGATTCGATGACGAACGGGACGCCAAGGATTTCACCGTTATCGCCTTTCAGTGCAGTGCTCTGGTCTCGCAGCTGCTTATAGGGTTCGCTGTCTGACATGTCGGCTGTGTACTTCTTCCAGCGGGCCAAGCCCACATTGCCGGACACCTGGAACAATGTCGGTGCATTGTCTTTCGCGATTTCGGATTTCAACGTCTGCTCATACGTGCCGGAGGCCGCGGTCTGCACGGTGGTTTCGATTCCGGTCTCCTTCTTATATTCTTCGGCCAACGCCTTCCACTGGTCGGAGGCTTCCGGCTTCAGATTCAGGTAATAGACACGACCCTTGTCGCTGTCACCACCCGTATCGGAGCCGCAGGCGGATACGCCGGCAATCATCATCAATGCAGCCGTTGCTGTGGCGATTATCTTGATTGTCTTGTTCATCATTGAACCTTCCTTTTGTTTTCCTTTTCATTGAGACAAAAAGCTCTTACATGACCTCATACGTGAAGGTCTTCAATCGGTCGAGCACGTATTCGCTTTCCTCCAGCCACGGCAAACCGACCGGGAATATGTGTCCCAGTGCTTCGCCTTTTGCTGGCCGGATATCATGTAGCTCAAAATCGACATGGTTACGCGCCAATGCGTCAGCCAGTGCAAGTGACTCATATTGGATAAAGTCATCGCTACTGGTTGTCAGGAACAATGGCGGCAGCTTACCGGTCAGATTCCTGAGCGAATAGATTTTCGAACACTCGGCTGCATCGATGAACCGGCCGAACAACGGTTTGGCGAGAATGCGAAGCAAATCCGGCTCATTACCGTCAATGATTGGAGTATCATCCACATACTCACTAAGATTGAATTTGCCGGACACCAAGGCACCAAACCTAAGATTTGTCTGCTTGAATCCCAGTTTTTCCTGATCCAGCAATTCTGGGTCGGATTGGATTGCAAGCGTATACAGGGATAGACAGCCTCCGGCGGAATCCCCGGTGATACCCATACGATTCGGGTCAATCGGGTACTCATCCGCATGATTCTGCAACCAGCCGATGGCCGCGTTCACGTCCTGCAATTGTCCGAGGAAATCGGCTTGTGGGTAAACGCGATAGCTGATGGAGATAACCGCGAATCCGCGTCGGGCCAATGCGATGCAGAAGTTGCGGTTGAGTTCCTTGTAGCCGTAGACAAATCCGCCTCCGTGCACGTCGATGTAGACAGGCAAATTGTGAACGGCGAGCATTATTGCGTCATGTGGAATGTAGATGTCGAGTTGGTGGGCTCGGGTCCCATCGTCGATGTACGGGATGTTGGTGAATTTGTCGATATCATCGTCTGCCCCGTAATAGGGCATGCGGTTGCGGTCAGTTGTGCTGCAGTCGACGCGCATTTGCAGGATGAGGTCGTGAATGTTCTTGGGAAGACCTTCCAAGTCTTCCTCGACCGGCGTCCATGCCTGGTATTCCTGCCGATTTTCGGCGGAGATTTCGACACTCATTGTCGTCCTCCCTGTTGCGTTTGCTTCGTTGTTTTCGCTTTGGATTGCTGCCAGCTTATATCCAGCGGAGTTTCTTTGCAAACGAAAGCAATGTTCTGGCGTGTCACGTTTTCGTTGTGATTTAAGGTTTTTTCTCAGTTTCGTTGCTGTTCTATCGATTTATTCATGTCTTATTTTGCAATCGTTTGTTTTCTGATACCGACGACTCTTTCCAAAATGAATATTCTAAAATCGTTTTAGAGAACTAGGGTGTGTTTATGCTATTTAAGTTTTGCGTGATAATTGTCGTATGCGTACGCCGGGGTATGGCATCACACCTGACCGGTTCGTGAGGGTCGCGCATCTGTTGCCGCGCCAGTGCGGCAACGTGGCGGTCGACAACCACACGTTCGTCAACGCCCTGCTGTGGATGTGCCGCACGGGAGCCCCGTGGAGGGACCTGCCGGAGTGCTACGGCAAGTGGGTCACCGTCTACCAGCGGTTCGACCGCTGGTCCGGGAACGGCGCGACAGGGTGCCTGTCCACGGCATTGCAGGAGGAGCGGATCATCGGGGTGGAGATCCGGGTGCGCCATGGACTCCACGGGCGGGAAGGTCCACCAGCACGCGGCCGGGGCACCGAAAAAGGGGGCTCCCGGTCCGTCGGCGTCTCCCGGGGAGGGCGGAACACCAAAGTCCGCGTGGTATCCGACAGCGAGAGCAC
>ENA-OQHA01000796-OQHA01000796.1-human-gut-metagenome-genome-assembly--contig:-NODE-796-length-14421-cov-7.492654_pt1 | contig 14421 bp, 27 predicted proteins | sample MGYA00242558_ERZ504707 | MGnify/ENA primary metagenome ERZ504707 (study PRJEB26092, sample SAMD00036197) | human gut metagenome | host: Homo sapiens | study: EMG produced TPA metagenomics assembly of... | reverse complement strand
GAGGAAGCTCCGAGCGTTGATTGCAGGCGGTTTGTGTTGGTGGCACCATCAGTAGCCACAACCGCGGTGTTGCAGCTTAGTGTCTGCATAGCGCGACACAAGGAGCCCGACCCCATTACAGGGGCCGGGCTCCTTTGCATATGTGGCGCTCCCTCAGCCAGCAGGTACCGCCCCATGGAATCGCTGAAGCGTCGCTAAATCGCCGCAATAATGCAGCCAAAAGCAATAAAGCTGGCAAACGCTCGGTAATGCCGGTCACCACGGGCTTCAAGGTTGTGCGCCGTGTAACCACCGGCAACGCAACGGCGCGGGCCAACAGCAGCAACAGTCATCGCAATCAGATACGGGCTGCGTCCAGCCGGCACGGCGGCTAGCAGCAATAGCGCCACATGCCATACCCACGAAGCCGCCACGTATGAACACTTCCCGCGTTCCCGGATCATGTTTTGACCACCAAAACCGACCCATACTGCGTCAGCGCAAACAGCACGGTGGCAATCAGCCCGCTCACGGGCAATGAACCGCGGGCCACCAGGCGTGAAGGTCGAATATCTGGCTCAAATCTGGCATATTCCGAATCGCGGTGCGTGCGGCGGTGACATCAGCGGCTGCGCACGAGGCATGTGCTGCGTTGATGGGCATAACACATGCCGTCTCAACAGCGTTGCCAAACGACGCGATCACCGTGGCCATGGCCGACACGGCATTGCCCCACAGCGAGCGCTCCTTCCTCAGCCGCAGCGGGTAGCATAACCATTACCCATGCGCCAGGTTGGTTGTCGAACCAATCGCGTTTAAGAGTCTTGCGGCTGGAAGTCATATCTGTCATGATATCGCAGCGAATGGTTCTCAATAAGAAAGATGTGAGACCTGCATTGCGACAATCGAACATAGGAAGTGCGAGAAGCCAGTGCTTCCGCCATTATGCAACATGTGCGATTGTTCGGAAATGTTCATTTGGCTCACATTGTGTTTATGTGAGACTAATCTCGTTGAGTATCGCCCTCGGCGATGGAAATGGCCTCGGCTATCGGATCTTGGCTGAAGTCGTGGTTGCGATAATCAGGGTCGTCCACCGGCAGATGCTGCACCAAGGTATCGAACACCTGACTGTAGATTTTGCCGCGCTCGAGCACCGCATCGAGCACATGGCCGCCGAACGTCTTGTCGTCGGACAGGAAGTGCTCGTGGAACCCGGCCACAGCCGCGCCGTGGAACATCACGGGGGGAGAAGTACCCGAGCATGGTGCCCTTGACGTCGTGGCGCAGGAACACGGCCTGCCGGTCGGCCACCTCTACCAGCGTGGGGTAGGGTGCCTGCTGCTTGATGACCGCGCGTGTCTTGATGAAGCTGAACGTGCCGCGCACAATTACCGAAAAGAACGTGTTCGCGCGGCCGTTCGCCTTGACGATCTTTTCGTTGAGCTCTTCTAGGCCGATATCATGACGCTCGCACTGGTACTGGAAGGCCGCGCGATGGCTATTGGCGAATGGCATGGTGAAGTCGTCCGGCACGCGTTCGGCCACACCGGATTGGCCTATCTTGTATGCCACGCCATCCAGGATGATGAGCTCGCCGTCCAAGCCCTCGCCGATGCCGATGCCGGTGTCGCCATGCTTGAGCAATTCGCCGATGGTGGTGGTGCCTTCCAGCAGCCCCGGCACGAGTAAGGCCAAAGTGCCGTGCTGATATAACACGTTGCACCGTGCTCACGAATAGGTTTGATGTTCTTTGCCAGTGATTGTGTCACGAGCCTTAAGAGTAATTCGCGTTACCGTCCAACTCAATTAATCAATCCATATTCGCCAACGTGAGCTGTGCCACTATATATAGGTAAGTCTCAGAAGGATGTTGGTAGGCGACGCCGAGCGGCTATGCCGCGAGGTAATACGAACGGCATGAGCGCGACACGCGCGAACTCCACTGTCCCACCTCAATGCTTGAATAAACAAGTTGCCTGATTTGGGCTCGCAAATTGGAATTAAAAAAGCGAGCGCGGGCCGGGAGCCACTTCAAGTGAAGTGACAGCCGGAAACCGCGCACTGATGTCGGATGACCGCCAGAGGACGTATGTCCAAGGGAGGCCATGCGCGCCGGTGCCCTAGAAGCAGGTTGGTAAACAGTACAACGAACATCGCTAGAAAGGGCGGACGGCAATGGCGGGACAGAAAATCCGCATCAGGCTTAAGTCCTATGACCACGAGGTCATCGACCAATCGGCGAAGAAGATCGTCGAAACGGTGACGAACGCGGGCGCAACTGTTGTTGGCCCCGTTCCGCTGCCGACCGAGAAGAACGTCTTCTGTGTTATCCGTTCTCCTCACAAGTACAAGGATTCTCGCGAGCACTTCGAGATGCGCACTCACAAGCGCCTCATCGACATCGTGGACCCGACCCCCAAGGCCGTGGACTCCCTGATGCACATCGATCTGCCTGCGGACGTCAACATCGAAATCAAGCTGTAAGGGAGGAGGAAGCATTATGTCTAATCGCAAGGCTCTGCTGGGCAAGAAGCTCGGCATGTCCCAGGTGTGGGACGAGAACGGCTTCTTCGTGCCCGTCACTCTTGTCGACGTGTCCACCAACGTGGTGACCGCTGTGAAGACCGAGGAATCTGACGGCTACAAGGCTGTCCAGCTCGGCTACGGCGCCATCGATCCCACCAAGGTGACCAAGCCGCTGGCTGGCCACTTTGCCAAGGCCGGTGTCACCCCGCGTCGCCACCTCGTCGAGGTGCGCACCGACGACGTCGATCAGTTCGAGGCCGGCCAGGAACTGGCCGCTGACCTGTTCGAAGAGGGTGCTGAGGTCGACGTGACCGGCACCACCAAGGGTAAGGCTTCGCCGGTACCATCAAGCGTTGGGGCTTCAAGTCCTACCGCCGTACTCACGGTTCTCACAAGAACGAGCGCCGTCCCGGTTCTGTGGCGCATGCGCCACTCCGAGCCGTATTCTCAAGGGCAAGCGTATGGCCGGCCGCATGGGTCATGTGACCGCCACTACCCAGAACCTGACCGTCGTCTCCGCTGATGTCGAGAACGGCATCCTCGCCATCAAGGGCGCCATTCCTGGCCCCAAGGGCGGCATCGTTCTCGTCCGCTCGGCTGTGAAGGGAGCCTGATAAACCATGGCAAACGTTACTCTGAACGTCACCGACGCCAAGGGCCAGGCCACCGGCACCGTTGAAGCTCCTGAGGCTCTCTTCGGCGTTTCCGCCGAGGATGTCCAGGCTCACATCCCGCTGATCCACCAGGTTGTCACCGCTCAGCTCGCTGCTGCTCGTCAGGGCACCCACGCCACCAAGACTCGTGGCATGGTTTCCGGCGGCGGCAAGAAGCCGTGGAAGCAGAAGGGCACCGGTCGTGCTCGTCAGGGCTCCATCCGTGCACCGCAGTGGTACCACGGCGGCACCGTGTTCGGTCCGCAGCCGCGTGACTACTCCCAGCGCACCCCGAAGAAGATGAAGCCGCTGCTCTCAAGTACGTGCTTTCCGATCGTGCCAATGCCGGTCACGTGGCCGTTGTCGACTTCGGTGTTTCCGAAGCCCCGTCCACCAAGGCCGCCGTTGCCGCTCTTACCCCGGTGACCGAGAACAAGTTCACCACCGTGGTGCTCTCTCGCGAGAATGTGAACGAATGGCTTTCCGTTCGTAACATCCCGACCGTTCACCCGATCTTCGCCGATCAGCTCAACACGTACGATGTGGTCACCGCTCAGTACGTGGTCTTCTCCAAGGAAGGCTTTGATGCTTTCCTCGCTGCGAAGGCTGAGCCGGCTGCAAAGGAGGCCTGATTTTCATGGTCGCTATTCACAAGCCCGCACACGACATCATCCTCAAGCCTGTCGTTTCTGAGAAGAGCTACGCTCTGTCCGATCGCGGTCAGTACACCTTCGTGGTGGCCCCGAACGCGAACAAGGTTCAGATCAAGCAGGCAATCGAAGAGATCTTCAATGTCAAGGTGACGAACGTCAACACCCTCAACCGCGCCGGCAAGCGCCAGCGCACCCGCAACGGTTTCGGCCAGCGCGTCAATCAGAAGCGCGCCATCGTGACCGTCGCCGAGGGCCAGACGATCGACATCTTCGGTAACTGAAGCTAGCCGAGAAAAGTTAAAGGAAGAACTAGATTATGGCTATCCGCGTTTATAAGCCGACGACTGCAGGCCGCCGTAACGCGTCCGTCTCGGACTTCTCCGAGCTTACGCGCTCCACGCCTGAGAAGTCGCTGGTTCGCAAGCTCAGCAAGACTGGCGGTCGTAACTCCTACGGCCGTATGACCTCCCGTCATCGCGGCGGCGGTCACAAGCGCCAGTACCGTCTCATCGACTTCAAGCGTTGGGACAAGGACGGCGTGCCGGCCAAGGTCGCTCACATCGAGTACGACCCGAACCGTTCCGCCCGCATCGCACTGCTGCACTACGCAGACGGTGAGAAGCGTTACATCATCGCTCCGGAAGGCATCAAGCAGGGCGACGTCATCGAGACCGGCGCTCAGGCTGATATCAAGCCGGGCAACAACCTGCCGCTGCGCAACATCCCGACCGGTACCGTGGTGCACGCGATTGAGCTCCGCCCGCTGGGTGGCGCCAAGATCGCCCGCTCCGCCGGTGCTGCCGTGCAGCTCGTCGCCAAGGATGGCGCCTACGCTCAGCTGCGTATGCCGTCCGGCGAAATCCGCAACGTGGACGCTCGCTGCCGCGCGACCGTTGGTGAGGTCGGCAACTCCGACCACGCCAACATCCAGCTTGGCAAGGCAGGCCGCGCTCGTTGGATGGGCAAGCGCCCGATCACCCGTGGTGAGTCCATGAACCCTGTCGATCACCCGCACGGCGGTCGTACCCGCGGTGGCAAGCCGCCGGTTTCTCCGTGGGGCAAGGGCGAGGTTCGTACCCGCCGTCCGAAGAAGCTTCGAACAAGATGATTGTTCGTCGTCGCCCGAATGGTAAGAACCGTAAGTAAGGGAGTGTCGAGTAGATGACTCGTAGCATCAAGAAGGGCCCCTTCGTCGACGCCCACCTGCAGAAGAAAGTCGACGAGCAGAACGAGAAGGGTACGCACAACGTCATCAAGACGTGGTCCCGTCGTTCGATGATCACCCCTGATTTCATCGGACACACCTTCGCCGTTCACGATGGCCGCAAGCATGTTCCGGTGTTCGTCACCGAATCCATGGTTGGCCACAAGCTCGGTGAGTTCGCCCCGACCAAGACCTTCAAGGGTCATGTGAAGGACGACAAGAAGGCACGCCGCTAAAGGAGAGTAAGGACACATGGAAGCTAAAGCAATCGCTCGTCACGTCCGCGTGACGCCGCGCAAGGCTCGCCGTATGGTCGACCTCATCCGAGGCAAGAAGGCGACCGAAGCCATCACCATTCTGAAGTTCGCTCCGCAGGCGCATCCCTCCCGGTGCGTAAGGTCCTGGAGAGCGCCATCGCGAACGCTCGTGTGAAGGCCGACAAGGCCGGCGAGCCGTTCCGCGAGAACGACCTGGTCGTGAAGGAGACCTATGTGGACGAAGGCGTGACGCTCAAGCGTTTCCGCGCCCGTGCACAGGGCCGTGCCGCTCGTATCAACAAGCGCACCAGCCACATCACGGTCGTCGTCGCTAACAAGGAAGGAAACCGCTAAAGATGGGTCAGAAGATCAATCCGTTTGGCTACCGCCTGGGAATCACTGAGAACCATCGTTCCAAGTGGTTCTCCGATTCCAACAAGGTTGGCGAACGCTACCGCGACTTCGTTCTCGAAGATGACGCCATCCGCAAGGCCATGAGCAAGGACCTCGAGCGTGCGGGCGTGTCCCGTATCGTCATCGAGCGTACCCGCGACCGCGTGCGTGTGGACATCCACACCGCTCGTCCGGGCATCGTCATCGGCCGTCGTGGCGCTGAGGCTGAGCGCGTTCGCGCCAAGCTCGAGAAGCTCACCGGCAAGCAGGTCCAGCTCAACATCTTCGAAGTGAAGAACGCCGCACTGGACGCCCAGCTCGTCGCACAGGGCATCGCTGAGCAGCTCACCAACCGCGTGACCTTCCGTCGCGCGATGCGTAAGGCCCAGCAGGATGCCATGCGTGCAGGCGCCAAGGGTATCCGTATCAAGCTCTCCGGCCGCCTTGGTGGCGCCGAAATGAGCCGTTCCGAGTTCTATCGCGAGGGTCGCGTTCCGCTGCAGACCCTGCGTGCCCTCATTGATTACGGCTTCTTCGAGGCCAAGACCACTTACGGCCGTATCGGCGTGAAGGTCTGGATCTACAAGGGCGATATGACCGAGCGTGAGTTCGAAGAGCAGCAGGCACAGCAGAGCAACAACCGCCAGGGTCGTCGCGGCGATCGTCGTCCGCGTCGCGGCCAGCGCAACGCTGCTCCGCAGCAGAACGCAGCAGCAGAGGCTCCGGCCGCTGCTGAGGCACCTGCCGCAACGGAAACGAAGGAGTGAGCTGAGAATGCTTATCCCAAAGAGAACCAAGTATCGTAAGCAACACCGTCCGGTCCGCCGTGGCATGTCCAAGGGCGGCAACGAGATCGCTTTCGGCGATTTCGGTATCCAGGCTCTGGCTCCGGCTTATGTGACCAACCGCCAGATCGAGGCTGCTCGTATCGCCATGACCCGCTACATCAAGCGTGGTGGCCGCGTGTGGATCACGATCTTCCCGGATCGTCCGCTGACCAAGAAGCCGCTCGGCACCCGAATGGGTTCCGGTAAGGGTACTCCGGAATTCTGGATCGCCAACGTCCACCCGGGTCGCGTTATGTTCGAGATCGGTGGCGTGTCCGAGGATGTCGCTCGTGAGGCTCTGCGCCGCGCAATCGACAAACTCCCCATGAAGTGCCGTGTTATTGCTCGTGAAGGCGGTGACATCTGATGGCAGTCGGAACTGCAGACTACACCATGAAGAATCTCAACGAGAAGACCAACGAGGAGATCGAGGGCTTCCTCAAGAAGTCCAAGGAAGAGCTGTTCAACCTGCGCTTCCAGTCCGCGACCGGTCAGCTCGAAAACACCGCCCGCCTCAAGGCGGTCAAGCACGACATCGCCAGGATGTACACCATCCTGCGCGAGCGTGAGCTCGGCATCAGCCAGGCCCCCGAGGCGACCGAAACGAAAGCTGAGGAGAAGTAATGGCTGAAGAGCGTAACTTCCGCAAGGTTCGTCGCGGTTACGTCGTGTCCGATAAGATGGACAAGACGATTTCCGTCGAGCTCGAGCAGCGTTCGACCCACCCGCTTTACGGCAAGGTTGTGCGCTCCACTCGTACGGTCAAGGTCCATGATGAACACAACGAGGCTCACATTGGCGACCTCGTGAGTATTATGGAGACTCGGCCCCTGAGCAAGACCAAGCGTTGGCGTCTCGATAGCATTATCGAGCGCGCTAAGTAAATAAGTTCGGCAAGGCTCCGTGAGTCACCCCGCCTGCTTCTAGCAGGCAGGCGGGGTGCTTGGGGAGAACCAGCTCGGCTAAGGAGAATCAATGATTCAGCAGGAAACGCGGCTTCATGTCGCCGACAACACGGGTGCGAAGGAACTCCTCGCCATCCGAGTGCTCGGCGGATCGAAGCGACGCTATGCCGGCATCGGTGACGTGATCGTCGCCTCCGTCAAGGACGCCATCCCTGGCGGGTCGGTCAAGAAGGGCGACGTCGTCAAGGCTGTCGTCGTCCGCACTGTCAAGGAACACCGTCGTGTCGACGGCTCCTACATCAAGTTCGACGAGAACGCCGCCGTCATTCTCGGCTCTGGCCGTGAACCGAAGGGCACTCGTATCTTCGGACCGGTCGGTCGTGAACTGCGCGACAAGCGCTTCATGAAGATCGTGTCCCTCGCCCCGGAGGTGATCTGACATGGCAGCCAAGATTAAGAGCGGCGACCTGGTCAAGGTCATCCGCGGCAAGGATCGCGGCAAGGAAGGCACCGTCAAGCAGGTGCTCAAGGACGATCGTCTGATCGTCGAGGGCGTGCAGATCGTCAAGAAGCACGTCCGCGCCACGCAGCAGGGCCAGCAGGCCGGCATCGTGGCTGTCGAGGCTCCGATTCATCGCTCCAACGTGATGGTCATCGATCCGGAGACCAAGCAGCCACCCGCGTGCGCATCGTCGAAAAGGAAGAGGCCCGTGACGGCAAGGTGAAGACCGTGCGCGTGCGTGTCGCCAAGAAGTCCGGAAAGGAGCTGGCATGACCGATACCACTGTCGAAGCGCCGGCAACTCCGCGCTTGAAGCAGAAGTACAACGAGCAGATCGTGCCGGAGCTGGAGAAGGAATTCCACTACTCCAACCCGATGCAGGTCGCTCGCGTCCAGAAGGTCGTCGTCTCCATGGGCGTTGGCGCCGCAGCTCGCGACTCCAAGCTCATCGAAGGCGCTGTCAAGGACCTCACTCTGATCACCGGCCAGAAGCCGAAGATCACCAAGGCCAAGAAGTCTGTCGCGCAGTTCCACCTGCGTGAGGGCCAGGCCATCGGCGCCTACGTCACCCTGCGTGGCGAGCGCATGTGGGAGTTCCTGGATCGCCTTCTGACCATGGCTCTGCCGCGTATCCGCGATTTCCGCGGCATCAACGGCGACCAGTTCGATGGTCAGGGCAACTACAACTTTGGCCTCACCGAGCAGTCCATGTTCCACGAGATCGATCCGGATTCGATCGATCACCAGCGTGGTATGGACATCACCGTGGTGACCAGCACCAAGGACGACAAGGAAGCTCGCGTGCTCCTGAAGCACCTCGGCTTCCCCTTCAAGGAGACTGATATGGCAAAAACCGCTCTTAAGAACAAGGCGGCCGCTAAGCCGAAGTTCAAGGTGCGCGCCTATACGCGTTGCCAGGTCTGCGGTCGTCCTCACTCCGTCTACCGCAAGTTCGGCCTCTGCCGCATCTGCCTTCGTGAGAAGGCCCACCGCGGCGAGCTGCCCGGCGTTACGAAGTCCAGTTGGTAAATATCGACGCTGAAGGTCCGCGGCCCGATCGCCTCTAAGGCGTGAGGGCGGCGGAAACCATGGCGAGAAAGGGCGTTAGCCAAATGACAATGACAGATCCGATCGCAGACATGCTTACGCGTCTGCGTAATGCGAGCGCGGCAAAGCACGAGACCGTGGATATGCCGTACTCCAAGTTCAAGGCGAACATCGCTGAGATTCTGAAGCGTGAAGCTACATCAAGGACTTCACCGCCAAGGAAGCCAAGGTTGGCCAGACTCTTGAGGTCACCCTCAAGTACGGTCCGAACGGCGAGCGTTCCATCCAGGGCATCAAGCGCATCTCCAAGCCGGGCCTGCGTCGTTACGCAAAGTCCGATGCTCTGCCGATGCCGCTCGGTGGCTTGGCATCGCAATCATCTCGACTAGCTCGGGACTGCTGACCCAGAAGGAATGCCTCGACCGAGGCATCGGCGGCGAGATCGTCGCTTTCGTTTGGTGAGAAAGGAGAGCTGAAACATGGCATCGCATATTGGTAAGCTCCCCGTCACCATTCCGGCTGGCGTGGAAGTCAAGATCGACGGTCAGTCCTTTACCGCCAAGGGCGCTAAGGGCACTGACTCCTACGAGATTCCTGAAGGCATCACCGCAGTGGTCGAAGGCAACGAAGTTGTCCTCACCCCGGCTGATGACCTGCGTCCGACCCGTGCAAAGCACGGCCTGGCTCGCTCCATCGTGGCGGGCATGGTCAAGGGCGTGCACGAGGGTTATGCCAAGACTCTGGAGATCGTCGGTACCGGTTACCGCGCCCAGATGAAGGGCAAGGGCATTGAGTTCTCCCTCGGCTATTCCCACACCATCACCGTCGAGCCGCCGGCAGGTATCGAATTCGAACTGCCGAACCCGAACCAGGTGATCGTCAAGGGCATCGACAAGCAGGCTGTTGGCCAGTGCGCCGCTAACATTCGTAAGCTTCGTGCTCCGGAACCCTACAAGGGCAAGGGCATCAAGTACGCGGATGAGCACATTCTGCGCAAGGCTGGAAAGGCTGGTAAGTAATGAGCGTCCAGATTCTCGGTAAGGGCAAGAAGGTCGCGCTTAAGCGCCGTCACGCTCGTCTGCGCAAGCACATCAGCGGTACCCCGGAGCTTCCGCGTCTGGTGGTTACCCGTTCCAACCGTCACATGGTTGCCCAGATCATCGATGACACCAAGGGTGTCACCCTGGTGAGCGAATCCACTCTGACCAGCGATTTCGCCGGTTTCGAGGGCACCAAGACCGAAGCCGCCAAGAAGGTCGGCGAACTGATCGCCAAGAAGGCTCAGGACGCTGGCATTACCGCGGTCGTGTTCGATCGTGGCGGCAACAAGTATCATGGCCGCGTCGCAGCTGTCGCTGAAGGCGCCCGCGAGGGAGGTCTGGCACTGTGAGCGACAACGAAAAGGAAACCCAAGTGGCTGAAGAAACTCAGAACACTCAGGCTGCCGCTGAGTCCAACAACGAGGACCGCAAGTCCCGTCGTGGCCAGCGCGGTGAGGGTCGTCGTGGCGAGCGTCGCAACCGTCGTGAGGAATCTCACGAGAACGAGATGCTCGATCGCGTGGTGACCATCAACCGTGTGTCCAAGACCCACAAGGGTGGTCGTACGTTCAGCTTCGCCGCCCTCGTGGTGGTTGGCGACGGCAAGGGCACCGTCGGTGTTGGCTACGGCAAGTCCCGTGAGGTCCCGGCTGCAATCGCCAAGGGCCAGCTGGATGCCAAGAAGCACATGTTCACCGTGCCGCGCATCAAGGGCACCGTCACCCACCCGGTGATCGGCCACGATGCCGCTGGCACCGTGCTGCTGCGCCCGGCTGCTCCGGGTACCGGCGTTATCGCCGGCGGTGCAGTCCGCGCCGTCATGGAATGCGCTGGCATCACCGACGTCCTGACCAAGTCGATGGCTCCGCCACCGCCGTCAACGTGGTGCGCGCAACCGTCGACGCCCTCAAGAAGCTCGAAGAGCCGGAAGAGATTGCCGCACGTCGTGGCATGTCTCTCGAAGAGGTGGCTCCGGACGCGCTGCTGCGTGCTCGCGCCGAAGGCATCGCCGAGGCCCGCAAGGCTCGTGAAGAGGCTCAGCCAAGGCTGCTCAGAAGGACGGTGAGTGATGACTAACCTGAACATCAAGCTGCACCACGGTCTGGTGAATTCCACTCCGAAGCAGCGTGCTGCGGCTCAGACTCTGGGCCTGAACAAGATCGGCAAGACCGTGACTCGTGAGGACACTCCGGCCCTTCGTGGCCAGCTGCAGGTCCTCCGTCACCTGATCACCGTCGAGGAGGCTGACTGATTATGGCAGACATTCTGCAGATGCATGACCTGAAGCCGGCTCCGGGTGCAACAAGGATCGTATCCGCGTTGGCCGTGGTGAAGGCTCCAAGGGTAAGACCTCGGGCCGTGGCGACAAGGGCACCAAGAAGCGCTATCAGGTTCGTCCGGGCTTCGAAGGTGGCCAGCTGCCGCTGTACATGCGCCTTCCGAAGCTGCGTGGCTTCAAGAACCCGTTCAAGAAGGAATACCAGGTCGTCAACGTGGCTGTTCTTGCGGAACTGTTCCCGCAGGGCGGCGAGATCACCGTGGCTGATCTGGTTGCCAAGGGTGCCGTCCGCAACGGCTTCCCGGTCAAGGTCCTGGGCGACGGCGAGGTTTCGGCTGCCTACACTCTCAAGGGTGTCAAGGCTTCCGCTTCCGCCAAGTCCAAGATCGAGGCTGCTGGCGGCTCCATTTCCGAGGACTGATTCCAACGGAATGTAGCTGACTGAAGCTCAGACATGAGGCTTCCCCCGCTTTAGGGCGGGGGAAGCCTCATTCGTTTGCAGTCAAAATGCAATCATGCATGGAAAACAAAAAACAGACGAATAATGACGAAAACGCCATATCGGTAGACGCCGTACGCTAGACTCGAGCGTTAGAGTCTGTTTTTGCACGTGTGCGCAGGTGCGCACGACGATGGAAGGAACCCCAGGTGAGGACGTTAATCCAGGCCTTGAAGACCAAGGAATTGAGGAATAAAATCCTCTTCACCCTTGGTATCATCATCATTTATCGTATCGGTTCATTCATCCCGACCCCTGGCGTCGATTTCACCGTCGTCCAGCAGTGCGTCGGCAAGATGAACAACGCTTCTGAGAACTTATCGGTCTGGTGAACCTCTTCTCCGGCGGCGCCATGCTGCAGCTGTCGATTTTCGCATTGGGCGTCATGCCGTACATCACCGCATCGATCGTCATCCAGCTGTTGCGTGTGGTCATCCCTCGTTTCGAGGCACTGCACAAGGAAGGCCAGTCCGGCGAAGCAAGCTGACCCAGTACACCCGTTATCTGACCATCGGCCTTGCCGTGCTGCAGTCCACCACCATTCTGGTGACCGCACGTTCCGGCGCGCTGTTCAACTACCAGTGCTCTCAGGTTGTTCCGGACGGTTCCGTGTGGAACCTTGTGGTCATGGTGCTCATCATGACCGGCGGTACCGGCCTTATCATGTGGATGGCCGAATTGGTCACCGATAAGGGCCTCGGCCAGGGTATGTCCATCCTTATCTTCATGTCCATCTGCTCCGGCTTCCTGCCGCAGCTGTGGGAGATCGGCTGGGGCACCAACGGCACCGATGGCAATTGGGGCAAGTTCGCCGCGGTCGTCGGCACGCTGCTGGTCATCATGATTCTTGTCATCTACGTCGAGCTTGCCCAGCGTCGTATTCCGGTGCAGTACACCCGCCGTATGATCGGCCGCAAGATGTACGGTGGCTCCTCCACCTACCTGCCGCTGAAGATCAACATGAGCGGCGTCATCCCGCCGATCTTCGCATCCTCCATCCTGGCCGTGCCGACGCTGATCGCGCAGTTCGGCAATTCCGACCAGTCCTGGGTCAAGTGGATCAACTCCAACCTGGCCAACACCACATCCGTGTGGTACATCGCACTGTACGCGCTGATGATCGTGTTCTTCTGCTTCTTCTACACGGAGATCACCTTCAACCCGGACGAGACCGCCGACAACATGAAGCAGTACGGCGGCTTCATTCCGGGCATCCGCGCGGGAAGCGCCACCAGCAACTACCTGAGCTACGTGATGAACCGTCTGAACACGGTCGGCGCCGTCTACCTGCTGTTCGTGGCGCTTATCCCGACGGTGCTCATCATGGCGCTGAACCTGAACACCAAGCTGCCGTTCGGCGGCACCACCATCCTGATCATCGCAGGCGTCGGCCTCGACACCCTGCGCCAGGCCAAGGCCCAGACCGAACAGTTCCAGTACGCTGGCTTCCTGTTCGAGGACACCAATCACAAGGAAGGTAAGTAACCACTTGAATCGTGATGTCGTTTCCGTTGATCGGGAGCGGTATCACGATTTTTATGTTAAGTAATCCATCATCCGAAAATCCCCGTTGAGGGGAATGAACGAAACGGAGAACAACACATGCGACTGCTGATCATGGGCCCGCAGGGCGTAGGCAAGGGCACCCAGGCCGCTCTGCTGAGCGAGCACTACGGAATCCCGGCGATCTCCACCGGAGATATCTTCCGCTACAACATCAAGAACAAGACCGAGCTCGGCGTCGAAGCGCTCAAGTACATCGACAAGGGCGAGCTTGTGCCGGACGAGCTGACCAACAAGATCGTCAAGGACCGTCTGGCCATGGACGACGCCAAGAACGGCTGGATTCTCGATGGCTATCCGCGCAACGCCTCCCAGGTCGAGGCTCTCGACGCCATCCTGGGCGAACTGGACACCCCGCTTGACGCGGTCGTCGCACTGGATGCAGATCACGACGTGCTCATGGAGCGTATGAAGAAGCGCGCCGAAATCGAAGGCCGCTCCGACGACACCCCTGAAGCCATCGCCAAGCGTCTTGACGTGTACGCCAAGGAGACCGCGCCGCTGCTGGACATCTACCAGAAGCGCGGCCTGCTCAAGACGTTCAATGGCGTCGGCGCCGTCGACGAGATCCAGGCCACCATCGTGGCGGAGCTTGGCTGAAGGAAAAACCAAGCAGAATAACATATTTCCAACGAAAGCGGGAATCGCGACACGCCGAACGTGTCTTGATTCCCGCTTTCGTGTATTCTTGCAAGTTGGTGTGTCTTCGGGCACGCATAGTAATCGCCAAGGAACGGAACGAGGCTCATGGCTAAAGACGGTGTGATTGAAGTCGAAGGACAGGTAGTGGAAGCACTGCCGAACGCGATGTTTCGTGTTGAACTCGAAAACAAGCATATCGTGCTCGCAACCATTTCGGGCAAGATGAGGAAGAATTACATCCGCATCCTGCCGCAGGATCGTGTTGTGCTGGAGATGAGCCCCTACGATCTGAACCGCGGCCGTATTACGTACCGTTACAAGTAAAGGTACACAAGCAAAGGAAAACCATGAAGGTCAGCCCTAGTGTGAAGAGGATCTGCGAGAACTGCCGCGTGATCCGTCGTCACGGCCGCGTCATGGTGATCTGCGTCAACCCGCGCCATAAGCAGC
>ENA-OQHA01000794-OQHA01000794.1-human-gut-metagenome-genome-assembly--contig:-NODE-794-length-14428-cov-2.325502_pt1 | contig 14428 bp, 13 predicted proteins | sample MGYA00242558_ERZ504707 | MGnify/ENA primary metagenome ERZ504707 (study PRJEB26092, sample SAMD00036197) | human gut metagenome | host: Homo sapiens | study: EMG produced TPA metagenomics assembly of... | reverse complement strand
GATACGCAGTGCAGATTCATCTGAATCTGCACTACATCATTCGCTACATAACAAATAAAGTCTGCAATGTATCCGACAAGAATGCAAAGAAAGTAATCAAGAGTATGTTTAAAAATGTGGCAGACGGGAAAGACGTTGTTGTAACATTTCAGAATTAAGAAGAAAATTAGATGAGAAGAGGCAAATTGTAGTAATTGGCATTTTATGAGCCGAAAAAGTATGTTATAATTATCAATTGAGAATAATTAACAAAAGGGAAATGGGTATGAAAAAAAGGAAATAAATTATCAATTACTGATAAGAAGAATATGTCTTATCGTACTTGATATCATATGTATTATCGCAGCATCAATTCTGGCATTACTGACACGTTTTGAGTTCGATTTCAGCCAGATTCCGAAAGAATTCTTAAAAGTAATCTATAAATACGGACCATTCACCATAGTCATAACATTAATTATATTTTCACTTTTCCGTATCTACAGTAGTTTATGGGAGTACGCAGGGATTGAAGAAGTATTCAGTCTGATCGCAGCCTGTCTTGTGGCGGCCGTAGCGAAGATTGTCATCATCTTATTTACATGGAGCGTTATGCCAAGAAGCTGGTATGTACTGGATACAATTTATCTGATGATCCTGATCGGGGCAACAAGAGTATCTTACCGACTGATACGTCTGCGCAGACAGAACCGTACATTCCCATGGTCAAAGAGAAAGAAGTCATGATCATCGGCGGAGGAGAGGCCGGAAGAAGTCTGATCACAGAGATCCAGAACAGTAAATATCTGGATCAGAAGGTTGTCTGTATCATAGACGATGATCCGTATAAGATCGGAAGATATATTAAGGGAGTCAAGGTTGTCGGTAATCGGAACAGTATCAAGAAAAGCGTCAAGAAATACAATGTCCAGCAGATCATCCTGACGATACCATCGGCAAATGCAGCAAAGATCAGACCAATCGTGGAGATCTGTCAGGATACAAACTGTGAACTTATGATCCTGCCGGGAGTATATCAGCTGGTCAACGGAGAGGTCAAGGCAAGTAAACTGCGTCCGGTGAATATTGATGACCTTCTGGGAAGAGATGAAGTCCATGTCAATCTGAACGAGGTCATGGATTATGTATCAGGAAGAGTGATCATGGTAACCGGCGGCGGAGGTTCGATCGGAAGTGAATTATGCAGACAGATCGCAAAGCACAGCCCGAAGCAGCTGATCATCTTCGATATCTATGAGAACAATGCATATGATATCCAGCAGGAATTGTTAAGGGAACAGCCGAAGCTTGACCTGGTGGTGCTGATCGGTTCTGTACGTGATGAGAACCGTATCAACAGTATCTTCGAACAGTACCGTCCGGAGATCATCTATCATGCGGCAGCACATAAGCATGTGCCGCTTATGGAGGGCAGCCCGAACGAGGCTATCAAGAATAATGTCCTCGGAACTTATAATATGGTCAGAATGGCAGATAAATGGAATGCTAAGAGATTTGTACAGATATCTACAGATAAGGCTGTCAACCCAACGAATATCATGGGAGCTTCCAAGAGAATCTGTGAGATGATCATACAGACTTATAATAAAGAATCGAACACAGAATATGTAGCAGTGCGGTTCGGCAATGTACTTGGAAGTAACGGAAGTGTTATTCCGTTATTTAAAAACAGATTGCAGAAGGAGGACCGGTAACCGTCACACATCCGGAGATCATCCGCTACTTTATGACGATTCCGGAAGCGGTATCACTGGTACTTCAGGCAGGTGCCTATGCCAAAGGCGGAGAGATCTTCGTCCTGGATATGGAGAACCGGTAAAGATCCTTGATCTTGCAAGGAATATGATCCGGCTGTCAGGCTATAAAGTCGATCAGGATATCAAGATTGAATTCACGGGACTGCGTCCGGGAGAAAAATTATACGAAGAACTTCTGATGGACGAAGAAGGTATGACGGATACACCGAATAAGCTGATACATATCGGACATCCGATCGATGTAGATGAAGTCAAGCTCGCACATGCACTCAGAGTCCTTGAGAGCGCAGCACAGAATGAGACCGATGATATGCGTCTGATCGTGGAAAGCATCGTTCCGACCTATCATCCAAAATTAAATAAATCAACACAATAGAACCAGAGAATACAGGAGGCATAACAGATATGTTCAAAGAGGATCATTGTCTTTCAGACAAAGGAAATATATGAAGGTTAAGAACATAATAGGAAGAGCTCTTGGAGGGATCGGTCTGGTGGTATTATCACCCGTCTATCTGGCAATTATTGTGGCAATCAAGAAAGAAGACGGGATTACAGCTCCTGTCTTTTTTTCGCAGAAAAGAGTAGGAATCCATAAGGAATATTTTAACCTGTACAAATTCCGCTCCATGCGCACAGATACGCCGCACGATAAGCCGACACACCTTCTGGAGAACCCGGATCAGTACATAACAAAAGTAGGACGTTTCCTGCGGAAATCATCACTGGATGAACTTCCGCAGCTTTGGAATATTGCCAGAGGAGATATGGCCGTGATCGGACCGAGACCGGCACTTTGGAATCAGGATGATCTGATCGCAGAACGTGATAAGTACGGGGCTAATGATGTAAAACCAGGACTTACCGGATGGGCACAGATCAACGGAAGAGATGAACTTGAGATCCCTGTCAAAGCCAGACTGGACGGCGAGTATGTAAAAAAGATGGGGCCGCTTATGGATATCCGTTGCTTTATCGGAACGGTATTCTCCGTGCTTCGAAGTGACGGAGTCGTAGAAGGCGGAACCGGAGCAAAGAAGAAACTTATGGTCATCACCAATCATTCTTATATGCTGTGGCAGTTCAGAAGAGAATTGATCGGGAAACTTATGGAAGATTATGATGTGATCATCAGCACACCATTCGTAGGACATGAGGATGACTTTGCAGCTATGGGCTGTACGATGATCGAGACGGATGTGGACCGCCGGGGGATCAACCCGAAGACGGATATGAAGCTGTATCTGACCTACCGCCGGTTATTAAAAGAACATCACCCGGATATGGTAGTTACCTATTCGATCAAGCCTAATGTATATGCAGGATATGCCTGCCGACAGATGCGGATCCCATATTGTGTCAACGTACAGGGACTCGGAACTGCATTCCAGAAGAAGGGACTTCGGGAAATCGTTATAAGAATGTATAAAACAGCCTTAAAAAAGGCAAAGACAGTGTATTTCGAAAATAAGGGAAATGCGAAGGTGTTCCTGCAGGAGCAGATCATCCGTCGGGAACAGATGTGTCTGCTTAAGGGAGCCGGAGTAAATCTTAAGTATTATACTTATCAGAAATATCCGGAGAATGACAAAGTGCATTTCCTATATCTCGGAAGGATCATGAAGGAAAAAGGAATGGACGAACTGTTCTATGCAGCGAAAGAACTACAGCGAAAAGAAGTACCGTTCGTTCTGGATCTGGTAGGATTCTTCGAAGATGAATACAAAGAAAAGATTGATAAGCTGGTGGATGCAGGGATCGCAGTATTCCATGGATTCCAAGAAGATCCGAGACCGTATTATGCCATGGCCGACTGTGTCGTGCTCCCAAGTTATCATGAAGGAATGTCAAATGTACTTCTAGAAGCAGCGGCAACCGGACGGCCGGTGATCACCAGCAATATTCCGGGCTGTAAGGAAGCCGTAGACGATGATAAGAGCGGGCTTCTGTGTGAAGCAGAGGACTGGAATGATCTGTACCGTAAGATGAGTAAGATCGCCCGGATGAGCCGTATAGAACGCGAAGCATGGGAGTATGCGGCAGAGATAAGATGGCGCGGGAATTCGATAAGGATAAGGTTGTGAAGAAGACGATACAGGGGATCGAGAGAGTATAATATAATCAAAGACGGTAAAAAGGAAACTCCTTTTTGGCAGATGCCAGAAAGGAGTTTCCTTTTATTAAAGATTTTTATCTAAGCTTTTTTATCTACCTTATCTACGGAATCTTCTCTTACAGATCACAGCTGCGATCACAGCAAGTGCTGCCAGAGAAAGAAGTGTGTACATCCATACCGGTGACTGATCGCCGGTTCTGGCTGCAGCTTTGTTAGAAACTTTGCCGTTGGTTGATTTGTTAATATTTATATTCTTGGTTGTATTCTTGTTATTATTCAGGTTATGATTCGGCTTCAGATTCTGTCCAGGATTATCGCTTCCAGGATTCTTCGGATCATCCGGTGTACCAGGATCCGGTTTGTCAGGATTCTCCGGATCCTCTTTGGCCTGGATCGTGTAAGTGGTCCATCCGCGTGCCAGAGGAAGCGAATATGTCTCACCGTCTAAAGTAACCTTCTTACAAGGCTCGCCATACGCGGACACATCGTCCATGACAAGCTCTGCTTTCGCATGATAAGTACCTGCCTTGGAAGGAACTTCGGAAAGTTCTTCTCCGACAGCACCGTTATCATCTGCATAGTAAGTCATCTTATAAGCAACGCCCTCTACCTCTTTGCCCAATACATAAGTATGGAAATATGGTGCAAGGTCGATCGGAGATCCGTTCTCCGTAAATGTCTCGTCATACGCACGGCTTAATACCGGAGCGTAATCAGATCCATACCAGGTGTAATAAAGTGCTTTCAGGAATTCGGTTCTTTCCGCATCTTTCTCGGCGTCTGTAGAAGGAGTATAGCCTTCTTCGTGGTTAGTGAAGTAATTGCGCAGTTCATTTGCCGCAAACTGCATGCCGGCCTCATCTGCTGTCGTGTAGATGGTGAAACGCTTGTTCTTGAATGTAGTACCTGTCTTGACATTCTTATCATTTACAATAACGATATTGGCTTTGTAGTAAGATGTGATGACATTATTACCAATGTACATTGCACCGGCGGTACTTTCGTCTGTCGGAACAATCTTACCATTCTTATCATAAGTCAGTTTGTAGTAAGTATCTTTGGCTTTCTGACCGATGCCGGATTCATTGGATACGGTCTCTACCGTGTGATAGTTAAAGTACGTGTCAGCTTCTTTGAAAGGTTCTGTAGAACGGAAATACTTCACAAAGTCTTTTGCAACATCTTCAAACTGAGACTGATCGCCGGCTGTGTAACCTTCTCCTGAGAATACGATCGTCTTATTGTTGTAATAAGGCATAGCACCCGGATAATCGGCTGTATCGTTATTCTGAAGGGTCGTAGACTTGAAGGTGATCTCATAGTCTTTGGTCTTGCTGCTGATCGCAGTTCCTGTGGCTTTGTCATAAGCGGTAAGGGTTACGCTGTAACGGCCAGGAGTTACCGGTGCTTCGTCGCTGTCATAGTCATAAGTGATCTCAGCGGCGTAAGGAACAGTTCCTTTATAATGCGCTTTTACCGTATAGTCTTTGTCATAATTAACGGTATAATTAAGGTCAGCAGGTTTGCCGTCGTATACCTTGGACGGAACATCGAGAGTGATGAGGTCCGGTAATTCGATCGTGTAGGAAGCTGTCTGACTGCATTTCTCATAGGTGCTGTCTCCGGAAAATGTAGCTTCGATGGTATAAGTTCCGGCTTTGTCAGGAATACCGGATACTACGTTGCCATCCGCATCCTTGTAAGTAAGCGTTAAAGCATCACCGAGCTTGTCGCCTGTGATCTCATTCTTGCCTCTGCGGAGGATAAAATATTCACGCATATCTTTGCCTGTGTCAGACTCATAGAACATGTCTGCATAAGGCTGGAAGAATAACTTCGTTACATTCGAATCCTGACAGAAGGTCTTGCGGATCTGTTCTTTACACACTTCACAGAAAGCATACTGCTTGCCAAGGAAACGCATCTTACAATTCTGGTGTGGACGGTACCATCCGTTACCGCCATTGTCATATTCGTAGACACCGACACCATTCTTACCGATGAAGCGTGACCAGCGGACCTTTGCCGGATCAGACTCAGCTGTCATATTCGGCATCTCGGCCGCATAGCTTGCACCTGCGAAATATTCATCCGAAAGTTTGGCAGTGGTGTGTCCAAGCTCGTGAAGCATCATCTCGAGTGATTCATTATTAAGAGAAGCAACACATACATCTCCGCCGCTTCCGCCGTAAGTGGTAGCATTGACGATCACAACATTAAAGTCTGCCGCAGGAAGGTACTGATCTGATAACTGCTTTGCTTTCTTAGATCCATCCGAACTGATCGTAAGAAGACGCTGCATACCGCCTGACCAGAATGAAGATCCGAAGTAGGTGTCGCGTGTGTCTGCGTTCGCCTGCTCCTGGTTGATCGCTGTGTCTGCTTTTGCGCCTGATTCGTTCGATACAACTCCGAGAGCGTAAATCTTGATCGTATCTTTGAACTCATCCCAAGGAGAAGTATCCATCAGATAATCCGCGGTATTCTGAGCATTGGTATAGAACGAATCCTGCTCGGAAGCAGTGAAGCCGTCGCCGAAGATCAGCAGAACAAAAGCATCTTCATCAGCCAGACTCTTGTTACCGTATACGAGGTGAGGAGTCTTGTCCGGGATCGGATCAGTAACTGCATCGTCAGCTGCCTTTACTTCCTTCGTCTCTTTCACGTCCTGCTTAGAAGCTTCCTTACCGGATGAAGCATCTGTTGCAGAAGTACCGGCTACAGAATCTGATACAGAATCCGAAACGGAATCGGGAGTGGTCAGGTTTGCATCGGTGGTCGCTGTATCTGTGGAATCCGTTACGTCCTTAACTTCCGGTGTCTCAGGACTTACAGTCTGTTCTTCGGAAGTAACCGGATCGGCTGCGAATGCATGACCAGGCGGTACCAGTAATGAAGAAATTACCAGTGCGCCCGCCAGGACAGGAGCAAATCTCTTTTTCCAATAACTTTTTCTAAACATATAGGCCTCCTTTCAGTAATGCCAATGTGTGTTGGGCGTTACACGATAATTATCTCCCTTACATCATGTAAACACCAAATGTGTTAAGGTCAACATATCATATAAAATGCACAAACGCAATAGAAAAAGATGGAATAATATGGCAAAAATGACGAAAAGAATAGAAAAAGGAGATACATGAGAAAACGTGAAGTGTTATGAATGGAAAAGAAGGTGATATAAAACTTGTAGGGGTAGAAATGGAATATGAGAGGTAAATAAGAAAAAACGTTATAAATTACGAGATATCGGTACAAATGGTGAGTTATGCTTATCGTGCTGTATTGGAATATTAAGGAATATATGGTAGAATTAAGTGTTGAAAAACGCATGAAGCAGGTAAGAGAATCCCTGCAATATCAATCAATTATTTGGAGAAGAATATGGACAAGAATTATATATTGATAATCGGATGGGTTGCCGTGATGGCGATGCTGTTCTGTGTTGACATCGGTGAAACGAGTGGAGACGGTGTGTGGGAAAAAAGAATATCGGTGGAGACCGGTGTGGGCGGTTGTGACATTCTTACCGTTGATTATATGGTGTGGATATAGAGGAAATATAGGCGATACGTGGGCATACAAAAAAAGCTTTTCCGAAATGCCGGTAAGTTTAGGCAGTATGGCGTCTTATATGGCAACAGTAAAGAAGGATAAAGGCTTCTATTTTGTGTCAGCGGTCATCAAATGTATTGTAGGAAATCACGTTAATATATATTTTATAGTATTAGCTGCGATTCAGGCGGGGGTGTTGATATATGTATATCGTAAATATTCCAGCAGATATCTGGTAAGCTTTTTCTTATTTATTGCTTCGACAGATTATATCTCTTGGTTGTTCAATGGTATCCGACAATTTCTGGCTGTTACGATTACGTTCATAGGAATTAAATTCATACTGGATAAGAAGTACGCAAAAGCAATTATTTTAATTCTGATTGCCTCATTGATGCATCAGAGCGCTTTACTGGTTATTCCATTTATCTTCATTGCACAGGGAAAGGCATGGAATAAAAAGACATTACTTTTTATGGTTGCGGTTATTGTAATTGTGGCTGGTATTGGGCAGTTTACAAATGTGTTGGATTCTATGTTAGCCGAGACGCAATATAAAAATGTTGTGTCTGACTGGCAGAGTTGGAATGATGATGGAACGAATGCATTGCGTGTATTAGTGTATGCAGTGCCATCGGTACTGTCTTTAATAGGATTAAGATTTATACGGAATGAAGATGATAAAGTTATTAATCTGTGTACGAATATGTCAATCGTATCTGTTGGATTCTATATAGTATCTATGTTCACAAGTGGAATATTTATTGGTCGTCTTCCAATTTATTTCTCGTTATATAGTTATATCTTATTGCCATGGGAGATTGATCATATGTTTACCAAACGATCAGCAAGATTGATTTATGTTGTAATGGTAGTGGGGTATCTGGGATTCTATTTGTATAGTGTTAATAATCTTTTGGGATAGAGGGAGAATAATGATTCGAGTATTACATGTTGTTACATATATGGGGCGCGGAGGTCTTGAGACGATGCTTATGAATTATTATCGTCATATAGACTAGAAGTAAGTACAGTTCGATTTCCTAGTGCATAGAGAATTTGAAGCGGATTATGACGAGGAAATAAAGTCTTTAGGTGGAAGAATCTATCATGTATCAAGCTTGTACCGTGGAGTAGAAAATATAAAGCAGAATTGAGACGCTTTTTAGAACTCATTCAGAATATAAGATTGTACATGTACATCAGGACTGTCTGAGTTCTGTGGCATTGCAATGCGCGAAAGAATGCGGAATTCCGGTTCGAATTGCGCATAGTCATAACAGTAATCAAGACAAAAATATTAAATATTTGTTCAAAAGATATTATATGAGAAAGATCCCTGAAACAGCAACGGAATTATTTGCCTGTGGTAAAGCAGCGGGAGACTGGATGTTTGGAGGAAAAACTTATCGGCTTCTTCCGAATGCAATTGCAGCGGAAAAGTATATTTATGAAGAAGAAAAGGCAAAAAAATAAAAAAGAGCTAGGTCTTGAAAAAATATAGTTATTGGACACATTGGAAGATTTAATCCGCAGAAGAATCATAAATTTCTGATAGACATTTTTGAAAAGTGTTTTGAAAAGAATCAAAAAGTAAGATTAATGTTGATAGGAGATGGAGAAGGGCGGAAAGAAATCGAAAATAAAGTAAAAGAACGGGGATTACAAGATAATGTCATTTTTATGGGCGTTAGAAGAGATGTCCCGGAATTATTACAGGCAATGGATGTGTTCGTATTCCCCTCCTTATACGAAGGACTTCCAGTTACAATGATTGAGGAGCAGGCGGCAGGAGTGCCTGCGGTTATCTCGGATCGAGTGTCGGAAGAATGTATTATTACAAAAGATCTGGTGAAAGTGGAAGGGTTGGAAGAAACTCCAGAACAATGGGCAGGCGAAATCTTAAAACAGGTAAAGATTAGCAAGCGTGACAGAAGTGAAGAAATCAAAAAAGCAAAATATGATGTAGAGACAAACGCAAAATGGCTGGAAGAATATTATCTTAGGAAGGCAGAGGTGACTGATATGGCATTATTAACAGTATTTACACCTGCATACAACAGGGCAAGCACTTTACCACGTACATATCAGAGCCTTTGTGAGCAGGAATGCAAAGATTTTATATGGTTAATCGTAGATGACGGATCAAGTGATAATACAAGGGAACTGGTAGAAGGCTGGAAGAATCAGGATAACGGATTTGAGATACAGTATATTTATAAAAAAACGGAGGAATGCACACTGCTCATAATGTAGCGTATGAGAATATACATACAGAATTAAATATATGTATCGATTCTGATGATAGAATGGCAGAAGGGGCTGTGAAAAAAATAAAAACTGCCTGGCTGAAAGTAAGAAATAAAAATTATGCCGGTTTGATAGGACTGGATGCAGACATGAATACCGGAAGAATCATAGGAAAAGACTTCTCGTATGGATTAAAAGAGACCACACTTGGAGGTTATTATGCATCTGGTGGAGAGGGAGATAAAAAATTAGTTTATCGTACAGATGTTATCAACAGTGTTCCACCGTATCCAGTGTTTGAAGGCGAAAAGTATGTTGGATTGGTGTATAAATATACGTTAATTGATCAAAAATATAAGCTTTTTTGTGCTGAATGATGTATTATGTGATGTTGAGTATCAAATGGATGGATCGAGCAATACGATGTTCCGGCAGTACTTGAAAAATCCTAAAGGATTTGCTTTTTTGAGAAAGGTGGCAATGACTTATCCTACAAGTAAGAAGAGATTGATTAGAGATTGTATACATTATTGCTCTAGTAGTTTGATTGCAGGAAATAAAAATTATATTAGTGAATCACCGAGAAAATTGCTTACCGTTTTATGTACACCATTGGGGTGGATATTAACGTGTGTTATAAGAAAAAAGGTAATTGATGATTAGTGTACGATATGGATGCATTACTATAAAAGTATAGGATGAAAATTAAGAGTGCAATATTCATTGAGAAAATATTATTGAAGAATGGAGAAAATATGAAAAAAATATTGTTCCTTATACATGATCTTGGTCAGGGTGGAGCAGAAAAAGTATTAGTAAATCTTGTTAATAATATGGATCATACAAAATTCGATATAACCGTAATGACTTTATTTGATCATGGTGAGAATCGACAATTTTTAGGAGATAAAATACATTACAAAACATGGTGCAAGAAAATGATACCCGGAAATTCTCACATTATGAAATTACTGTCTCCGCAACAATTACACAAGTTAATTATCAAGGATCATTACGATATAGAAGTTTCATATCTTGAAGGACCATGTGCAAGAATTATCAGTGGATGTACAGATGAATCGGTAAAGTTGTTCGTGGATTCATATTGAACAGCATACAACGAAACGGGCAATAGCATCATTTAGAAATCAGAAGGAAGCAGTAGCATGTTATAAGCAATTCAATCGTATTATATGTGTCTCCCAGACTGTAAAAGAGGATTTTTTGAGAGTGTTAAAGATTCCTGTTCCTCATGAGGTACTATATAATACTAATGAGAGTGACAAAATCGTTCATTTTTCACAGGAAGATGTGGATCAAAGAATAATGAATTCAGATGAGATTAACTTAGTGGGGTTGGAAAGTTACTAAAGAGCAAAGGCTTTGATCGAGTTATGTGGATTGTAAAACAGCTGAAGAAACAAGGCTATCTGGTTCATTTCTATGTACTTGGAGAAGGACCAGAACGTAATAATCTTCAGGATTATATTAAGAAAAATGGTCTTGAACATAATGTTACTCTTTTAGGATATCAGCTAAATCCTTATAAATATATGGCAAAGTGTGATTTGTTTATCTGTGCGAGCTTTGCAGAAGGGTTTTCAACTGCGACTACAGAGGCGCTGATTGTTGGAACACCTGTTTGTACTGTAAAAGTTTCTGGCATGAAGGAGATGCTGGGGGAGAATAATGAATATGGTCTCGTGGTTGAGAATAATGATGAGGCCTTGTATCAGGGAATCAAAAGATTTTTTGAAGAGCCCGGATTACTGGAATATTACACGAAGCAAGCGGAAATAAGAGGGAAAGAATTTAGTACGGAAAAACAGTGCGTAAAGTTGAGAAAATGTTAATAAGCATATAACAATTGTTGGAGAATAGGAGAGATAGAAGCATGATTTCGATTGTAGTCCCCATCTATAACATGGAAAAACTTTTACCCAGATGTATGGATACATTGGTGAAGCAGTCATTAGCTTATGAAATTATTTTGGTAGACGATGGTTCTACGGATAGCAGTCCTAAGATATGTGATGACTATATGCAGATGTATCCTGCTTTTGTTAGGGTAGTTCACAAAGATAATGGAGGATTATCTTCCGCACGAAATGCAGGGATGGATGTTGCACGGGGAAAGTATGTTATTTTCCCTGATCCTGATGACTGGGTTGAACTTGATTATGTTTCACAAATGGTTGAGCTTCAGAATTACTATCAAACAGATTTGTTGAGCGTTGGTTATTATGTAGATACAGATGAAAAATGTGTTCCTGCTAACGAAGGGCAAAAGCCCAACTGTATGGATGGAGTAGCAGCGCAACGAGCTTTGTTTATTCCACCTAAAATGGGTGGATTCGCATGGAATAAGTTATACCATTTGGATATTATCAGAAAATATAATTTACGCTTTTTAGATAATGTAGGAACTACAGAAGATTTGGATTTTACATATCGATATCTTATACATTGTGATACTGTATGTTTTGTGCCAAGTATAAGACTTTATCATTATTATCAGCGTAGCGGAGTGCAACACATAGTAAATTTTCTTTAAAAAAAATGGAGACGATACGTACATACGAGAAGATTATTGAAAGTAGCAAAGATGATAAACTAATTCAAGCTGCGAGAGAAGAAATTTGTAATACTGCGATTAATTTGATTTGGCAATATCAGAATAGTAATTTACAAGATAAAGATGTTTTGAAAAAATTGCAGAGATATGCGAGAAATTATTTAAGAAATTATTTACACAGTACACAATATGGAAAGGGAAGAAAACTGCAGGCAATAATGGCTTGTCATATCCCAGCAGTATATACATTTTTTAAAAATCGTGTAACAAAAGATGGAGAATAGAATTATGATAACAGCAGTTATAGTGACATATAACAGAAAAGAATTATTGGGTCAAAATATTGAAATGCTTCTCAAGCAGACTATATCATTTGATTCAATTATTATAGTGGATAATTGTTCTACTGATGGTACATTTGAATATTTGAAAAATCACGGATGGACGGCTGATCCATTTGTATATTTAAGAACTGAATCAAATATTGGGGGAGCAGGTGGCTTTTATACAGGGATTAAAGCTGCTTATGATGCGAGGGCCGATTGGATAATTTTGATGGATGACGATGGTCGCATGGCAGATGAACACACCATGGAAATATTGTATTGTGCTGCTAAGAAATTGTATGATGAGAATAGAGGTCAGCACGAAATTGTTTGTAAATGCGTTGGTACAGGAAGGGAATTACTTTCTTTAAAATTGATCATATGTACACGGTGGCTGAAGCCGTGATGGTAGCAAAGAATGGGTTGATAGAAGGAGCAGCAAACCCATTTAACGGGACATTGATTTCGCGTGAATTGGTATCTGAAATTGGCTATCCAAATAAAGATTTTTTTATTAAGGGGGATGAAGTAGATTACAAGCAGAGAGCATTTGATGCTGGGGCGTATGTAGTAACGGTGAGTGCAGCTAAATATATACATCCAAGACCGGAAACGGTAGAAAAAACGGTGTTGGGTGTAAAAGTTCCTTTTTTTGTGGAATCTCCGTGGAAAGAATATTATGCGGTCAGAAATTTCACATATATGTATAAATTACGTGGATGGTATAAGGGGATTTTGTTTGAATTGATATTTGTTAAACTTCTTGCAATTATTTCACTAAAATGTAAAAAGATGGAAACTATTAAAATGCTTTTTAAAGGGTTTTATGATGGATGGAAAGGCAACTTAGGAGCTAAGATTAAACCATAAAATTAATAGGAGAAGACAAATTATGAAACAAAAAGTATATGGAATTGATCTACTTAAGGTGATGGCATGTATTGGTGTTGTCTGTCTTCATACAGTGAATGGTTCACTGGACATAGTCAATCGCATTCTAACGCTGGTGTGCTCGTTGAGCATTCCTATCTTTTTTATGTGTAGTGGCTATGTGGTGTTTTTGAAAGAGAACATTTCCTATGAATATGTGGCAAAAAAAATAATCAAGATACTTGCTGTTTGTCTTTTTTGGGAAATAATGCATGCTATTGCATATTTTTTATATTATCATGAGATGAGAAATTCATAAAAAGTTTCTTTTTGGACTTTTTACAGAAGGGATTATTTTTTCATTTCTGGTTTTTTGGTTCATTAATTATTTTATATTTTCTCTTGCCAATTTTGAGGAGGATGGAACAAAAAACACCTAGATTATACATAGGCATACTTGCATTTTTAGGAGGAGCGTGCATTTGTATTGATGGAATCAGTATGGTTGCTGGTCGACAGGTGAGCTTATCAATTATTCAGACATTTAGATTATGGCAATGGCTCTTTTATTATATGATGGGAGGGTTTATTGCGACTTATAGTGGAAAAATCAGTGTATGGTTTTGCAAATATAGAGGTATGTATGTAACAATGGCTTTGTTCGTTTTGGTAGCATGGCAATGGATTGTCGGGACATATTGTTTTGGGGGAATTATGATAGAAGGATTTTATGGATCACTTCCTGTTATTATAGCAACGATTTTGGTTTTTTATATCTTTATCAAACAACATTAAATGATGTGATGATATCAGTAATTGAAATAGCGTAAGCGCAAAATATTGCTACGCTGCCCATGAATCACGCTTGCACCAAAATGATAGATGCAAGCGTTTTGCTCTATGTTTAGTTTTGACAGTTCGCTTTCGCAGTCTCGCTCCATGGGGCAAGCTGTTCCAACTGTTCATCTGACATTTTAGC
>ENA-OQHA01000793-OQHA01000793.1-human-gut-metagenome-genome-assembly--contig:-NODE-793-length-14434-cov-1.838331_pt1 | contig 14434 bp, 17 predicted proteins | sample MGYA00242558_ERZ504707 | MGnify/ENA primary metagenome ERZ504707 (study PRJEB26092, sample SAMD00036197) | human gut metagenome | host: Homo sapiens | study: EMG produced TPA metagenomics assembly of... | reverse complement strand
TATAAAACAAAAAATGGGATCTGATCCTGCTTCTGTCGCTTTTGATACTTTAAGCTCTGCTGTTGCCAATAATGCCGATGTGGTTATTATTGATACAGCCGGACGTTTGCATAATAAAATAGGCCTGATGAACGAGCTGACTAAGATTAAAAATGTAATGCAGAAAGTTGTTCCAGATGCTCCGCATGAAATATTGTTGGTGCTGGATGGTTCTACAGGACAGAATGCTTTTGAACAAGCCAAGCAGTTTACACTGGCAACAGAGGTGAATGCAATGGCGATAACAAAGCTTGACGGTACAGCGAAGGGAGGAGTTGTAATTGGTATCTCTGATCAGTTTAAGATACCTGTTAAATATATTGGTTTGGGCGAAGGTATAGAAGATTTGCAGATCTTCCGTCGCCGAGAATTTGTTGATTCATTGTTTGGTACAGCTAACAAATGAGAAAAAATACAATAGACATTATTACGCTAGGGTGCTCCAAGAATCTTGTTGATTCGGAGAAGCTGATGAAACAGCTTGAAGCCAATGGATATAAAGTTACTCATGACAGTGAAAATCCTCAAGGGGAAATTGCAGTCATAAATACGTGCGGATTCATAGGTGATGCTAAGGAGGAATCAATAAATATGATTCTTGAGTTCTGCCAGGCTAAGGAAGAAGGACGTTTGAAGAAGCTTTATGTGATGGGATGTCTTTCGGAACGGTACTTGAAAGAACTGCAGGTAGAAATTCCTCAAGTAGATAAATTCTATGGTAAGTTTAACTGGAATGAACTATTGGCAGATTTAGGTAAGACATATCATTCAGATTTTGCTATAGAGCGTCATCTGACAACACCTAAGCATTATGCCTATTTGAAAATATCAGAAGGCTGTGACCGTAAATGTTCATATTGTGCGATTCCTATTATAACAGGAAAGCATGTATCCCGTCCTATGGAGGAAATATTGGACGAGGTACGTTTGCTCGTTTCAGAGGGCGTAAAAGAGTTTCAGGTTATCGCTCAGGAATTAACCTACTATGGCGTTGATCTGTATAAAAAGCAAATGCTTCCGGAACTCATAGAGCGTATGGCTGAAATTCCAGGTGTGAAATGGATACGTTTGCATTATGCTTATCCTGCACATTTTCCAAAAGAACTGTTCCGTGTGATGCGCGAACATGATAATGTGTGCAAATACATGGATATTGCTTACAGCATATCAGTGATAATATGTTGTCGAAGATGCGTCGTCACGTAACAAAAGAGGAAACATATCAGTTGATAGAGGAGTTTCGTAAAGAGGTTCCGGGAATTCATCTGCGCACAACGTTGATGGTAGGTCATCCGGGAGAAACAGATCAGGATTTTGAGGAGCTTAAAGAGTTTGTCCGTAAGGCACGTTTTGATCGTATGGGAGCATTTGCCTATTCGGAAGAAGAAGGAACTTACTCTGCAAAGCATTATAAAGATGATATTCCACAAGACGTAGAAACAGAAGCGTCTGGATGACTGATGGAAATACAGCAGGAAATATCAAATGAATTGAGCCATAATAAAATTGGAAAGGAATTTAAAGTAATCATTGACCGCAAGGAAGGTGATTATTACATTGGCCGTACAGAGTTTGATTCGCCTGAAGTGGATCCGGAAGTCTTGATCAAAGATGAAGGCAGAATGCTTCGTACAGGATCATTCCATCAGGTGAAGGTTTATGATGCAGACGATTTTGATTTATATGCAACGTTAGTATAGTTTTTAAATAATTAAGCGGAAGACATGAACAATAAAGAGTTGATAGGCGAATTGTCACGCCGCTTGGGATATACCAACAAGGATGCGGCACGGTTGCTGACATCAGTTACCGGAATAATGGGTGAAGAGTTACAAGAAGGGAAAGTAATCGCTATTCAGGACTTTGGAACATTTGAAGTCAAGAAGAAAATGGAGCGAATTACTGTAAATCCTGTTACTAAACAGCGCTTCCTTGTTCCTCCTAAATTGATTTTGAATTTCAGACCTAGTAATCTCTGGAAAGAACGATTAAAGAAAATCTCCGATAATGAGTGATAAATTCACACAGCAGGACTTGGCTGATTTGCTAGCGCAACGCCATGAAATGAATCCGGCAGATGCAGAAGCATTTGTAAGGACTCTTTTTGCTCTTGTCGAAGAATCTGTAATATCTGATAAATATGTAAAGATTAAGGGACTGGGGACTTTTAACTGATAGGGGTTGATGCCCGTGAAGTATCGACATAAATGCGGGGGAGAGGATTGAAGTACGAGAACACTCACGTATTTCGTTTACTCCAGATTCAACGATGAGGGAAACCGTAAACAAGCCTTTTAGTCATTTTGAAACAGTTTTGCTTAATGAAAATACTCATTTTGATGATTTAGAGGAAACTTCTGAGTTGGAAGATGATACTGAAGGGCAAGAGGAAGAAACTGTTGAAACAGCTTTTGTAGAAGCTGAAGAAGCATCTCATTCTTGTTTAGAGGGTAGTACACAAACATCTCCCGAAGTAGCAGTGGAAGCTGTTGCTATAGAAGAAAAATCTGATAAGCAGGAAGATGTTTCGGAAAATGTTATGCAAATGCCTCAAGATGAACTTCCGGAGATTAAGGAGGAACCTGTTCGAAAGAATATATTTCGTTTACCATGGTGCATGTTGGCTACAGTTTTGTTGGCTGGAGTTATTTTAGGAGGTATTGTCGTATGGAGTATGTTTTCAGGAAGAAGGTATATTCCTGAATCTGTAGTTGGGATTCTTATGGAGAAGCAGGCCTCTGGCTTGAAGCAAGATACTATTGTTCGTAAACCAATCCAGAAGGATTCGGTAATTCAAACTCAGCAGATTCCGCATGCAAAGGAAGACACTGTGCGTGAATCTGTAGCAATGAGTCCGACACCAGAAAAACAATCACTCCAGTTGTGAAACGGGAAACCTTTGGCAGATACGGTTGAGTATGCTATTACAGGTACAAAACCACTTATACCATCAGACCGGGAGAAAGTCTGGTGCGCGTCGCATTCAAATTTTATGGAAATAAAAAATTATGGCCTTATTTGGTACAACATAATAAAGATATAATTAAAAATGCAGATGTGGTTCCTGTTGGAACTACGATTAAAATACCGGAATTGTCACCTAAGCTGATAAGAAATAACGGCATACGTTTCGATATTATTTAAATATCTTTAATCCAATAAGACTTAAACGATAGAAGCAACTAGTTTTTTTAATAAAAATTAGTTGCTTCTGTTAATATAATGCCGTACTTTTGGCTTCGATAAAAAAAGGTCAGTTGACCGGTAGTTAAAATGTATATTTGAAAACATAAAAATAAAGAAATTATGGCTGAAGCTATTGACATTCGTGAATTAAACGAGCGCATTGAACGCCAGAGTGCATTCGTGACCAACCTGATGGCTGGTATGGATCAGGTGATTGTTGGTCAAAAACATTTGGTTGAATCATTATTAATCGGTTTATTGGCCGACGGACATATTTTGCTGGAAGGTGTTCCTGGATTGGCAAAAACATTGGCAATCAAAACGCTGGCATCGTTAATCGACTCTAAATATAGTCGTATTCAGTTTACCCCAGACTTGCTTCCTGCCGATGTGTTGGGTACAATGATATATAGCCAGCGAGATGAGCAGTTCGTGACAAACAAAGGTCCTATTTTTGCAAATTTTGTTCTTGCTGATGAAATTAACCGTGCTCCTGCGAAAGTACAGAGTGCTTTGCTGGAAGCCATGCAGGAACGTCAGGTTACATTAAGTAAAGAAACTTTCCGCTTGCCTGAACCATTTTTGGTAATGGCAACTCAAAACCCGATCGAACAAGAAGGTACTTATCCATTGCCTGAAGCACAGGTGGACCGTTTCATGTTGAAGGTAATCATTGACTATCCGAAGCTGGAAGAAGAAAAGAAGATTATTCGCCAGAATATATCAGGTGATAAAATTAAGATTTCGCCAATTTTGAAGGCAGAAGATATCATGGAAGCTCGTAAGGTTGTTCATCAGGTTTATCTGGATGAAAGATTGAGCAGTATATTGCAGACATTGTATTTGCTACTCGTTATCCGGAGAAATATGATTTGAAGGATCTGAAAGGCCTGATAGGTTTCGGAGGATCTCCTCGTGCATCTATTAATCTGGCACTGGCCGCAAGAAGCTATGCTTTCATCAAACGTCGTGGATATGTGATTCCGGAAGATGTTCGTGCTGTTGCTCATGACGTGCTTCGTCATCGTATTGGCTTGACTTATGAAGCCGAAGCTACAAATGTTACTTCTGATGAGATTGTAAGCAAGATCTTGAATAAAGTAGAAGTGCCCTAATCATTAATCCGAACGATAAAGAATACTTTGCCTGAGCAATTTGGTCTCAGATTGCTCAGGTTGGAGAAAAAGCATATCATTAAGTAAATGATATGTAATATTTGGTGTATTTTGCTTTGGAAATACAAAGCGTAATCCGAAAATAGAATGGAAACAAGTGAACTATTAAAACGCGTTCGTCAGATAGAAATCAAGACACGAGGGCTTTCCAGCAATATTTTTGCCGGCCAGTATCACTCGGCTTTTAAGGGCAGGGGAATGGCCTTTTCCGAGGTACGTGAATATCAGTATGGCGATGATGTGCGCGATATAGACTGGAATGTAACCGCTCGCTTTGACAAGCCATTCGTAAAGGTTTTCGAGGAAGAACGTGAACTGACTGTCATGTTGCTGGTCGATGTTTCGAACAGTTTGGATTTTGGTACAGTGAAGCAGCTGAAGAAAAATATGGTTGCGGAAATTGCGGCTACCCTGGCTTTCTCGGCTATCCAGAATAATGATAAGATTGGTGTGATTTTCTTTTCAGACCGTATCGAGAAATTTATTCCTCCGAAAAAAGGACGTAAACACATTTTGTATATCATTCGTGAATTGCTGGACTTTAAGCCGGAGAGTACACGTACAAATATTCAGTGTGCCATTGAGTATCTGACAAACGTTTTGAAGAAACGTTGTACGGCATTCATGTTGAGCGACTTTATAGATGACCGTGATTTTCAGAATGCATTGACGATTGCCAACAGAAAACATGACGTAGTAGCTCTGCAGGTATACGACCGTCGTTTGGAAGAGCTACCGGATGTAGGTCTTATGAAAGTAAGAGATGCTGAAACTGGCCACGAACAATGGATTGATACCTCATCAAAATCTTTACGGAAAACTCATCACGAATGGTGGAAATCTCGTCAGCAAAAGCTTCATGAGATATTCACTCATAGCAATGTGGATGCTGTATCAGTACGTACTGATCAGGATTATGTGAAAGCATTGCTTAATTTATTTGCGAAACGAAACTAAAATAATTATGAAATACAATAGTAGCAAGAGATATGTGAAGGCATTATGGTGTGCGTTGCTTTTGTTTATTGCAGCTCCAGCTGTAAAAGCACAAGTTACGGTAGAAGCTACCATCGACTCTTTACAGCTTCTTATCGGCGAGCAAGCAAAAATAAAACTTCAGGTAAGCATGGATGCTAATCAGAAGTTGCGTTTGCCGTTACTTCGTGATACATTGGTTACAGGTGTTGAAATTCTGGATGTTGCAAAGCCTGATACTCAGCTGCTGAATAATGATAAGCGCTGGCTGATCTCACAAGAGTATACGATTACTTCATTTGACTCTGCATTGTATTATCTTCCTCCTTTTGAGGTTCTGGTAAACGATCAGGCATACCGCTCGAAAGCTTTGGCGTTGAAAGTTTATTCGATTCCGGTAGATACTTTACATCCGGATCAGTTCTTTGGACCAAAAGATATTCGGGAAGTGCCTATAACTTGGAATGATCTTGCTCCGTTGGTTTATTCAGCACTTGCTATGCTGATATTGGGTGCGGCAGCTGTGTTCTTTATCATTCGTTACCGCGATAACAAGCCTATTATCAAGATTATTAAAATTGAACCTAAATTACCTCCTCATCAAGCTGCCATGAAGAAGATTGAGGAGATTAAGGCTGACAAACAAGTGCGACGTGAAGATCCGAAACTGTATTATACGGAGTTGACCGAGGTACTTCGTACATATATAAAAGATCGCTTTGGATTCAATGCGCTGGAAATGACATCTTCGGAAATCATTGAACATTTGTTGGAAGTAAAAGATCAACAGTCAATCAGTGACTTGAAGACTCTGTTTATGACGGCCGATCTTGTAAAATTTGCTAAGCATGCACCTATGATGAATGAAAATGACATGAATCTGGTGAATGCCGTTGATTTTATTAATCAAACCAAAGTGGAAGAAGATCCGAATGTGAAGAAAGAACCAACAGAAATCAGGTAGAAGAGAAGCGTTCAAAACAAGGTAGAATTGCGCTTCTATGCAGTATTTCAGTGGTAAGTATTGGTGCTGTAGTTTGCCTGTATTTGGTTATTTGCCACATAATCGACCTCTTTTTTTAACATTTAACTTGTGTAAGAACTATGATTTTTGCAAATCTGGAATATCTGTTTTTGTTACTTCTGCTGATACCATATATCGTATGGTACTTCATGCGTAGAAAGAAAACAGAGCCTACTATGCAGGTATCTTCTACCCGCATGTATATGAATGCGCCGAAGAGCTGGAAGATTTATCTTCTTCATGCCCCTTTTGTTTTGAGAATTGTAGCCTTTGTCATGATTGTATTAGTGTTGGCGCGTCCTCAGACAACTGATAACTGGCAAAATACAGAAATAGAAGGTATCGATATCATGCTGGCAGTGGACGTATCAACCAGTATGCTTGCTGAAGATTTGAAACCCAACCGTTTGGAGGCTGCTAAACAAGTAGCTGCTGAATTTATAAATGGGCGTCCAAATGATAACATCGGTCTGACTGTTTTTGCTGGAGAAGCATTTACCCAATGTCCGCTTACGGTAGATCATGGGGTATTATTGAATTTATTTAATAGTATCAAAGGTGATATCGCTCAGCGTGGAATGATAGAAGATGGTACTGCTATCGGTATGGGACTTGCCAATGCAATTAGCCGACTGAAAGACAGTAAGGCTAAATCGAAAGTCATCATTTTGCTGACAGATGGTAGTAATAACCGTGGAGATATTTCTCCACTGACTGCGGCTGAAATAGCTAAACAGTTTGGTATCCGTGTTTATACTATCGGAGTGGGTACGAACGGAACAGCTCCTTATCCAATGCAGACCTATGCAGGAGTTCAGTATGTCAATGTTCCAGTAGAGATTGACGAACAAACACTGACCCAAATTGCCGGAACAACAAACGGAAATTATTTCCGTGCTACCAGCAATTCAAAACTGGAGGAAGTCTACAGAGAAATAGATAAGCTGGAAAAAACAAAACTGAACGTCAAGGAATTCAGTAAGCGGGAAGAAGCTTATGCTACTTTTGCTTTGATTGCTTTCTTCTGTATTTTATTGGAAATTTTGCTGCGTAATACAGTATTAAAGAAAATACCTTAAATTCAAGAATAATTATGTTTCGATTTGGAGAACCTGTTTATTTATATCTACTTATCATATTGCCGATATTGGTAGGGCTATATCTCTATTCCAATTATCGCCGACGTAAAAAGATTGCCCAATATGGTGATCCGGAGTTGTTGGCGCATCTTATGCCTGATGTATCGAAATACCGTCCGGATGTAAAGTTCTGGCTCGTTTTTGCAGCACTGGCTATGGTTATTTTTATGTTGGCCCGCCCTCAGTTCGGATCAAAAATGGAAACTGTAAAACGTCAGGGAGTTGAAACTGTTGTAGCACTCGATATATCCAACTCTATGCTGCTCAGGATGTTACTCCCAGCCGTCTGGAAAATCGAAGAAATTAATTTCCCGTTTGGTGGAAACTTTCAATAATGATAAAGTTGCCATGATTGTGTTTGCGGGAGAGGCTTTTACCCAGTTGCCTATCACAAGCGATTATATTTCTGCCAAAATGTTTTTGGAAACCATTAATCCTTCACTTATCTCAACACAAGGAACAGATATCGCCGGAGCCATTAATCTGGCTATGAAAAGTTTTACTCCAAATGAAGGAGTCGGTCGTGCCATTGTACTTATAACTGATGGAGAAAACCATGAAGGTGGAGCTGTCGAAGCAGCGCAGGAAGCTGCCAAGAAAGGTGTTCGCGTATTTGTGTTGGGAGTTGGTTCTCCTGATGGAGCGCCCATTCCGGCAGAAGGAACGAATGAGTTCCGTAGAGATAAGGATGGCAATGTTATCGTAACCCGCTTGAATGAACAGATGTGTCAGGAGATAGCAAAAGCAGGTAATGGCATCTATGTTCGGGTAGATAATACAAATAATGCAGAACGGGCATTGAATGCAGAAATAAGCAAATTGGCTAAGGCTGATGTGGAGACTCAGGTCTTTACAGAGTTTGATGAGCAGTTCCAGGTACTGGCATGGCTCGCCTTGATTTTGCTTGCAGCAGATTTAATGTTGCTGGAGCGTAAGAATCCACTATTCAAGAATATAAAACTCTTTAAACAGAATTGATTTTATGTTGCGGAAAAAATATATGATGCTGGGACTCATGTTTGTTTCTGTTGCAGTTTACGGACAGAAAACAGAACGTGACTATTTGCGCAGTGGAAATAAGCTATATAAAGACAGCACTTTTGTAAAAGCGGAAGTCGATTATCGTAAAGCACTGGAGCTTGAACCGAAGTCTACGGATGCGATGTACAATCTGGGAAATGCTCTCTTGATGCAGCAGAAGGCAAAGGAAGCTATGGAACAGTTTGAAGCAGCATCGCGTGTAGAGAAAGACAAGGCTAAACTGGCGCAGATTTATCATAATATGGGAGTGATTCTGCAATCTTCGAAGCAGTTGCCTCAATGTATCGAAGCATATAAACAGGCTCTGAGGAATAATCCGAAAGATGATGAAACCCGATATAATCTGGCACTTGCTCAAAAGCAGCTGAAAGACCAGCAACAGCAGCAAGATCAGAATCAGGAAAAGGATCAGAAGCAAGATCAGAAAAAAGACGAACAACAACAGAATAAAGACCAGCAGGAACAAGATAAGAAAGACCAACAGCAGAACAACCAGCAACAGCAGCAGAATGAAAACCAAATGTCGAAAGAAAATGCGGAACAACTGTTGAAAGCTGCCATGCAGGACGAAAAGAACGTACAGGACAAGGTGAAGAAAGCTGTTCAGGTTCAAGGACGTAAATTGGAAAAAGACTGGTAATTTTAGGTGAATAATTATATAAACGAAATAAGGAAATGATGAGGAAATTTACTTTCTTTCTACTGTTGATTCTTACTACAGTATATGCATGGGCAGATAAAAAAGCGACTTTGACGGCTGAAGCTCCCGATGTGGTAGTAAGCGGGGATCAATTTCGCTTGACATTTACGGTCAACACACAAAAAGTGAAGGATTTTCGCGCTCCTTCTATAACAAAAGGATTTGATGTGCTGATGGGCCGAGCCCGTTCTCAGCAGAGTAGTACGCAAATTATTAATGGCAAGGTATCTTCAAGCAGTTCTATTACGTATACTTACATATTGATGGCAGGTGATGCGGGAACTTACACGATACCGGCAGCCAGTATCGAAGCTGAAGGTGAGAAGATATTTTCTAATGCCATAACTATAAAGGTTCTTCCTCCCGATCAGTCGGCTGGGAATGCTAAAAGCAGCCAGGGAAGTTCTTCTCAGAGTGCAAGTCAAGTTGCGAGCGGACGTATAACTAACAATGATTTGTTTATTACAGCAACTGCCAGCAAGACCACTGTACACGAACAGGAAGCTATCTTGCTGACTTATAAGTATATACGCTTGTAAATCTTCGTCAGCTGTTTGGTAAAATGCCGGACTTGAAAGGGTTTCATACGCAAGAAATAGAATTGCCTCAGCAAAAGACTTCTACATTGGAACACTAATAAAGGACGTAACTATAACACGACAGTCTGGAGTCAGTATATATTGTTCCCACAGCAGACAGGTAAGCTGGAGATACCTTCAATAACTTTCGAAGGAGTTGTAGCTGTACAGACAATTTCAGATGATCCGTTTGATGCTTTCTTCAACGGAGGTGGTTATCGGGAAGTGAAGAAGAAAATTGTAACTCCTAAACTGACTATAAACGTGCAGCCTCTTCCGGCAAAGCCTGAAAACTTCTCAGGAGGTGTAGGTGAATTTACTCTTTCGTCTTCTATCAATGCAAAAGATGTAAAGACGAATGATGCTGTTACTATTAAACTGACTATCAACGGATCAGGAAATATGAAACTGATAAGTACTCCGGAAGTGAAATTCCCTGAAGACTTTGAAGTTTACGATCCTAAAGTAACAAATAATTTCGATGTATCACGAAGCGGGCTTACCGGCAGTCAGACAATAGAATATCTGGCCATTCCGCGTCATGCTGGAAACTTTACGATTCCACCTGTTGAGTTTACATATTTCGATTTAAAGACAAATTCGTATAAAACGCTGAAAACTGAGGCTTACAATATTAATGTAGCAAAAGGTAAAGGAAATGCCGATCAGGTAATTGCAGACTTTACGAACAAGGAAAATGTAAAGGTATTGGGCCAAGATATCCGATTTATAAAGTTGGGCGATACGAAGCTTATGCCAAAGGGTGATGTCTTCTTCGGAACAATCAGTTACTATTTATGGTATATCATACCATTTGTTTTGTTCGTGGGACTGGTGGTATTTTTCCGTAAGCAGGCGGCCGAAAATGCAAATGTGGCTAAAGTAAAGACCAAGAAAGCAAATAAAGTGGCAACCAAGAGAATGAAGCTTGCCGGAAAACTATTGGCAGAAAATCGTAAAAATGAGTTCTATGATGAAGTATTGAAAGCTTTGTGGGGATATATCAGTGACAAGCTGAGTATTCCGGTTTCACAACTTTCGAAAGATAATATAGAAGCCGAGCTGGCGAAATACGGAGTTGCTGATGATGTAATAAAAGACTTTATCAATGCCTTGAATGAATGTGAATTTGCTCGTTATGCTCCGGGAGATGAAAACGAAGCAATGGATAAAGTTTATACTACATCGGTAGAAGCTATCAGTAAAATGGAGAATAGTATCAAACATTAACAACAGACCGAACAACAAAAATTGATATGAAAAGACTATCTATAATAATAGCATTCCTGATCGGACTCTTTCAGTTTGCTTCTGCCTCTGTTACAAAGGCTGAAGCAGACAAAGATTATCAGGAAAATAAGTTTGCGGATGCGATAGAGAAATATGAAGCTATTTTGGCTTCAGAAGGTGAGTCGGCTGATATTTATTATAATTTGGGAAACAGTTATTATAAGAATAAAAATATCGCTAAGGCCGTATTAAACTATGAACGTGCGCTACTGATGAATCCAGGAGATGCAGATATTCGTTTCAATCTGGAAATGGCAAGAAGTAAACAGTTGATCAGGTTACTCCTACAAGTGAGTTTTATTGTGACATGGGTAAATCAGCTGACTAACTGCATGAGTGAAAGCGGATGGGGGTAACTGCTATCATAGCGTTTCTTCTCCTTTTGGCTGGACTGGCACTGTATATATTTGGTAATAGAATTGTATTCAAGAAGATAGGTTTCATTGCAGCTATCATATTTTTAGTCGTAGCTGTATGTGCAAAACTTCTTCGCAAGCGAACAGAAAGACGAATTGCTGAACCGTACAGGAGCTATCGTTATGTCGCCAAGCATTACAGTTAAAAGTACTCCCAACGAGAGTGGAACAGACCTGTTTGTACTGCATGAAGGTACTAAGGTATATATAGAAGACAATTCCATGAAAGGATGGAAAGAAATCCGTCTGGAAGATGGAAAAAAGGATGGCTTCCTGTTTCGGCAATAGAAGTTATCTGATTATTTTCTGTAATAACAGATATTTATGATTGATATACAGCAACTGATTGAAGCAGATAAAGAATTGTTATTAACTCTGAACGGAAGTTCTTCCTTGTTCTGGGACGGATTTATGTGGACTGTTTCCGGAACAAAGATATGGATTCCGGTTGGTGCTATGTTGCTGTATATCATATTCAAGAATACCAAATTTACTCAAGGGTTGCTTATACTCGTGATGCTGGTTTTGACTGTAACGCTTGCCGATCAGTTCTCTTCAGGTCTTTGCAAACCCTTGTTTATGCGTTTCCGTCCGGCTCAGGATCCGGAAATAATGTATATGGTGAATGTCGTGAATGGCTACAGGGGAGGAACATATGGATTTATATCAAGCCATGCTGCCAATACATTTGCTGTAGCTACCTTTGTAGCTTTGCTCATACGTAATTGCTGGATGACTGTCATTATGTATATATGGGCACTGATACCATCTTTTTCACGTATATATTTAGGAGTACATTATCCGGGAGATATTATTTGTGGTGCTGTTGCTGGATGTGTAATAGCTTCATTGGTTTACTGGCTGTATGCATTTATCGAGAAAAAATATTTCGATCAGGCCCAATATGTTTCTGGACAATATACTATCACAGGTTTTGAGATAACTGATATCAAAGTGTTTCATACCGTTCTGTTATTGACTTATTTCTATGCAGTAGTGGCTGCATTAGTTGTTTGCAAATCCTTTTATTTCTGAGCAAAATAATTGCAGGTATAGCAAAAAAGTTAAATTTTTGTTTGCTTATTCATTTTCTTTCATTACATTTATATCGTGAATTAACAAAAGATTTTGTCTAACACTTTAAATTTTGATTACTATGAACAGAACGATAACATTCAATGAACTTCGTAAAATTAAGGATTCATTACCCAGCGGAAGCATGCATCGCATTGCCGATGAATTAAACTTGAGTGTAGAAACCGTACGTAACTTCTTCGGTGGACATAATTTTAAGGATGGCAAAAGCGTAGGTATCCATCTGGAACCCGGTCCAGACGGTGGGTTGGTGATGTTGGACGATACGACCGTGCTTGATAAAGCAATAGCAATTCTGAAAGAGCAAACAGCCTAAAGCTGACAATAAGTGCAAAATCCTAATCGGTATGTATTTTACTGATTAGGATTTTTGTTAAGTATGATTCTGTGTGAAACCTTTTAAAACTTTAGTCTATGGAAGATAAACTCATTACATTATCCATTCTTACCTATCGAAAGCACAAATCCTGAAGTCTGTACTCGAAAGTGAAGGTATAGAATCGTACATTCATAATGTGAATCTCATCCAGCCGGTAATTTCATCGGGAGTAAGAGTACGTATTAAGGAAAGTGATTTGCCTCGTGCCTTGAAAATTATAGAAAGTTCTTCGTGGCTGTCTTCTGAGATTCTGGAAGAGAAATCTGCTGACTCCGACTCTGAAAAAGTTCCTAAAGTGCTGATTCCTGTTGATTTTTCAGCTTATTCTCTTAAAGCATGTGATTTTGGCTTCGATGTAGCTTCGCGTATGCATGCAGAAGTTGTTTTATTGCATGTTCATTTCACACCGATTTATATTCCTAGTTTGCAGTATGACATAGAAAACTATCAGGTTCCGTCAGGAATGATGTGACAACGGTTAAAGGAATGATAGAAAACATACATAAACAGTTGAATAAATTATCGGAGAATATAAATGAAAAGATACAGAACGGAGATTATCCGAATGTAAAATATACATGTGTGTTGCGTGAAGGAATACCGGAAGAAGAAATATTATATTACATTCGTCAGGAGAAACCTTTGATTGTCGTCATGGGTACCCGTGGTGAGCATCAGAAAGATCTGGATCTGATAGGAAGTGTGACCGCTGAAGTTATTGAACGGAGCCGTTCATTTGTGTATGCAATTCCAGAGAATGCACCGGAGAAATCTCTTGAGAATATTCATAAGATTGCTTTGTTTACCAGTTTCGACCAGCGTGACTTGATCGCTTTCGATTCATTGATAACTACTTTTAAAGACAATAAGTTTGAGATTTCCTTTATCCATGTGAATTCTCACGAAGAAAAGCGTACATGGAATGAAATTAAACTGGCGGGTATCAAAGAGTATTTTAAGAAACAATATCCACAGCTTGAGTTTACTTACTTGAATATTGATGAAGATCATTTACTGGGCAATCTGGATCAGTTTGTGCAGGAAAATGGTATAGATGTGATATGTACTTCGAATTATAAACGTAATATCTTTGCCCGCTTGTTTAATCCTAGCATTGCACGAAAGATGCTTTTCCATTCTAATACACCTATTCTTATTATTAAATAAGAATAAAATAATAAAGCCCTCACCAAATAGGTAAGGGCTTTATTGTGTGACCGCGACAGGATTCAAACCTGTAACCGGCTGATCCGTAGTCAGCTACTCTATTCAGTTGAGCTACGCGGCCATATTTTCAACATTTCAATAAGATGAGTGACCGCGACCAGGATTCAAACCTGTAACCGGCTGATCCGTAGTCAGCTACTCGTATTCAGTTGAGCTACGCGCCCATTCTT
>ENA-OQHA01000792-OQHA01000792.1-human-gut-metagenome-genome-assembly--contig:-NODE-792-length-14448-cov-2.544026_pt1 | contig 14448 bp, 10 predicted proteins | sample MGYA00242558_ERZ504707 | MGnify/ENA primary metagenome ERZ504707 (study PRJEB26092, sample SAMD00036197) | human gut metagenome | host: Homo sapiens | study: EMG produced TPA metagenomics assembly of... | reverse complement strand
TCAGGCAGTTTGTAGGTGCGAGTTGCTCGATGGGTTCTTGGGTGGCGATGACCATGAACGGCTGCGGTACCGCATGGGTTTCGCCTGTCGACGGTGACTTTCTGCTCTTCCATGACCTCGAGCAGTGCGGACTGCGTTTTTGGCGAGGCTCGGTTGATTTCGTCGGCGAGCACGATGGATGCGAAAATCGGACCTTCGCGGTATTCGATTCGCCGTTCTTCTGGTCGTAGTAGGTTACGCCGACCACGTCGGACGGCAGCAGATCCGGAGTGAACTGGATACGTTTGAACGGCATGTCGATGGAGTTGGCGAGGCCGCGGGCCAGCTGCGTTTTGCCGGTCCCCGGATTGTCTTCGAGCACGAATGTGGCCACCGACGATCATGGCGGTGGCGCATTGGCGGATCGGCTGTTCCTTGCCGACCACGACTTGGGAGACGTTGCCGACCAGTTGGGCGAACAGTTCATGGAATTCGGTGATGTCGGCCTGCGGCGCGGACATCATGGAAGAAGCCATGGCCGGCTGCGCGGGCTTGACGCTTGGTGCCGTAGTCTGCGGGAATTGGCGCGTTGCCATTACGGGAGCCGATTGCGATTGTGGTAGCGGCTGTTGTGTTGGAGCGGATTGCGTCGGTTGCGCCTGCATGGCTGCGCCATTGGAACCGTAGGCTCGTCGGCCTGGAAGGAGTTGCGTATGCGTGCTGAGTACCGTGCCTCCTCGTCGGCGTCGAACGTGTTGGCGGCGTAGTGGGTAGCGTTATGCGTGCTGAGTACCGTGCCCTCTTCGTCTCCGTCCTGTTCCTGCGGATGCGTCGGCAGGCTTGGAGCTTGGAATGCGGGGCGTGCCTGCGGATTGCCGGGCTGTTGCGGCTTGCTCATATGGCGCCCAATGGAACCAGCTGGGTGGCGTCGTCGTTTTCGTTGCTCATAGGTACTCCTTGGTTGCTTCTATTGATCGTATTGATGATTGGTTGTGATGTTGAATTTGCTTATTTGACGGTGAATGAGATGCCTCGCGCCTGTTTTCCTGCCAACCTGTTCGTAATGAGATGGCTGAAGCATTGGTGTCTATCGAGGATTGCGTCTCTCCATTATCAGGGGTTGGTCCCGGTTCCGGATCGGGGGTTTTCTCCTCGTATCGGACTCCGGTCACGGGATCAGAGCTTTTCTTGGTCGCATTGATTTCTGGTTCCCCGGCAGTGGTGATCACGCGAACCTCCCAATCGCATCTGGTACCGGAAGGACTGGTGATGTCGGAAACATCCAGTGTGCCGTTAGCTGGCCAATCGTAGGTATGCGAGCTTTCCCCTGCCGGAGTGATGACGATCTGGCCTTTGACACTTCGCCCGTGGGCCTCCCAACTACCGCCATTGACATGAATGATGTTGGCGTTCTGTGTATCCCACGTCAATGAGGATGGCAGTGTGATTTCCGCTGGCTTTTTGTTGCCGACGGTATTATCGGTAGCGATTGCTGGGTCGCTGAGATGTGAGGTGTCGATGAAGTACTGTTGCACGCTTACCGTATCGCAGGTGCTCCAATCACCGGAAAGCGGCCATTCGGCTCTGCTCTCATGAACATCATCATCGTAATAACCTTGGCCTTTACAACGAAACCTGTGACGCGTCCACCTTTTCTGGACCAGGTCGCCACACATGTGTTGTTGTTGAGTTCCAGCTTCACATTGGTTGGAGGATCGACTGCTGTGAAAGTCGAAACGGACGCTTCGTTGCGCAATGAGCCACTGCGTTCCGTAACCACGGTAATCGTCGGCTTAAGTTTTCTGTAGTACCACTCGTTCTTAATGTCGAATTCGACGGAATAATCCTTGGCGCTTGTCTCCACGGATTTGTCTTCGCCCTCGATGCTTACCGTAATCGACTGGTATTTCGAGTTACGTGCGTCATTGATCCGCCCTCTCACCACGATCTTGTCGCCTGATTGATCGGCGGAAATAGTCGGATTGTCAGGCGTACCCCAAGGCGAAACGGCATTGGATGCCGTGGAGGCTGGCTCCAGTTCACTTTGTTATGCGCCTTGACCGTGGCGGTATAGGATGCACCGTCGGTGATCGCATTGTCGTCGAATTTGAACGTGATGCTGGTGCCAGTGACTTCCTGGACCGGATTCGCCACATTCGGACCGCTCAACGTCACCTGATACTTGTCGACGGCGGAGAAATTACCCTCCAAAGCCTTCCATGTGACAGTGATGGTGTTCTTGCTAGCTTCGGCCTTCACATCGGTCGGCGTGTCCGGAAGCTTGTCAGGCGTGCCTTCCACGCCATTCGACTCCTTCGACCAGCCGACCTCATTCTTGGCCTGCACCTTGAACGAGTACGTCTTGCCGTTCTTCAAGCCGGTGATTTGGCAGGAGGTCACGGATCCGCACGATTTCTCGCCGGAACCGTCGCGCCCCACGACACCTTGTATTCGCTGATCGGACTGCGTTCGAAGAGCCGGCGTCCAACTCAGATTCACCGCGCCATCCTGCGGGTCTCCGGCGATGGGGGAGAGCAGCGGCGCATCCGGCTTGTCCATCACCGAAACGTTGATGGTGCCCGTCACCTCACGTTCCTTCGTATTGGTGGCATCGCGCACGTTGACGATCACCTTGTTGGTGCTCGCGCCGATATCGGACGAGGCGCTGATCGACACCACACCGTTGGACGGGCAGTCCACGGTCAGCTTCGACGCGCCATCGGACGTGCATCCGGTCACGGTCAATGCGGAATCGGGGAACGGATTATACGCATCGGACAGCAGGTTCACTTCCTCACTGGATCCTGCCTTGACCTTCACGGTTTTCGCGTTGATGCGTGCCAAAGGCCTGTTGGAGGCCGTCACACGAACCGTGACGCCCGCACTCACCGTGCCCTTCGAATATTGAATCGAAATCGGCACGCTCACCGTTGTTCCCGGCGAAGCGGTCTTGTCGGCGGACACGGTCAGCTTGCCGTTCGAACTCACTTTGGCGCTCACCTGGTCGGAATCGGTGCCACCCGAATACGTGTACTGCTTCTCATCGTCATACAGGTCGGACGCCGAATGGGTCAACGCGGTCAGATCGATGGTGGTGGCGCTTTCTCCTGCGACCACGTCAATGGTGGACGAGGAGACGTCGGCGCGGGCATGTCACGTCCGATCACGGTGATCGGCAACGTCAACACCGCCGAATTGATGATTTTCACATTATCGTTCTTGTCGCGTTTGCCATCCACCGCGGTGAAGGTGATGGACGCTGGACCGGAATAATCCTTTGATGCGGTGAACTTCAACGTCTGGTCGTTCACATACAGGTCGCCGTCCGCGGCCTTCGTGGCGCTCACCGAATCGGCGCCGTCCACATACGCGATCTTGCCTGCGCCCACGCGCACATAATCGGCGATATTGATGGTGATCGTCTCGCGTGCGTTCACCTTCAATGCCGGCGCCTTCGGTCGAAGGGTCGGCGGGAACACGCCGTACGCGGGCACTTGGATGAACGCCGTGGACGTGATGTTATACGTCGTGTTGGTCACGGTGTACGGCACGGCTCGCGCCTCATCCGTCAAGTCCACGCTAATGGTCGTGGACTTGTCACCGCCCTTGACATGCGCATGGTCGGTGGCGGAATCATCCACGGCCACCTGCAGTTCGTCGCGCTGCCGGAAGGGTTCGCGATCCATTGCGAAACGTCCACGTCGATGGATTTCTTATCGATCGTCGCGGAAGATGGCACACGGTAGTCGTATGCTGTCGGCGGTTCGATGGTGGCGTTGTCGTCCACGTTCACCGTCAATGTCGCGGTGTCGGACAATCCTGCCTTGTCTTTGACCGTATACACCACGTAATAGGTGCCCGCCTGCTGAGGAGTGGTGAAGGCGAGCGTATTGTCCGCCACGGTCACATTGCTGATGTCTTGCGATTCGACGTTTTCGCTGACGGCCAGGTCGGTGTTGTCTCCGGAGATGTCGTTTTGCGCCACGGGCACGGTTGCTGCGGTGTTGGGGCGCAATGTGATTTCGTCGTCGCGCGCGTATACGCCCGAGTCGGTGCCGGATGTGAATACGCCTACGCGGATTTGCGCTTGGGATCGTTGGCCGGTCCAGTCTTCGACGGCGTATGAGAAGGTGTCCGTTCCTGTGGAGTCGGCATAGGCTTCGTATACCAGGTAGGTGGCGCCGACTTCGCTGATGCGTCCGAGTGTCGGCGCCTTGTTGCCGAGACCGAGCAGCTGCACGTCGTCGCCGTCGGCGTCGATGCCGGTCAAGGTGATCGGGATCTGGACTTTTGGCCGGCCGCGACTTGCGCCTCGACGTCGGATGGTGTTGGCGCAGCCTTGTTGGAAGCGTCTTTTTGATGCACGTTGATGGTGATTGTGGCGGATGCCGCGTTGCCGAGATTGTCTTTGACGGTGTACGTTACGGGGAAGGATCCGGTTTGGTCGGATGCTTGGTATCGTACGGTGTTGCCTGATACGAATACGAGTCCTTTGAACGTGTTTTTGTCGTATTGTCAGGTCGTTTTGCAGGCTTACCGTGGTGCCGTCGGAGTAGGTCACGTGGTCGAGCACGTCGATGGAGACGATGCCGTCGGTGCGTACCTGCGTGGTGATGTTGTCGGCTTTCGGCACGGAGTTGGAAGTGGTCAGTGCCGGTGGCTGCAGTACGATCACGCCGGTTGACGTGCCTGCCGCGTTGGCGACGCTGTATTTGATCTGCACGGGCTCGGTCGGTACCTGCCGTGCGGTGATGTAGACGCGCTTGTTGCTTACGACGCCGGTTTTGATGCCGCTCGCCGCATCGGCGGTCACGCTGGTCACGGATAGCACACCACCCATCGGGTCGACGTCGTTAGACAGTGGTTCCACGATTGCGGTGTTGTCGGCGCCGAGCAGTGCCACGTCGTTGGCTGCGATGGGCTTGGCGGAGTCTCCGGTCACCGCCTGCACTTCGATGCGGGCCAGGCCGGTCGAGGGGATGGATCCTTGTGTGATGGTGTAGGGCACGTAGTAGGTGCGGGGTTGGATGCGCTGAAGGTGAACGACATATCGGTGGCGTTCATGGTGGTGGATGCGCCGGATGGGGTTTCCACGGCGGTCAGCTGCGCGGGTTCGGCCGAGGTGCCATGCACGTATTGTTTGAGCGCGATGGTGGTGCGGGTGTCTGGCGTGGTCTGCTTGACGGCCGGATCGATCACCGCGGCCAGCGTGTTGGCCGGTTTCACTGAGAAATACACCATGCCGGTGCCGGTCTGCTGGCCGTCGGAAACGGTCACTTCGATGCCGGCGCGTCCGGAAGACATGGATCCCGCGTTGAACACGAGCTGCCCGTCGGCGCGTGTGGAAACGGTCACCTGGTCGGTGTTTTGCGGGGTTGCGGATACGAGGGTGAGCGGGTCGCCGTCGGGATCGGAGAAGCTGCCCAGCGCGTTGGTGGTGTAGGTCGCTCCTTGTTCCACGTCGATTTCCGGTGGCGTATCGGTTTGCTGGGGCGCGTTGTCGTCCCCGCCTACCAGTGTGAGGCTTACGTTGGCGTTGGAGGTTTGCCCGCGTCCGTCGGAGATTTCATAGCTGAACGATACGGATCCTTCGGATGCCGCGGAAGCGTCGAGCTGCAGATATCGTCCGTCGTATACGGGGGAAACGCTGATGTTGGCGCCGTCGGGGGCGCTTACCGAGGTGATGCGCAGTACGGAGCAGTCGGTCTGTTCGTCGTTGCGGAGCACGTCGAGGATCTGCTGCGATCCTGTTCTCGCGCCGAACGAATCATCTTCGGCTTTGATCTGGCCGGATTGCGACGAGCAGGTCTTGCTGAAATTATGCTGGTTGTTGGCGCTGTCGTTGTTCTGTTCCTGTTGCTTCGACTGTTTGGTTTCCACCTTGTTCCATTGGATTTTGATGACTTTGGTGGATTCCTGCGGATTCCAGACGTTGCCGTTGACCACGTCGTTGAGTATGACCAGACGATGGTTGGTGCGGAATATCAGTTCCGAAGTGGCGTTGATGTTGGTCAGGGTGTCGAATGTCATGTCCGAACTGTCGACGGAGCATACTTTGGCGTAATTGTTGGCTTTCTGCGCCCATGCGGCGAATACGCATCCGCCTGTGGATACCGGCTGGGCGGGCTCGCCCTTGCCGGAATTCGTTGTTTCAGAGGTTTTCTTGGTGCTGAGGTTCACCGTTGCGAGCCCGCGTGGTGTCGCCACGGCCACCCATCCGTTCTGTTTGCCGTCCGTGGAAGGGGCCTGCAAGGTCATGCTGCCCTGCAGATTGATGGCTGCGCTTCCCTGCGGCCAATACACGGTGCCTTTTGCCGCCACGACCGGGGTTTCGCCGATGACGGTGAACGATTCGGCATGCGGTGCGCCTCCTATCGTGCCAACTTGCTCGCGCGTGTCTTGCGGCCCGTCGATGCTCAGCACCGCACCATCGGAAGCGCGGTATCCGTATACGGTTCCGTTGTGCGTCACCGCGATTTTTCCACCGGATCCCAGTTTCATGTTCGGCTTGTCGGTGGTGGGGTTGACGGATTTCACATCGGCAGCGGATCCCACCCACACATTGCCGGTTTTGACGTTGATGAACGCTGCGGTGTCGCCTCCGACAATGGTTGCGATATCCGTTTTGATGGCGGTGTTGCCGGTTTCGCTAATGGTGGAAGCCGCGATATTGCTGGCTTTGGTGCTTCGGAAATCACGGTGCTGCCATTATGTTGGGCCACGTCGAAACGGGAAGCTGCGGATGAGACTCCAGCGTCCACATCCTTGTTTTTCGCATTGAATCGTGCGGCTTTGCGGTCCTTCAGCGACGTGATCCACACGGTGCCGTCGTCAAGTTGCACATGCCGTTGCGTCACCGAACTGACGATGAACGCGCCCGCGATGATGCCCAGCAGCAGAAGCAGCATGACGATCGGCGTGATCCACCGCCTGCTTCCCGACGGCAACAGCAGTTTGCGTACCATTGATCCGAAACGTAGTTGACGTTCATATGATTGCGCCGATTGGTTGGCACCGTTCTTGCGTTTGCCCATTTTCGGTTCTTCCTGAATGTTCCGATTGTCGTTGTGATCGGTCCGTATATGCCGTTTGCGATTGAAAATATGCCGTTGGACGGTCCGGTTGCGAAGTATGGTGATGCTTATGGTTTGGCCGCGCACGCGATCGCAGGATTCTGCGACATCTGCCGGTCCGCTCGGATGAGGCTCACCTGGATGCAGGTCTGCGAGCCGTCGGCGGGGTCGATACTGATGCGCGTGTCGGTGGTGGTGGTTCCTTGGGCGTTCGGGTCTACTCCTGCATCGCCTACCAGCGACCATGCGTACGAATCGCCGTCCTGAGGGTCGGGGTTCACCCATGTGAACTGCACGCTGCCGCCATCGGCGGAATATGAGCCGGCCAGATTCTCGACACTGGGCACGCTACTTGTGGTGATGGCCGAATCAGGCGAATCGTTGTCCTGATCGTGCGTTCCCGGAGTCTTGATCTGCACGCTGCTATTGTCGGAAGCCGAATCCATATTCGGCAAGATCACATACGCGAACACCAACGCGACGGCCGTGATCGCGGCAACCGCCGAAACAACGATCGCAAGAGGCTTGGCCCAAGTGCTGCGCTGTTTCGGAACAACCGCGGCTGCCTGGCTGTTCGCCTGGGACTGTGCGTACAGATTTTGCGGGAACGGCGGTTCGCCTTCGACCGTGGTCGGCGTGGCATGGCCATACAATTCCTGCTGCGCACGCTGCATGTCACGCGCGAAATCATATGCGGAATAATACCGGTCCTCCGGCGTTTTATTCAACGCCTTGCGTAAAATCCGCTCCACTTGCGGGGGAATATCCGGCCTATTGAGCTTAGGGAGCGGATCGGTGAGAATGATGTTTCTCAGCAGAGCACCGCGTTCTTTGCCCCTGGTCGAGCCGAGGGCCGCGGAATAGCCGTATTCATATGGCGACTGGCCCGTCAGCATGGCGAACAGCGTTGCTCCCAGCGAATAAATATCGGAGGATTCGTTGCCTCCGCCGTTCTTTGCGAGCACTTCCGGCGGAGCCCACGCGATGGTGTAGCCGATGCCGGGACGCCCGTAGATCGTTCCCGCGATGCCGAAATCGGAAAGCATGGGCATGCCATGCGTGTTGATGAGAATATTGCTGGGCTTGATGTCGCGGTGGATGATGCCTTCGCGGTGCGCCGTGGAAAGGGCGCTCGCCAGATTGATGCCGACGGTGAGCATCTGGTCTGCGTTGAGCCTGTTGGATTCCAGGAAGGTCTTGTAATTGCCTCCCGGAGCGTATTCGAACACGGTGTAGCCGTTGCCCGTGGTGGTGACGCCGCTTTCGTACACCGAAAGAATGTAGGGATGCGAGGAGATCCTGCCCATGAAGTTCGCTTCGGAACGGAACCGCGCCGCCGCGCGTGGATCGAGCGTTCCCTTGCTGACCTTGATGGCCACTTGTCGCTGGGGGAAAGCTGCTGGTACAAATACACGTTCGCTTCGGAACCTGAACCCAACTTTTGGGCGAATGTATACCCAGGGATTGAGGGGGAATGCCGTTCATGGCTTCCATATGCTCTCTTTCCTCGTGGTGCGTATGCTTTTCGGCCGCTCTCTCTGGATCCTATCCTAACTGAAGACCAACCCAGAAACCTATCAGCAAGGGGTCAAAATGTCCATATACAAAGACGGGCATCTGAGACATGTTGTGGCTGAATAATAGAAGTCGTAGTGATAGAAAGAACGTGCGAACCTTAAGAGACGGCCTTCGTGGCGACGATGAGGGTACATACATTCAGTTGCTGGATGACGGGCATCTGGCTCAAATGGAAATGACCATTGATGTGTTGTCGGCGTTGCTGCAGATGCCACGAAGGAGTGGTTGCACCGCAGATCGTGTTGGATAAAGGTTGGCTTCGAGACAACTTTGCAGGTTCCGGATTTGTCAGGTAAAGGAGGACGAGACTAGTAGTGTTGGGAGGCATGATGAATTTGGAAGACCTTGGCCGCGTCACGTTGGTTGCGGGCGCGCCGAGCAGTGGAAAAACCGAGTTTGCGCTGGGCATGCTGGTTGCCGCAATGAGGCGGTATGGTGACGGGAATGCGTGATGACGGTGTCTGGCAGGCAGATCGCCGATGCGTTGGGCGATCGGGCGATCCGCGAATTGTCGGCCGTGTCGCAGGCGCGACCGGTCACTACGTTGCCTGCGTCGCATTCCGTCTGCTGACGGCCGTGAGATCAAGTCAAGGCGAACCGTTGCCGAAACTGTTGAACGGTGCGGAACAGGATGTGATCATCCGCAAGGTACTGGCTTCGCATGTGGAGCATAGGCAACATGGCGACGATTGCGCCACCTGCGATCTGCTGCGCACCTATTTCGCGGTTTCCGAATGGTCAGGACTGGTGGCCGACGATTCCACCGACGCATTCGCCAACCAATTGCGCGACATGCTCGCACGCATGAACGAGATTGGCGCGAAACCGCAGTTCGAAGACATGCTGATCGCCCGTGCGGCCAGCAGGGACGGCATGCTTGACGAACGTCGCGAACGCCTGCGCACTCAATGGCGTCTCGCCTTCGCCTTGCGTGAGGAATACAATGAGGCGATCCGTTCGTCTTATCCTGGCGAATATCGTCTCGACGCGTCGCAGCTGATGATCGACGCCACCGAAGCCGTGTCTGGCATACAGGAAGCCGATATTGCGAACATGCTGATCGTCGACGATTTTCAAGATACGACGTTGGCTGGTTTCGCACTGCTTGAAGCCCTGCATGAACGCGGGGTGCGCCTGCTGTTGGTTGGCAATCCCGACGAAGCCGTGCAGACGTTCCGAGGATCATATCCGGAATATCTGTTCAACCAGGCGCAGACGCGCATGGGAGCGAGGCTTGAACGCATCGAAGGTCTGCAAACGGCGCACGAAGGCGATACCGCGCAAACCGTGTCGAACCAGCAAGGCGTGCATGGCGACTATCGCACGCTTGTCGCGACGCGAGTGAGCCTGTCGATCGCAAGCACGGAGTCGACGGACGTGCCTCTGCCCGATCGTCCCGGCAAAATGAGCGATATGCCAGGCGCGATGCCCATCGAAACGTTGCCGGCCGACGATACGGGCGCTCGTGTCACGCCGGCCGACGGCAGTGTGGAAACGGCCTTGTACCGTTCCTCTTCCGAAGAGCTCGACGACGTGGTGTGGAAGATCAAAACTGAGCATTTGCAACGTTCCCGTGTATGGAACGACATGGCCGTGATCGCGCACGACAATGCCACCGTGCGCGCATTCGGCGAGCGGTTGCGCGCTGACGGCGTTCCCGTGCGCTATTCCAGCGTGACCCGGCCGTTGAAGGATGAGCCGTTCGTGCAGGGTCTGTTCGCGTTGATCGAGTTGGCCGAATTGAAAAACCAGACGATCGCGGCTTCGACCATGGACCTGCAGACCGCCGGATCCTATATTCGTTCGCGCGTGGCGCTGATTATGGGATCTCCGCTGATTACGGTCGGTGGTGATCAACGGCATGAGGGGCGTCCGGCCCGTCTCGCATCCATCGAATCCGCGATGAACGCGTTGGTTTCGCTCGCTTCGATTGTGGAAAGCAAGGCTGCGAACCATGATGAGGATGCTGCCGAAGAATACGACGAAGATGATTTCGAAGATGATGAGGATGCGGCGGACGCTGCCGTCGAACAACAGGCGTTGCTCCCTCGTTTGATGGAAGATTGGCGCGATTATATGACGGACTATCATGCGATTCGCGCCGATGGCGAGCATGATAGTGAGCATGAAGACGAGCATGAAGGCGATTTCGCGCTGAGTATGGAAGCGCTGTACGTGCTTCTTATGGAAGGCAATACCGATCGCGTGGTCGATGCGATCGCCTCCGTGCTGGGCGCGGATCCGCAGATCAAGGCGTTCGCATCATTGTGGAAGGTTCTTGACAAAACATGCGAGTCGGAAGCCAAACTGGTTTCGCGTGAACCGCAATATGTGTTGGACTGCGCATGGAGGGCCTGCGGCAAGGCGGAAGTCTGGCAGCGTGTGGCGCTGGAGCATTCGGCTGCCGGCCGTGCCGCGAATGATCGGCTTGACGCGGCGATGCGTTTGTTCAACTATGCTTCAGGCGGCGAGTCAAGCGGGGAATTCGCGGTACACACCATCGAGGCGTTCATCGAACAGGTGCGTTTGCTGACCATTGAGGCGGATTCGCTGGCGCATACCGCGCCCATTGATCAGGCGGTGACCCTGACGACTCCCGCAGGAGCGGCGGGAAAGCGCTGGAATCTGGTTTTCTGCCGGCTTTGCAGCAGGGGCAGTGGCCGAATCTCACACCACGCAACACGTTGTTCGGCGGTGAGGAACTGGCCGATGTGATGCTGCACGGCGTATTGTCCGACACGATCGTCACTCCGGCGGGCAGGCAGGACGCGCAACTGGCGTCGGTGCTCGCCTCCGAGCAGAAGAGCCTGTTGGTGGCGTTGACCCGTGCCAGCGAGCGTGTGGTGGTGAGCGCCGTGCTGAATGACGACAATGTGCCTTCGGATTTTCTATACGGATATATGCCGGAGTGCTTCGACCGCGATCGCGACGCCGATATGGAACGGCGAGAATATGCGTCGGTCGGCGGCCAAGGCGATTACGCGGGGCTGGAAACCGATCCCCGTGGTCTGGTCGCGGCCGCCCGAAGCGTGCTTGCATCGGAACCTGAGGACAGCCCGAAGGCGCGTGATGCCGCGGAAGCGTTGGCATTGCTGGCTTCGCATGGTGTTACGGCGGCCGACCCTGACCGTTGGCCGTTTATGGGGGAGACGGTCGAGGCCACCATGCGGAAGATCGCGGCCGTCATGCGGACGGGCATGAGCGACACGTCGGAAAGCTCGACGTCGGGCCGAAACGGTAAATCGCGGCGATCCGACGTGGTGACTTTGTCTCCTTCTGCGGTAGACAATCTGTGGGCGTGCCCGGTGTGTTGGATGTTGGAAAACCGCTTCTCCGGCCCGCGCATGGGCAGCGTCGCCACGAGTTTCGGCTCGCTGATCCACAAGGTGGCGCAACAGGCCACCGAAGCCGGACTTGATATGCCGGAACACCATACCGCCATCAGCGACGTGGACAATATCAATGCGATCACCGAATGGATGTATGCCGAATACAAGCGTCTATGCGGCGATTTCAACGCCATTGCCGATCCCGCGCAACGGTATCAGGCGTTGAAGAAAGATGAGCAGGCGCAGGAGGCGTTGCGTAACATCGCCACGTATTTCGTGCAATCGAATCATGGTGATTATCCGATTAAAAATAATGATGCATTCAGCGTTGGAAAACTTACGAAAGCCGAACCTGAGCTGAAATTTACCGCAAAATTCGATTTCGACGATATTCTCGACGCCTACAATGCGATGGACGGCGTTCACGCGATTTCACGGAACGAATTGATCGCCATTATGGGAGCGTTGGTCGGAGGATGGCCGGAAACCGGCATGAGCGAGTATCTCACCGTGCGTTTGACCGGCAGGATCGACCGTTTGGAACGGCGTGAAATGGCGGATGGCACGCAGCAGGTGCGTCTGATCGACTACAAAACCGGTGTCAGTCCGACCGGCGAAGGCCTGTTCAACGATCTGCAGCTCGTCTGCTATCAGCTGGGACTCGTATTCCCCGAGGAAAGCGGCATGCGCGGGGCGCAGGCGGTGGCGAACGCGCCGAACATCACGCAAAGCGCGCTATTCCATGTAGCCAAGCACGCATACCCTGCGCCGTATGGCGACACCGCCGCCGAATCGCATATGCAGCAGGCGCTGTTCGCCAATGGAAGTCTCAATACCGGCGAATTCATACCGCGCTATTACGTCAAAAACTCGACAAGGATTTCCACGACGGACTCGATGACATGCTTCCTCCGTTGGAAGTGAGCGACGAGCATTGGAATGAGTTCCTTGGCTTACGCGGCACGATGGCGGTATGGTCCCTCACCATGATCGCGAGGGTCTTCTATGCGCCGCGGCCAGCAGGGCGAACGAAATCACCGCAAGACCGACGACGGAACATGTGAAATACTGCAGAAACACTACGATCTGCCCGGCCTGTGCGGGCGAACAGAACACCGTATTCGAAAGGAGAACGGCATGAGCGGAACCATGAAGTTCACCGACAGTCCTGAGCAGGCTGCCGTCGTCCAAGCGCCCTCGTATGCGGATGTGGTGGTGGTGGCCGGCGCTGGATCCGGCAAAACCTACACGATGACCAGACGCATCATCACGCTGATCGAACAGGGGGTGAGCCCCGAAAAGATCCTCGGACTGACCTTCACGCGCAAAGCGGCCTCGGAACTATTGTCTCGAGTGTCTGCGGCCGTGACTCGCGACCAGCGCGAACGCGGCCTGAAATCAGCGAACATGACGTTCCTCAAACCGGAAGTCTCCACGTACGACGCTTTCTTCCAATCCATCGTGCGCCAATATGGACTGCTTGTCGGCTTTGACCAGAACACGCAGCCATTGAGCGAAGCAGGTGCCATGCAGCTCATCCACACCGTGCTTGACAGGCATATGGATGATCTTATGGCGTTCGACGGCGATCTGAAATCGTTCAACACCATAGCGGGCAACGTGTTCGCCCTGTCCAACGCCATTTCCGGCGCCATGATCGGCGGCGACTGCACCAGCTTCGACGAAGCCGTGCAACGCGTGCGCGACTGGGATGAGGCGTTCGTCGAACAGATCGCCAAGCGCTTGACGGCGAAACCGTGCCAACGGAAGAGCCGAAATCGCCAAAGCTGCCGAAACGACTGAAAAAGGATTCCGACGCGGACTACGAAAAGAAACTGGAGAAATACCGCGAACTCGGGCACGACATGTGCGTGTTCAACAGCGCGCAACTCGCATTCGTCGCCAAGCAACGCGACCTGCTGCTCGATCTTGTGCTTGACTATCATGCCGAAAAACGCGCCTGCAATATGGCGGAATTCAGCGATTTCACCATCGCGGCATTCCAGCTTGTCTCCCGATTCCCGTCCATCGGAGCGGCCTACCGCAAACGCTATTCGCATGTGCTCCTCGACGAATACCAAGACACGTCCACCACGCAGGCGGCACTGCTGAGCGCGCTGTTCCACGCTGACGACACGCATCGCAGCGCGGTCAACGCGGTCGCGACCCCTTCCAATCGATCTACGCATGGCGAGGGGCGAGCCCTGGCGCATTCCGCATGCTGCAACACGATTTCGGCATGGACGCCACCAGCAGGCCATTCGCATTGACCGTGACACGGCGCAACTCACGCATGGTGCTCGAAGCGGCGAACAATCTCACCAAACCGCTCCGCTTGCCTGCCAGACGCCTCAGCAGCTCGCTGATGCGCGAAGTCGACGTTCCGGCGCTCGTCAATACCGACGAAGCCCCCGAAGGAACGGTGGGCGTGCTTGCGTTCGACACGTTCGGGCAGGAGTCGACGCGGTCGTGCGCTTCGCCAAACATGC
>ENA-OQHA01000791-OQHA01000791.1-human-gut-metagenome-genome-assembly--contig:-NODE-791-length-14511-cov-1.651210_pt1 | contig 14511 bp, 18 predicted proteins | sample MGYA00242558_ERZ504707 | MGnify/ENA primary metagenome ERZ504707 (study PRJEB26092, sample SAMD00036197) | human gut metagenome | host: Homo sapiens | study: EMG produced TPA metagenomics assembly of... | reverse complement strand
ATCGGCACAACTTCCGGTTCTTCCTGCAGAAGTTCTCCTTCTTCTTCTCGTTCTTCTTCGCCGCCATCCAGACCAATCTCATATGCCCGCTTTTTCAGCTCGGTAACTGTAAATTTCAGTTTTCTCATACTGCTTTTTTCGTACGGATAGATGAATTCAAACTGTTCTTTCATCATATCATGAAGCTTTGGCTCGTAAATCTCATTCACATCCCAGTTTTCAAGAACAGCTCTGGAAATCCCGCTTTTTTTCTTCCTCTTCTATGCTTTCTTTTACCACATCTTCTACATGTAAGATCTGAAGTTTTAATGGTTCTCCTTCTGTACGCAGAACTGCCGGTAATATGAAGTCCCAGTACGTCACCGCATGGCTCAGCTGCAAGAATGATAATTCTTTTCTCTTATTTCCCTGAAATACCCGCCCGTCAGATATCTTATCTTCGGGATTTGAAAGTGTTCCTGTAATGATTAGTTTTTCTTTTGCACGAGTAAGTGCAACGTACAATACACGAAGTTCTTCTCCAAGACTTTCCAAAGCTTCTTCTTTCTGGATCACCTTTTTGATAATGCTTGGTATCTTAGTCCTGTATTCCAGATTAACTGCATCCAGTCCAACACCCATTCCGGCATGAAGAGCCACAGCACTCCTTGCATCCTGCATATTAAATCGTTTTCCCATTCCGGCCACGATCACAACAGGGAATTCCAGACCTTTGCTTTTATGAATCGTCATTACCCGTACCGTGTCTGCATGCTCATCTTCTATACTTGCTTCTCCGTAATCTACATCGTATTTCTGAAGCTGTTCAATATATCTTACAAAATGAAACAATCCTTTGTAGCTCGTTGACTCATACGCTCTGGCTTTTTCAATCAACATATCCAGATTTGCTTTCCTCTGTGCACCTCCCGGCATGGATGCAACATAATCTCCATATCCGGTTGTTTCCAATATCTTCCAGAGCAATTCATGCATCGGTGTATACGGTACAATCTTTCTAAAGTCATCCATCTGATCCAGACATTTTTGAAGTTTCAGTTGTATATCCGCATTCTCTCCTTGTTCTCTGTACTTCGTCACACTCTCAAAGAATGCCGTATCCGGATATGCACACCGTATTTCTGCCAGTTCTTCCTGAGATAGTCCGGCAAATGCTGAACTTAAGACAGCAGTAAGTGGAATATCCTGCCTTCTGTTATCCAAGACCCTCAAATAATCCATGAGCACCCAATTTCCTGAGTCTGAAATATCCCTCGCTTGTTCCTGCATAAGTCGGTATTCCTTCCCGGTTCAACACTTCGGTAAATACATCGGCAAATCCTTTGATACTTCTCGTCAGGATTACAATATCCGAGTAACGCACATTCCGAAGTTCCCCTGTCTCTTTATCTGTAACTTTCTGTGAACGCAGAAGTTCCCGGATACGCATTGCGATCATTCTTGCCTCCAGTTCCCTCTCGGAAGGAATTTTCTCCTCAAAGTCTTCCTCTTTTGACAATATTTCCAGGTCACTGTCCATCACAAGAATCTCTGTCTTAACATTGTCATTTTCCGGATATTCAGCTCCCGGATAAAGAGCTGCCTGATCATCATAGACGATTCCGCCCAGTTTTTCAGTCATGATCTGTCTGAATATAGCATTGGCACTTTCAAGTACTTCTTTCCGGCTTCGAAAATTCTTGTGCAGATCAATTCTCTGCGTCTTACTTTCTTCTATATTATATGTGCGGAATTTTTCCAGAAATAATTCCGGTCTGGACAGACGGAATCTGTAAATACTCTGTTTTACATCCCCCACCATAAATATATTGTATCTTCCGCTTCTGCAGCCAGATACACTGGTAAGAATTGCTTCCTGGATCAGGTTACTGTCCTGATACTCATCAATCATGATTTCTTCAAACTGCTTCTGATATTCTTCCGCTATTTTGGACGGAACAAAACCATTTTCCGTCTTCTGCGTCAGAATCCTCAGTGCGTACTGTTCCATATCAGAAAAGTCGATCATATTCTGGGCACGCTTCTGCTCTTCGAATCTCTCTGCAAAAAGCCGCACCAGATCCGCCAGTTCTTCCATTGCCGGAGCACATACCCGAAGATCTTCCACCAGTCTTCCGGACTTCATAGAAATACTGGGCGCTCATATTTTTCACAATCCCTTTGACCATTTCCCTGATCTTTTGACCAGGTCAATCTTTTCTTCTGATACTGTTTTATCCTTGTTTGCTGCGATCCTCGCCCATTTACATTCGAAAAATGCTTCCGCAAGACTTTTATAAGACGCCCTGTTACACAATTCTTCGATGACCTGCAGATCTTTTTCTAGTGTTGCTTCATATACGGCAGGCCCTTCCGGACTTAATGCCACATTTTCCGCATAGATAAGCAGTTCTTTTGCATCTTCCAGATTCTTTCTGATATCTCTCATCACTTTCTTCATGATGCTGCTTCCTTCCAGTGCCTTTACATCCGGGATTTCATAGGCTTTTACACAGGAATCCAGCCATGCTTCACTGTCCGGATAACTTCTGGAAAACTCATAAATTTTAAGTATCAGATCCTCAATCTTTTTATCATTCCGGCCGGTACTGTACGCTGCGGTAAAGTCAAGAAAACGCTTACTGCCTTCCTGATATTTTTCCTCCAGCATATCTTCCAGTACATCATGTCTTAGGAGCTTTAATTCGCCTTCTTCACCAATTCTGAATCCCGGATCAATATCAATCGCATGAAAATGATCACGGATCACGGAAAGGCAGAAACTGTGTATCGTTGTGATCTGCGCATTATGGATCAGAGTAGCCTGCTGCTTCAGATGTTCATTATCCGGATATTCCATCAGTTTCTTTTCGATTGCCAGCCGGATTCTTTCTTTCATTTCCGATGCTGCTGCCTCCGTAAAAGTAACGATCAGAAGTCGGTCCACATCCATCGGAGGGTCATCTTTTGTCAACATTGTGATGATTCGTTCTACCAGAACTGCCGTTTTCCCGGAACCTGCTGCCGCTGATACCAGAATATTGCGATTCCGTAATCGGATTACTTTCTCCTGTTCTTCCGTCCACTTCACACCCATGGCTATTCTCCTCCTTTCTGCTCCATCCGCATTGCTTCCATTGCTTCTTCTTTTCCCGTTGTTCCTATATCACGATATTCATATCCCGGGATTTTCACGTCGAAGCCGCACACCTGCCGGTATGGACAATAATCACAGCCGCTTTCCTGTCCTCTCTTATATGGAAGTGCTCCTACATCTCCATTTAATATCTTTGTTCTTGCATCTTTCATCTTTTTCCGGGCATGTACCATCATTGCCTGGAAATCCTCTCCCGCAACTACTTTAGAGTATCCGGACACACTGCCGTTCTTATTATATTTCACCGGGACTGCCATAGATTCTCCCGTTGTATCCCGGTCCAGATGCTTAAGGATCTCTGCCTTTAACGGTATGATCCCGTCTGGTTTCAGCTGCTTTAACACTGCCTGTTCTGCTTCTTCTTTATCTTTCGTCTTATCTACAATCGGATCCTGGATCCGATAATAAAATACGCCCGCAGGAACAACTTCTTTCTCCGGGTGGCGTTTCTTCTGAAATTCTATTGCCGCATCCATATAGATCATAAGCTGAAGCTGCAGGCCGTGATACAATGCTACGATATCAAACGCCTTGCTTCCAGTCTTATAATCCATCACCTTAACATATACCTGTTCTTCGGTTTCACACACATCTACTCTGTCGATCTTTCCTCCAAAGAAACGAAGCTCATATGCCTCCGGCACAAAATCTCCTGCCTTAAGCTGATTCGTAAGTGCCCATACTGTGCGTTCCAGCATCTGTTTCATCCTGACGATCAGTTGTTCATTTCTCGTCGAACTGTATAACACTGAGTTACCATAGTCTGTGATCGCTGCCTCCACACATTCATCGATCAGTTCTTTCCTCTGTTCTTCTGTCAGGATCGTCCAGCCGCCTGCTTCAGATGCTTTTTTGAAAATAATTCCAGGGCACTGTGACATACATTTCCAAGATCCACTGCTTTAAACTCATATACTGGCCGTTCTTTCAGACGTAATCCATATGCAAGGAAATGTGCACACGCACAACTTGCATACCGTTCCATTCGGGTAATACTTCCTTCGAAATTTTCACCGTAAAGCTGCTTTGCAACGCTTTCCGACAATGGATCCTCCGGACGTCTGTAATACCATGCCGTTAAAAGTTCGTCTACTTTTTCTTTCCACTTTGGATCTTTCTGATACCAGGTATAAAGCTCCTGCCATGTGACATCCAGATTTTTCTCCTGAAGACCACGGATCAGATATTTTACCCCTGTTTTTCCGTCAGTTCTTTTTGCACCAGTTCCTTCTCATCCTCGTCCCGTACCTTCACATCCGGATACAGACGCAATAATTCCTGAATCAGATAGGAAGGTCTTAATGCCTTCCGTCCGAGGACACCTTGCTGTAATATACCTTAAGCTTTTCCGATGGTTTCGTCAGATTCATATACAGATAGAACTTCTGGACATAAGCTTTTTCTTTACCTCCGCAGACAACGCATGATCAGCCTGACGGAATTTTTCTCTGTCGCGTTCAGACAGAAGTCCCGTCCTTAAAAGCGCCCCCGGCAGGAAACAGTCATTGGCTCCCACAAAAAAAGAAGTGCTCTTATATCTTTCAGTCTGGTCCTTTGCATATCTCCGGCTACCACCTGATCTACACTTGGCGGAATAACGCCGACCCTTGCTTCTTCAAGACCTGCATCCAGAAGTTTACAATACTCACTTAAGCCCACCGGTTCCTCTCCAAGAAGTGCCACAAATTTATCAAACAACTCTATGATGATCCGGTAAATCTGAGAATATTCCTTTGCCAGAGCCAGTTCCCCTGCCTCTTGAAATTCTTCTTCTGTTTTCTTAAGTCTTTCCTGAATATTCTCCTGAACCATAAATTCATATACTGCCAAGGTAATATCTTTTACGGTTTTCCTCTTTTGTTTAAAACAAACATCAGATTATCCACTTTTTCTACCATTTGTACTCGATAATGATTCAGCCTCTCCAGTTCCTCTTCTTCCATCCCTTTCATACGACGGATCCATCGGTTCTGCCAGCCCTTATAGCCCCGGATTCCGAGTCCGATCACATAATTTTCCAGTTCATCGACCTCTTCATAACTAAATCCTGCAAGATTCGTCCGCAGGAAACGGAATACACTTTCATAAGAGAAATTCTTCTCTGCCATATTCAGAAGACTTCTCAGGTATTCTACAAATGAATTCAGCAGAATACTTCTCTTATGATCCATAAATACAGGAATTCCATATGTTTCAAATGCCTGTTCCAGATAGTCTCCATATACATTCATATCACTGACTATGACACCAATCTCACGATAACGGTATCTTTCTTTTCTTACCAGTTCCTGATCTCTTCTGCTACAGCCATTGCTTCTTCTCCCGGATTTCGCGCCACATGAATTCCAAGATTTTTCACTTCTTTTTCATATGTTCCTGCTCCATATCTGAAAATATTCCGCTCCAGAAATGCCAGCTCTTTATTTTTCTCAAAACGCTTTACCGGATATCCATACAGGCAGACCGGTTCCTCTACCGCAATGTGTTCTTCCCTCGCCAGACTGATTAATGTTGTCACCATCTGCTTGCTCAGTCCAAACAGCTGATATGGATGTCTGTAAGAATATGGATTCTCCCTTTCATCCATGATAACCGTTATCCATACACCCTTACAATATTTCATAAGCTCCAGAATCAGCCTGTTCTGCACCGGTGTAAAGCCTGTAAATCCATCCAGTACCACTGTGCTGTTCTTTAAAAGCTCTGATTCTCTAACTTCTCGGCTCAGCACATCTAACAACTCTTCCTTTGTGATATAACGTTCTCTTAAATAATCCTGAAAACCATCATATAAAAGCCGGATGTCTTTTAATTTATAATATAACCTGGATTCTCCATCCAGCGAATCTATCATATCATCCAGTTCTTCTTCCCCGATATCATATTGTGTAAATTCCGAAATCACGGATTTGACCTCAGAGATATACCCCAGTTTCTTAATATTCCCCTTTAGGACAGTCAGTTTATCCTCATAATTCCCTGCGATCTTTCGCAGGATCAGATTCTTTCCCTCATCATCCAGTACCGGTATTTTCTTTACTCCGGTCTCTTCAAACACACGGTATGCAAGACGTGCAAAGCTCAATACATCAATATTATGATTCCGTGTCTCGGATGCATACGAACCAGATCTTTCTGTGTCTGCATTGTAAACTGCTCCGGTACAAGCACTATGAAATTCTCCTGTGGATTTTTTCAGATTCTTCTATGACATGCTGATATAAATACGTTGATTTTCCTGAGCCCGACGGCCCAAATACAAATTTTAAAGGCATAAGGTTTCCTCCTTATGCCCTAGTATAACACGAATATATGTTTTGTTGTATACATATTAGTCTACAATGCGCGAAGTCTTTCTGCAAATTCATTGCTTAATGTTACCTTTGCAATATAGAAGACATCACCTGTCATATATACATTCCAGTCATCTTCTACTTCTACCTGAAGTTCTCCTCCAGGCATATGAACGATCACTTTACTGTTAGTCAGCCCCAGTTTGTATGCAACTCCTGCCGCTGCACAGGCACCTGTTCCGGATGCTCTTGTATAACCTGCACCTCGTTCAAAGATCTCGATTGCGATATTTTCCTTATCGATCACCTGCATAATCTGTGTATTGATCCTGTTTGGGAAATATCTTGCGATCTCAGAATAATCACCGATCTTACATACCAGTGGTTTTGAGATCTCCCGCATCGGAATGACACAATGAGGATTACCGATCGATACGCAGGTAACCGGATACAACGTTCTTCCAAATACCATATCCTCATTGATCACTTCTCGTCTTTCTCCAATAACAGGAATCTCATCACTCCAGAAAGATAATTTCCCATCGATACACGCAGGCGGCTTCCGTCCTCATTTAAAAATGTAACTTCGACCGGACCGTTTCCTGTATATAATTTAAAATTCTTTTTCTGTACATAACTTGCATCTTTCAGATATTTTGCAAAAATGCGGACACCATTTCCACTGGTCTCAGATTCACTTCCGTCCGGATTCCATACTTTTACGTGCATACCGTCTTCTTTCAGAATCGGGCCTTCAAGTACTCCGTCTGCTCCCAGTCCCTCATTACGGTCACAGAGCATTTTTACATTTGCCTCATCCAGTTTTAATTCGTTATGATTCGGATCAAATACCAGATAATCATTGCCAAGTCCATGATAACGTTCTACTACTACCTTCATCTTTTTTCCTCCTGATCTTTGTTCCCAGCTTTTTTATATTGATCGCTTTTATATTTTCTGTTCTATATATCTTTATCATAACAGGCATTATTTCCATATTCTACGTAAATAATGCTGTATTTCTTGCAAATAATGCTATTTTTATATAAACTTTCTATAGACAGTCCAATATATATCCGGGGAGGTACAGATAATGGAACAATATGAGAAAAAAGGATACCTGAACAGCGAATTCCGTCTCTTTCATCTGACAGATCAGGAGACAAAAGAAGTAGACTACCACTATCATGACTTTGATAAGATCACCATCTTCATCCGTGGCAAAGTAAATTACATGATCGAGGGCCGTTCTTACGATCTGAAACCTTATGACATTGTACTTGTAAAACAAGGCGATATCCACAGACTGACCGTTGACAATTCCTGCCCATATGAAAGAATCATTGTCTATATCTCACCTAATTTTATGAATGCTTATCAGACAGATAATTATGATCTGAGTTATTGTTTTCAAAAGGCTGCAAAAGAACATTCCAATGTTCTGCGTATCCCATCTTTCGAAAAAAGCTCTCTGTTTCGTTCTATCTCTCAGTTGGAGCATTCGTTTACGGATGGCGGCTATGCTTCCGAGCTTTACAGACAGGTTATGTTTCTGGAATTTATGATACATCTGAACCGGGCCGTAAGAAAGAACCGGCTCGAATATATCGATACTGATAATTGTAATGAAAAGGTGCTCGCCATCTTGATTATGTAGGCGAACACCTCTGTGAAAATCTGTCAATCGATCTGATCGCAGATCAATTCTATATCAGTAAATATTATATGATGAGATTATTCAAGCAGGAGACCGGTTATACTCTGGGACAATACATCTCCCAGAAACGGCTCCTGCTTGCGAAAGAACTTTTATCTACCGGTGCGCCTGGCACACAGGTTTGTTATGATTGTGGTTTTAAAGATTACTCTACCTTCTCCAGAGCTTATAAACAATTGTTCGGTGTTACGCCTTCGGGCCGTACCTGTCCGTAAAGTTCTGCCGGAACAAAAGCCCTTACAAAGATACCATCTTCCCGGTATTCTTCTTCCTGCAGTTCCCCGTACTTCGGATCAGTTGAATCTTTCCTGCCTCTTTATATGGATAAAGTGCCTCAATCTCTACTTTCTGCTCCCTTAATACTGCTTCTACAGCTTGAAGGAATTCGGTAATTCCTTCCCCTGTCCTGGCTGAGATCTTCACATAATAGTCTGCATGAAGATCTCTCGGCACCCAGATATCCTCCATACGGTCGATCTTATTAAATACTGTGATAACCGGTTTGTCTTTCACACCCAGATTCTGAAGTGTTTCATACACTGTATGCATCTGCTCATCCATCTGCGGATTAGAAGCATCTACTACATGCAGGATAATATCTGCATATCTGGCTTCTTCCAGTGTACTTCTAAATGCCTCGATCAGATGATGCGGAAGTTTTCTGATAAATCCTACCGTATCTGTCATCAGGATTTCCTGACCACTTGGCAGCTTCAGATCTCTGGTTGTTGGATCCAGGGTTGCGAATAATTTATCCTCTGCAAGAATCCCTGCACCGGTCAGCGTATTCAGAAGTGTTGATTTTCCCGCATTCGTATAACCAACAATCGCGGCCACCGGAATATGACTGCGGCTTCTCTGCTCTCTTGTTACTTCTCTGTGCTTCTTTACATCTTTTAATTCACGGTTAAGCTGTGCGATCCTGCTCTTGATCAGACGCCTGTCCATCTCAAGTTTCTTTTCTCCCGGGCCTCTGGTTCCGATTCCTCCTCCAAGCCTCGACATAGCCTTACCAAAGCCCGCCAATCTGGTCTGCTGGTACTTTAACTGCGCCAGTTCTACCTGAATCTTGCCTTCACTTGTAGATGCTCTTGCCGCAAAGATATCCAGAATGATCAATGTTCTGTCCATTACTTTTACATCCAGTTCGTCCTGCAGATTCTTCATCTGTGCCGGAGAAGTTCATCATCACATACGATTCCTGTCGCCCTAAGCTCCCAGATCATACTTTTCAGTTCTTCAATCTTTCCTTTTCCGACATAGGTTCCCGGATGTTGCTGTTCTCTGTTCTGAATGACCATTCCGACGGTCTCAGCTCCTGCCGTGGACACCAGATCTTTTAATTCTTCCAGAGATTCTTTTGTATCATCCTGATCTGAAAGTGATACACCGACCAGTATTACTTTTTCTGTTTCATTTTTATTTCTATCATACTGTTCCCATTTTCTATAGATTCATTCCATTTATCTTGTTTTCAGAAACTCGGCCTCTTTTTTTGCCGATTTGTCATTCGGATAATTTTCCAGATACTCTTCCAGTTTTACCTTTGCACTTTCCCAGTCTTCCATCTGTTCATATGCAACAAATAATATTGTACTGCATCTCTTTTTCATCTTTTTACCGGAATCTTCCTGTGCCAGGCCAAGATTATAATAATTTAATGCCTCTTTCGCTTCTCCGAGTTTCAAATCACAGTTTCCAATCATATTATAGATGGTTCCCGTCTTTTCGGCATCATTTTCCAGTGCTTTCTTAAAAGCTTTTCTTGCACCTTTGTAATCCTTCTTTTCCCATTTGGCAATTCCAATGCACGATAGGCATCCCCGACATTTTTCTTCTTATCTACTGCCTGTTCAAACTGTTCGATTGCCTGATCATATTTTCCGTCTTCTAAGTATTCTACCCCTTTTTGGGATGAATTGCCGCAGGCTGTCAATAATACACCTGTGCAAACGACCACAAGTAATGCCTTAATTTTCTTCATACTTTCCTTATATTCTCCTCATCTACTCAATCTGCCAGTCAATTGGCTCTACTCCGTGAGCTCTCAGATAATCATTGGTCTGACTAAATGGCTTACTTCCGAAAAATCCACGATATGCGGATAACGGACTCGGATGCGGGGCTTTCAGGATCAGGTGTTTGGGATTCGTAAGCATCCTTGCCTTTCTCTGAGCCGGTGCTCCCCATAAGATGAAAACGATCGGACGATCCTGACTGTTTAATGCCATGATAGCTGCATCTGTAAATTCTTCCCATCCAATATCTTTATGCGAATTGGCCTGATGCGCCCTTACTGTTAATACCGTATTTAACATCAGGACTCCCTGCTCAGCCCACTTGGTCAGGCAGCCGTGATTTGGGATCGTACATCCCAGATCATCATGCAATTCTTTATAGATATTCACCAGTGACGGCGGAATATCTACTCCTTTCTTCACAGAAAAGCAAAGTCCGTGTGCCTGTCCTACATTATGATATGGATCCTGTCCCAGTATAACCGCTTTTACATTATGTAAAGGTGTCAGATGAAATGCATTAAAAATATCATCTGCAGGCGGAAATATCTGCCTTGTCCTGTATTCTTCGTTGACTGTTTCAAATAATTTTTTATAATATGGCTTTTTAAACTCTCCTTTTAGAGCATCCAGCCAGTCATTATTAATTGCTGCCATGTTTTACACTATCCTTTTTTCCTCTTATCTTTGTTCATTCTTACAGACGAACGGATACACCTTTCCTCTTAAATATTCTTTTACTTCTCTGATCTCCAGTTCCTTATAGTGGAATAATGATGCTGCCAGAGCCGCATCTGCTTTTCCTTCCGTCAGTGCATCGTAAAAATGTTCCAGACTGCCGGCACCTCCGGATGCGATCACTGGAATATTCACTTCCTCGGCAATTGCTTTCGTAAGTTCCAGATCATATCCGGCTTTTGTTCCGTCACAATCCATACTTGTCAAAAGGATCTCACCTGCTCCAAGCTTCTCCACTTTCGAAGCCCATTCCACCGCATCAATTCCTACATTGATCCGTCCGCCATTCTTATAAATATTCCAGCCACTTCCATCTTCCCGCTTCTTTGCATCAATTGCAACAACTACACACTGGCTGCCGAACTTTTCTGCTGCTTCTGATATCAGATTCGGTGTATTAATTGCAGATGAATTAATTGAAATCTTATCCGCACCTTCTCTTAAGAGTGCCTTAAAATCATCTACTGTACGGATTCCTCCGCCAACTGTAAATGGGATGAATACGTTTTCTGCCACCTTGCGTACATATCTACACTGTACCTCTGGCATCCGATGATGCTGTAATATCAAGAAATACAAGCTCATCTGCACCTGCTTTATCATACGCTTTTGCAATCTCAACCGGATCTCCGGCATCTCTTAACGATACAAAATTTACTCCCTTTACAACTCTTCCGTTATTTACATCCAGACATGGAATGATTCTTTTTGTATGCATAATGATGTCCTCCCTATAATTCCACAAAGTTCTTTAATATCTGAATTCCGATATCACTGCTTTTTTCCGGATGGAACTGGCATGCGAATACATTCCCCTGTTCTACCGAAGCATGGATATGTGTACTGTATTCTGTCGTAGCAGTTACAATTCCCTCATCTGCTGCTTTCAAATAATAAGAATGAACAAAATATACATAGGAATCTTCCGGAATCCCTTTGAATAATCTTCCGTTATTCTGGAACTTCAAAGAGTTCCATCCCATATGTGGAATCTTAAGGCCCTCCTTATCCGGGATTCTTAGTATCTCACCTTTCAGAATTCCAAGTCCTTCCACGCCCGGCGTCTCATCACTTCGTTCAAATAATAACTGTAAACCAAGACAGATTCCCAGGAAAGGAGTTCCCTTTGCCGTCACATCCCTGATCACCTCATCAAGCCCATACTGTCTGAGTTTACTCATCGCATCTCCAAATGCTCCGACTCCCGGAAGGATCACTTTATCTGCATTCATGATCGTCTCTCTGTCTCTTGTGATTATTACTTCCTGTCCCAGAAGCTGCATGGCTTTCTCCACACTCTTTATATTTCCTGCATCGTAATCAATAATTGCAATCATCTTGTTGTCCTGCCTTTCACATGTGGTATATCAGGGATATTGTCCCGGACATTCACTTTATATTATTTGTCAAGTGAACTGTTATGGTTTATTGTACATCAAGTTCAAACCAGAATTCAACTCCATTGTCATAATTCTTTACACCATACTCCTGGTTGAATGATTTCATAATTGCTTTTACGATTGAAAGGCCGATTCCGTTGCTCCATATTCTCTTGTATGAGCCTTATCTACTTTATAGAATTTATCCCAGATATGAGGTGCATCTGCTTCCGGGATCGGATTACCGGTATTAAATACCGATACTCTGACTTTGCCGTCTTTTGCACCATCTTCACTTCGATCACCATATCGCCGCTGACATGATGGCATGCATTACTTACATAATTTCTTACAACCTGCTCTACTTTAAACTCATCTGCCACGCATAGATGTCCTCTTCTGTGTGCAACATAATCTTGGCACCTGCCTGATCCGCCATGATCTCCATACTCTGCAGAACGCCTTTGACCAGTGCCGTCAGATTAAATCGTTCAAACACGATATCTTCATCACCGAATTCCAGCTGGTTCAATGTCAGCAGATTCTTGACCATCTGATTCATCTTGGACGCCTCATCCATAATAACATCACAGTAGAATTCCCGACTCTCCGCATCTTCATTGACTCCTTCTTTTAATCCTTCGGCATAGCCCTGGATCAGAGCGATCGGTGTCTTTAACTCATGAGATACGTTTCCTAGGAATTCGTTTCTCATCTTTTCCAGCTTGTCTTTCTGTTCGATGTCTTTCTGCAGACTGTTGTTAGCTTTCTTAAGTTCAGAGATTGTGCTCTCCAATTTCTCTGACATCCGGTTAAAGTTCTCTCCCAGTTCTCCGATCTCATTGCTTCCGCCGCTGGTGTATTTCGCATCAAATCAAGATCTGCCATCCGGTCGGATAATCTCGCAAGCTCCCGGATCGGATCTGTGATTCTTTTTGAGAAATACCAGATCAGAAGAATGGATACAACGATCAGAACACTTCCTATATATAATAAGAAACGATTGGATATCGACGCACTTTCACGCATACTTTCTACCGGACTTCGAAGCAGGAACTGACTGCCGTCATCCAGACTTCCCCACATATCAACATAATAACTCTGATTCCACGGATCCCATGACTGGTTGATCTGATAGACATCCGTAGAATCCAGTGTCCGGCTTTCTTTTTGTGCCTGATTCAGAAAATATCCCATCATCTGATTCTTCAACAATTCTTGTCATGCACATTCGTATGCACATCATTATCCTTTTCAATTACCAGATAAGAAATATTATTCTTTTCAGCGAAATGAATGAGTGAATTATTCTTCTTTGTGCTGTCCCATTTATCTTCATTTGATACGTCATTTAATTTCTCATAAAGTTCTATGAAACGGGATTCCTTCTTACTTATATAATACGGCTCCAGAAATTTTCCGTTGATGAACATCAATGTCACGACCAGACAGATCAACAATCCTACAAAGGATGTGATCATCTGCGTCTTAATCGAATGATGTACACTTTTTATCTTCTGTTTCTTATCTTTACTTATGATCTTCATGCTTCATCAACCTCAAATTTATATCCCATGCCCCAGATTGTCTTAATGTAATTTCCCTTTTCTCCGAGTTTGCTTCTTAATTTCTTTACGTGTGTATCAATGGTTCTTGCATCTCCGAAATAATCATAATCCCATACATTATTCAAGATCTTCTCTCTCGATAATGCAATGCCCTGATTCTCTACAAAGTATGACAGCAGTTCGAATTCCTTGAAGCTTAATTCAATCTCTTTACCATCAATCTTCACCTGATGTGCGGCTTTATCGATTACAATTCCTCCTGCATCGATCTCGTCACCACCGCCTAATACATTGGCTCTTCTTAATATTGCATTGACTCTGGCTACCAGGATCTTCGGACTGAATGGCTTGGAAATATATTCGTCAACCCCCAGAGCAAATCCCTGTAATTCATCTCGTTCCTCTGACCTTGCAGTTAGCATGATGATCGGCACTTTTGATGACTGGCGTACTTCACGGCATACCTGCCAACCATCCATTCTTGGCATCATCACATCCAGAATGATCAGTGCAATATCTTTTTCATCATAAAATACTTCCATTGCTTCCATCCCGTCGCCGGCTTCCAATACCTGATATCCTTCTCTTCCAAGGAAATCTTTCACCAGTTTTCTCATTCTGCTTTCATCATCTACTACTAATATTTTGATCTTATCCATAAG
>ENA-OQHA01000790-OQHA01000790.1-human-gut-metagenome-genome-assembly--contig:-NODE-790-length-14516-cov-4.045521_pt1 | contig 14516 bp, 24 predicted proteins | sample MGYA00242558_ERZ504707 | MGnify/ENA primary metagenome ERZ504707 (study PRJEB26092, sample SAMD00036197) | human gut metagenome | host: Homo sapiens | study: EMG produced TPA metagenomics assembly of... | reverse complement strand
TTGAACTGGGACGGTATGATTGTAACCGACTGGGCAGACATCAACAATCTGTGTACACGCGACCACATTGCAGCAACCAAGAAAGAAGCTGTCAAGATTGCCATCAATGCCGGAATCGACATGTCGATGGTTCCCTACGAAGTAAGCTTCTGCGACTACCTGAAAGAACTAGTACAGGAAGGTGAAGTCCCCATGAGCCGCATCGACGATGCCGTAGCCCGCGTATTACGTCTGAAATACCGTCTGGGACTGTTCGAAAATCCATATTGGGATATCAAGAAATACAACAAATTCGGTTCTGAAGAGTTTGCCCGTGTTGCTTTACAGGCCGCCGAAGAATCAGAAGTACTATTGAAGAATGAAGCAATATCCTGCCGCTTGCCAAAGGAACAAAAATCCTGCTTGCCGGTCCAAATGCCAACTCCATGCGCTGCCTGAACGGAGGATGGTCGTACAGCTGGCAAGGACATCTAGCTGACCAATGTGCCGGTGCTTACAACACAATCTACGAATCTCTATGCAACAAGTATGGTAAGGAGAACATCATCTACGAACCGGGCGTGACTTACGCTCCTTACAAAAATGACAACTGGTGGGAAGAAAACCAGCCGGAAATCGAAAAATCAGTTGCCGCAGCCAGTCGTGCCGATGTGATTATTGCCTGCATCGGAGAAAACTCTTACTGCGAAACTCCGGGTAATTTGAGCAATCTGACCATGTCGGAAAACCAACGCAATCTGGTAAAAGCCCTTGCTGCAACCGGAAAGCCAGTCATTCTGATCTTGAATCAAGGTCGTCCGCGTATCATCAACGACATTGTTCCACTGGCAAAAGCCGTAATCAACGTGATGCTTCCGGGCAATTATGGTGCGATGCCCTTGCTAACCTGCTAGCCGGTGATGCCAACTTCAGCGGAAAGATGCCTTTCACCTATCCTAAATATATCAACGCATTGGCAAACTACGACTATAAGCCTTGCGAAAACATGGGACAGATGGGCGGAAATTACAACTACGACTCGGTAATGGATGTACAGTGGAATTTTGGTGATGGTTTGAGTTACACAACTTACAGTTACTCAAATCTGAAAGTCGACAAAACTTCATTTACGGCTGATGATGTCCTGACAGTCAGCGTCGATGTTACCAATACAGGAAAGGTAGCCGGAAAAGAAAGCGTACTGCTTTATTCAAAAGATTTGGTTGCAAGCAGTACTCCTGATAACATCCGTCTGCGTAACTTCGAAAAAGTGGCACTCAACCCGGGTGAAACCAAAACCGTAACCATGCAACTGAAAGGCAGTGATCTGGCATTTGTTGGTTACGACGGTAAATGGCGTCTGGAAAAAGGAGACTTTACAATAAAGTGTGGCGGACAGACATTAGATATTAATTGCACAGAAACAAAAGTATGGGATACTCCTAATCGCTGAGTATAATAAGTGTTTATAGAAAATCCCCGGCTGTTGTGGATAAATGATTCCCGAAGCCGGGGATTTTTTATGCCTTTAAGTCTGCATTGCCGAAGATTAAAGTTGCTTGTAGTATTATGCTGAAATACAGTGTTTTGAATAATATGCTGCGACGTATGAAAAATATGCTGAAGTTTTTGGGAAAATATCAGCATGTTTTAGAGAAAATTTGTACGAAAAATAAAAAACATCGAGATGTTTTTAGGGAGATTTCTTGTATCTTATTCCTTAATTGCCCCATATATGTAAAAAACTTGCAATCTTTCTCCTTATTGTGTTTAAGAAAAAGCTATCTTTGTCATCAGAACTTTTTTCCGGAAGACTTATGAATTATGATCTGATAACTATACTTGGCCCTACCGCTTCGGGCAAAACTCCTTTAGCTGCCGCTTTGGCTGTACAACTGCATGCTGAAATCATCAGCGGTGACAGTCGTCAGGTATATCGGCGTATGGACTGGGTACAGGGAAAGATCTGGCAGATTATGTTGTAGACGGCTATCGTGTGCCTTATCATCTGATAGACATTGCAGAACCGGGATATAAATATAATGTATTCGAGTTTCAACGCGATTTTCTGAAAGCTTACGATGATATTCGTTCGCGTAATATCCTTCCGATATTATGTGGGGGAACAGGTATGTATCTGGAATCGGTCCTGAAAGGTTACAAGCTTTTGCCTGTACCCGAAAATCCGGAATTGAGAGCCAGACTGGCCGATAAATCACTCGAAGAACTTACTGCCATCTTGTCTTCTTATAAGAAACTGCATAATTCAACCGATGTAGATACAGCCAAACGGGCTATCCGTGCTATCGAAATAGAAGAATATTATTTGCATCAGCCGGTAGAGGCGCGTAAGTTTCCTGAAATTCACAGCCTGATAATCGGTGTGGATATAGACCGTGAGTTGAGAAGAGAAAAAATCTCCAGAAGGTTGAAGCAGCGTCTGGATGAAGGTATGGTTGACGAGGTGCGTGCTTTGATAGACGGGGGAATTTGTCCGGACGATCTGATATATTATGGGTTGGAATATAAATACCTTACGCTGTACGTTACCGGACAACTGACGTTTGATGAAATGTATCATCAACTGGAAATAGCCATTCATCAGTTTGCCAAACGGCAAATGACATGGTTCAGAGGCATGGAACGGCGTGGCTTTACCATACATTGGATAGATGCAACCCGCCCGATGGAGGAAAAAGTAAATGAAATAATCGGATTACTCAATAAAGAATAAGAAAATGGCAGTGGAATCTACTCGTTGGGGAGTGATATATAACCCAAAAGCTGGAAGTCGGAAAGCGCAGAAGCGCTGGAAGGAGATTCGCGGTTATATGGAAGTCGCGGAGTCTTGTTCGATTACGTGCAGTCGGATGGATTCGGTTCGGTTGAGAGATTGTCCCGTGCATTGGCAAACAATGGCTATCGCACGATTGTCATCGTGGGTGGTGACGGAGCCATAAACGATGCTGTAAACGGCATTATGCTTTCGGATGTTCCCGATAAGCACGATATCGCGTTTGGAATTATTCCGAATGGTATCGGAAACGATTTTGCAAAATATTGGGGGCTTGATTCTGATGATTATAAAGGAGCGGTAGATGTACTGATAAACCGCCGTCTTAGAAAGGTTGATGTGGGAGTGTTCAGTTATTTTGATGGAGAAAAGCATCAGATACGGCATTTCCTGAATGCTGTTTATATCGGGTTGGGGGCACGTATTGTACTTATTACTAACGAAACACGTCGTTTTTGGGGAATACCTCTCTTTTCGTATCTTGCTTCACTGTTCCTTGTTGCTTTCGAACGTAAGTTGTATCGTATGCACCTGAAAGTAAACGATGAACATATACGGGGACGTTTGATGGCAGTAGCTATCGGAAGTGGACGTGGTTACGGACTGACACCTAGCGCTGTACCATATAACGGCTGGCTTGATGTATCACTGGTTTATCGTCCGGAACTTCGTCAGCTGATTTCTGGTCTGTGGATGATGCAGCAGGGCGTTTGCTTAATCATAAGATCGTAAAACCGTACCGAACCCGTAAAGTAAAGATATTGCGTGCCCAGAATGCTGAAATCAGCCTTGACGGACGTATCTGGTTCGACCGTCATTTCCCGATTGAGATAACCATTGCTCCCGAAGCACTGACATTAATAATACCAAACTGATTTAAAGATTTATGATACATACTATTTCTGATTTAAAGAAAAGCGATAATTTCTTTTTGCTGGCAGGACCTTGTGTGATAGAAGGAGAAGACATGGCTTTGCGTATTGCAGAACGTGTGGTAAAGATAACCGATAAGCTGGGTATACCTTATATATTTAAGGGATCGTACCGTAAAGCTAACCGCTCACGCTTGGATTCGTTTATGGGAATCGGCGATGAAAAGGCTTTGAAGATTCTTGCCAAGGTGCGTGATACATTCGATGTCCCGGTGGTAACAGATATACATGCAGCAGATGAAGCAGCTATGGCTGCCGAATATGTTGATGTGTTGCAGATTCCGGCCTTCTTGTGCCGTCAGACTGATTTGCTTGTTGCTGCCGCAAAAACCGGAAAGATTGTAAATATCAAGAAAGGACAGTTCCTTTCTCCCGGGGTCATGCGATTTGCAGCCGATAAAGTGGTAGAGGCGGGAAACAATGAGGTGATGCTGACTGAACGCGGAACAACTTTCGGTTATCAGGATTTGGTGGTCGATTATCGCGGAATACCGGAAATGCAAACATTCGGACATCCTGTAATATTGGATGTCACTCATTCATTGCAGCAGCCAAACCAGACTTCCGGAGTAACAGGAGGAATGCCTCAGTTGATAGAAACAGTCGCAAAAGCGGGTGTCGCTGTAGGAGTAGATGGCTTGTTTATGGAAACACACGAAGATCCTTCGGTTGCGAAAAGTGATGGAGCAAATATGTTGAAGCTCGATTTGCTGGAAGATTTATTGGTGAAATTGGTACGTATTCGTCAGGCTTGCCGATAATGTAAAATTTATATCGGAATGTATGTTGCATGTTTTCCGATAAAAAACTATATCTTTGCACAACCAAAAAATAGAGTTCAAAAAGTAAAAAAGATATGCTTACTATTAAACAAATTACAGAAGATACCGATAAGGTAATTCGCGGATTGGAAAAGAAACACTTTGCCAATGCAAAAGAAACCATTGCGCAAGTGATTGAATTGAATGACAAAAGACGTAATGCGCAAAATCAATTAGATAGAAATCTTGCTGAAGTAAATTCAATATCGAAGAATATCGGTTTACTGATGAAAGAAGGCAAGAAAGAAGAAGCTGAAACAGCTAAAGCTCGTGTAGCAGAAATAAAGGAAGTGAGCAAGAGTTTGCAGGCTGAGATGGATCAGGCTGCTGAAGATATGCAGAACCTGTTGTATACTATTCCTAATGTTCCTTACGATGAAGTGCCTGAAGGCGTTGGTGCTGAAGACAATGAAGTTGTGAAGATGGGAGGAATGGAAACCGAACTTCCTAAAGATGCACTGCCTCACTGGAACTGGCAAAGAAATATGATTTAATAGATTTTGACCTGGGTGTAAAGATTACAGGTGCTGGATTCCCGGTTTATAAAGGACAGGGAGCTCGTTTGCAGCGTGCTTTGATTAACTTCTTCCTTGATGAAGCGCGTGCTGCCGGATATGAAGAAATCATGCCGCCTACAGTAGTAAATGCTGCTTCTGGTTATGGCACCGGACAGTTGCCTGATAAGGAAGGCCAGATGTATCACTGCAATCTGGATGATTTGTATCTGATTCCTACAGCAGAGGTTCCTGTAACAAATATTTATCGCGACGTGATTTTGGATGAGAAACAGTTGCCTATTAAGAACTGTGCTTATACCCAGTGTTTCCGTCGTGAAGCCGGTTCTTATGGAAAAGATGTACGTGGCTTGAACCGTTTGCATGAATTCTCTAAAGTGGAACTGGTACGCATTGACAAACCGGAACACTCTAAACAATCTCATCAGGAAATGTTGGATCATGTAGAAGGTTTGTTGCAGAAGCTGGAATTACCTTATCGTATCCTTCGTCTGTGTGGAGGTGATATGAGCTTTACAGCTGCTTTGTGCTTCGACTTTGAAGTTTATTCTGAAGCTCAGAAGCGTTGGTTGGAAGTCAGCTCAGTTTCTAACTTCGATACTTATCAGGCAAATCGTTTGAAATGTCGTTACCGCACTGCAGATAAGAAGACTGAACTTTGTCATACATTAAACGGATCTGCTTTGGCTTTGCCGCGTATAGTTGCTGCTTTGTTGGAAAATAATCAGACTCCTGAAGGTATTCGCATACCGAAGGCTTTGGTTCCATATTGTGGCTTTGACATGATAAAATAATTTTAAAAAGAATATAATAATGAAGAGGGGCTATCGGGATTTTACCGGATAGCCCCTCTCTTTTAGACTTTCATCAGATGTGCTAGAAACAACTTTGACTCCAATTAGTTGCAAATGTATGGGGCACAGAACGAAACGTATATTGAGGATTGAGCGGAAAGAATATCAAACCTATTGATATAACAAAATGTTATGCAAATATGAGTGGATGGCTCTGCAAAACGAAACGTTTACGTGGGTTTAATTTGCAGCTACATTTATGTGCTTTTTAGGCATACAGATTTGCAGATAGGTTTAATTGGGTTTACATAAGGCTTACATGGTTGATTCTGGTGGGGGAGTGAGTGGCAGCTGCGGCTGCTTTTTTTTGTGCCTGATTATTTGATATAATGCTGCTTAAATTATTCCATATAATAGTTATTTGGTATATTTGCGACAAAATATTATTAGTTATGGCAAAGGTAATACATATACATTTGACACACGGAATAGAAGGAACAAAGCGGAAAGACTGGTATTTTAGTAGTATAACGGCCATTTATACTGTTTTGACGGCAGAACAGGTGGGCGCAACGAAGAATTATCTGCTTCATGCAGGATTATCTGGTAACGGGACTGTATGCACCAAAAAGGCTATAATAAAGCAATCTACGCTCATTTCTTGCGGGCGTAGTGGAAATGTATCAGACGAATAATAAGCGGCTAAAAAGGCAATAAAAACGGCTTTAGAAATGATCCGGTGTGGGGAGGTGGTTATACCTCCCTTTTTTGTGCTTGAAATCGGTCTTTTTTGACGCTGGATATTCAGGTGGATGTTCAAAGTGGATATTCACTTTTATAGAACTGGATATTCAAAATATGGTTTTGGCGGTGTGCGATACAGACGTACTAAAATACTATAATTTTAAAAATACCCCTCGTTTTTTATTTGATAGCCCCCCCTAAAAACCTATCATTTTTCACGCTTTAGTTTTTAAATGCCCTAATATCAGTGTTTTTATACCCATATATGAAGGTAGGGGAGGGGGATTGCTTAGGAGGGGGACATCATGGGGGGTGATAGGGGGTACGCTTCGTTTTCCATCACCGGTGTATGGTAATAGTAAATCCGCCTACCCGACATTTGCAGTACCGGAAATGTGTGCATCCGACACATGTTTTCCCTTTTCGATTGTCATTTGGCGAATCTGTTCTTTAAGCCTTCCTATTTCTTCTGCCTGCTCTCTTATTATAGACAAGAAAGATTCAGTGGTACTATTATTTGTTTCCTCATGAAGTATATTGTTTTGATTCTTTGCGGCTTTAACTGCTTTCAACTTAGCTTGTGCTTGCTCTTCTGTCATTTCCCCCTTAATAATTGGCAAATCTGATTCATAGTAAGTTTCTTCAATTATAGGATTCCCTTCCCCAGTAAATAACCATCGAAGGTTGATGAATACAGAATATCCTGACATTATAAACCTTTTAAAAAAGTCATAGCTTGGAGCAGACTTTCCGCTTACTATATCATAGATAGTTTGGGCTCTACTGTACCCTAATGCATTGGCGAACTTATTTGGATTAGTGTGCAAGATAAATATAACTTCTTCTATTCTTGCAGATATTTCTGTATTTTTTTCTTTCATATCTTTTGTTATTACAGGATTTTCTGTATATTTGCAGCGTGTTCAAAAAAGAACACCGCGCCAAAGATACAAAAAAGGCGTGTGATTAGCGATTTTTAAGTATAAGATTATGAAAGAGACATTATTGATGAAAGTAAATCCCAAGACGCTGGATAACCTGATGAACGAATTAACCAGTGCCATTATTCAGATGAAAGATGTAGAACCAGTGCAGAATACAAGATTTAAAGATGAGGTCTATACAATGTGTGTATGTTTTCAAGCAGAGCTGCTGCAGACCATTCGGAATGTGGAATTAAAGAATCAATCAAGTAAAGATACTCAGGATAACCCAGCGTGACAACCCGGAAGGCGTTAAGAGACGGGTGACGGTGTGGAAAGACACACGGGAGTGCATGGTTCTTGCGCCGGGGTTCGATTCCCCGGACTCCCTCCAATATTAATCATTAAAATAAGTGAGATATGAACAAGAGGTACATTCACATTACGAAAGCTGACCGCGACTTTATTGCAAAGGCGCTCAACGTGACAGATAAGACTGTTTATAACGCTATCCGTTTGATGACCGTCGTGGCAACTCCGAACTTTCTGCAAAGATTCGTAAGTTGGCCATGGACCGTGGCGGTATTGTGATGGTTGTTATTCCGGAGGTGGAGGTTTTTCACGACTATGACAAAGTATCCCGCCTATATTGTCCCAATGGTGCTCTTATAGAGCTTGACCGTAAGGATGGTAGCGGCCAGGTAATATTCAAAGGTGAGACTGTGAAAACCTTTGAGCATGTAATGGTTTCGGAGATTGACCACATTAAAGCGTTTGCATCGGCATTGAGATAGGAGGCGGCTATGTTGGTGTATTACGGTAACATACAGTGTATTTCTGCACGTGAGCTCATAGATGGCGGCTATATCACCGAATCCTGTTATAGGAACTGGGTGAACCGTGGTCGTATCAAGGTGGTGCGCCGTGGTGGAGGTGCTGCTGGAAATTGCGCGTTGGTCGCCCTCAATAGTCTGCCTACCGAGTGCCTGGAACGGGTGAAGGAAGATAACCCCGGTGGAACAGAGCAGGCACTTCGCCACTGGATACTATCAAACTATGTGCTGGATCAGGCTGCAGTAGCCTATTTTTTGGATTGGGCCTCTCATTCTTCCAGCAACAGAGCTACAGACGAACTTGCCCGGAAATATGCGGTGAATGCTTCAGTTCTGAATACTTGTATCAAGCTTTATAACAGAAGCAACGATTACCGCAAACTGATGGGTGAAAAATATAACTGGGACATGATGGCCACTACCATCGAGACCTTACGCGAAGACTTTGGTCATGATCTTCCTGCCAGTACCCTGCGTTTCCGCAAGAAAGTGAACGAATACAAGCAGTACGGTTACGAATGTCTGATAACCGGAAAATTCGGCAACCAGAACAAGCGGAAGGTAACTCACATGGACGAACGCCTGGTGATGAGTTTGAAAGTACTTCCCAACCAACCATACGGCAGTGATGTGCATGAAATGTATCTGTCGTTTGTATGCGGAGAACTGGAAGTATGGGATCTGGAAACAGGAGAGATATTCAATCCGGAAAATTTTACGAACAAGAACGGGGAGCCGAAAGAACTGAGCGAAAGCACTATCCGGAACATTCTGAACAACCCGGCAAGCCAGCTGCTGATAGAAAAAGCCCTGCGTGGACGTATGGAGTTCTATCATGAGCAAATGCCGCACATGCACCGTCATGGCGGTGAGTTTTCACTGTCACAAATTACGATGGATGACGTGGATTTGCCGCGCAGAATGAAAGGCGGCGAGTATGTGCATGCCTATTATGCCTATGATGTGGTGAGCCAGTGCCGTATCGGTTTGGCCTACGGGCGGGATAAGGATGATGCCTTGGTTGTGGACTGTTTTCGTGATATGTTCCGGCTCATCGAACGCAACGGATGGGGGATTCCAGCCGGTATTGAGGTGGAGCAGCACTTGCTGAGCAAGTATAAAGAAGGATTCCTGAAGACAGGTGAGGTATTTAAGTTTGTGCATTTCTGTGCTCCACAGAACTCACAGGAGAAATATGCTGAACCCCTGAACGGTGCGTTCAAGACAACCATAGCACATAAGAACCATGAAGCATTGGCCGCTGGTATGGTAAGGGTGCACGGCGGGTGGATCAGAAGAAAGTGAGCGACAGCAGCAACCACACCTGGGAAGACAAAAAGTATTATACGTTTGAAGAGCTTGTGGCGGATGACCGTCGCGATTGTGAAGAATGGAACAATACGCTTCACCCCAACCAAAAGAAATATCCCGGAATGACCCGTTGGGATGTGCTCGTAGCCAAAATCAATCCGACCCTTCGACCGCTTGATAAATTGACTTTGAGCAGATATATCGGAGAAAAGATCGATACCAGTATTCGTAGAAATTCCACAGTACGTGTGGCAAATGCAGACTGGTGGCTGAGTGGTCCGGAGGTGCTGGAGCAGCTGGAACCAAACAACCGCAAGGTGACGGCCTACTTCCTGCCGGATGAAGAGGGCAAGCCTACGGATGTCTTCCTGTTCCAGAACGACCGCTACCTTGACAAGGTTCGTCCGGTAGTGACTTACAACCGGGTGATGGCAGAACAGACCGAAGAAGACCGGGTAGCCTATACAGAGCAGGCTAAGATTGTGAGTCATTTCAGCAAATACCTCAATGACCACGCCATCGGAAAGGTGGGAACCGGTACACCTGATCAGCCAACGGATGATCCGGAAGAGGAACTGGAACTTCCCCCGGTGGAACTATCCGATGATTTGCCAGCCGATTTGTCGGCAGATCCGGAATCTGATTATGAATGGCACTCCGGAATAAGCGAGGCAATGAGAGCCATCAGTGATATGTAAGAATAGAATTAGAACAACATTAAAACAGCGTTAGAATTATGATTACAGAAGCGCAAAAACAGAAGATTATAGCAGCGATAGCCGGCAACCGTGTGAACTATCCCAGTGATGCCAAGCATGCTGCCTCTTTGGGCATCAGTACGTCTGTGTACAGTGCAATCAAAAACGGACAGACAGACAAAGCCTGAGCGATGCCAACTGGATAAGCATTGCCCGCAAATTAGGGTGAACCTCCGTGGTGAAATGGAATGGAAAGCAGCCAAGACCCCGACATTTGAATATATCACAGCCCAGCTGGAGTTTTCACAGCAGTCCAGCCTGTCGGGTATCTTGTGCGACATGCCCAATATCGGCAAGACTTTCACGGCACGTTATTATGTGCAGAGCCACAAGAATGCCGTTTATATCGACTGCTCGCAGGTCAAGACCAAATTGAAGCTGGTACGCAAGATTGCTGCAGAGTTTGGTGTGGACAGTAAGGGAAAGTATTCTGACGTGTATGAAGACCTGGTATATTACCTCCGTTCTATGGAAACCCCGCTTATCATCCTCGATGAAGCAGGCGACCTGCAGCATGAAGCTTTCCTTGAACTGAAGGCCTTGTGGAATGCCACTGAACGCTGCTGCGCCTGGTACATGATGGGGGCAGACGGATTGAAAGAGAAAATCAACCGCTCCATAGAATGTAAGAAGGTGGGTTATACCGAAATGTTGAGCCGTTATGGTGACCGGTACAGCAAGGTGACTCCGGATGATGGCAAGGAGCGCGAACAGTTCTTGAACAACCAGGCACGTATTGTGGCCAAGGTAAATGCCCCGGCAGGTGCTGATATAGCCCAAATTGTACGGAAGACACGCGGTGGTTTGAGAAGAGTCTATACTGAGATTGAAAAACTTAAAATGACAGCGGAATAATGAAGCGTGCGTACAGTCCGAAGGAAATAGCCGCCAAGAAATGGGTTACTCTGCCGTGGAATGAGAAATGGAGCAAACCTTTCGGATTTCCGGCAGAGAACGCTTCGTGGTTCATCAGTGGTGCCAGTGCCAGCGGAAAGAGCAGCTTTGTAATGCAGCTTGGAAAGGAACTGTGTAACTATGGGCCGGTGCTGTACATGAGTTACGAAGAGAAAATCAACCAAAGTTTCCAACGGCGTATGGGTTATTTGAAGATGAATGAGGTGCAGGGCAAGTTTCGCGTGGTGACAGAAGGTAGCCTGGAGGAAGTGATTGCCCGACTGAAAAAACCGAAAAGCCCGAAGTTCATCATCATTGATTCCTTCCAGGTGGCCGGATGGGACTATCCGCAGGCTGTGGAACTGATGGAAACCTTTCCGAAGAAATGTTTCATCTGGATCAGCCAGGAAAAGAAGAGCCAGCCAATGGGTGGCGGTGCTGTAAGATTGAAATATATCTGTGATATGAAGATTCGAGTGGTCGGTTATAAAGCTTATTGCCAAGCGCGCCATTGGAGACCCGGGAAGCTATTATGTGGTATGGGAAGACGGAATCATTCAAACAAGTAATAATTTACCAAAGTGATTATGGATAATAACGAAAAGGCTTTTGAAAGCTACACCGGAACAGAAGTGTTCCAGATTCTGCTGGACGGAAGTTCCAGCAGGGCAGTGTTGGATGACTGGCTGGAGCGAAACATCCAAAGTGACCTGAAAGTGAGAAGAGCGAAAACGCCCGGTCATGTCGTAATAGAAACGGGTGATGTATTATTTGCACGTAATGTGCTGATTTGGAATCCAAGTTGTAAAGTCAACATCAAAAAGAAGTGATATGGAAAAAGACAAAGTTTACATCAGTGGGGCAATAGCCCACTACAATATCGATGAGCGCAAAGGTGCGTTCCTCGATGCTGAAAACAGATTGCGTGCTATGGGGTTCAATCCGGTGAATCCATTTAAAAACGGACTTCCGGATGAAGCGCACTGGAGAGAGCACATGCGGGCGGATATACGCTTGTTGCTGGATTGTGAGTATATCTATATGCTGAAGGACTGGGAACTGAGCAAAGGTGCTAAATTGGAGCTTGATGTGGCCAGTTCATGTGGCATTAAAGTCTTGTTTGAGTAAAAATGGTCGATATGGGAAAAATAAAAATGGAAACCGGTGTTGTGGTGATGACGTTGACTGCTACGGTATATAGAGGAAATATTCGTGAAATCCAATCTTCACGCATAGGATTTTGCGGGGAGTACAACAAGGAAATACTTTCTAAAATGGGTGCTGAATTCAAAAAGATATTTGCTGGGCAAATTGAGGCTGAATACAAAGCTAAATCAGTGAAGACGGATAAGATAATTTATCGTGTCAGTACCAAATCAACTGAATGTGAAATGATTCTTAATGGCAAATGATATGGCACAGGAAGTAACCAATTTCGCCCGGTTCTATGCATTGTTCAACAAGCTGCCCTGTACAGGAGACCGGGAAGAATTCAAGAAAAGCATTGTGCAGCAGTATACGTGGAACCGGACGGACAGTCTGAAGGAAATGACAGCCAAGGAGTATGAAGCCTGCTGTACGGCTCTGGAGAAACTGAGCGGACAAGACGAATGGCGACAGAAGCTGCGTGAGGAGCTGCGGCGGAAACGGAGTCTCTGTCTGAACCTGATGCAGAAGCTGGGCATAGATACTTCCGACTGGGCACGAATCAATGACTTCTGCAGTAATCCCCGAATAGTCGGCAAGGCGTTCAGACAGATTACGGTGGACGAACTGGATGAACTGGCGGTAAAGCTTCGGTCCATACAACGGAAAGGCGGCTTGAAGCCCAAGAAAGAAAAACAAACGATTAACCCCGTGAGCATGGTATCACTCATTCAGATTGACCCTGATGCTCCGGCAAACTGATAGGATATGGAAAATAGAAACACAAAGATTTTAGAGAATCTGAAAAAGGAAATTAACCTGCTTGCCTCTGATATGGAGAAGCAGGATGCAGCCGAGTTTTATAGCGAACTGGCTGACTGGGCATACGCCAACGGAGAGGCTATGCTGATGGAAGATGAACCTGAAATGCAGGATTATGAAAACCAATAACCCCAAAAAACAAGAATCATGGAAGAAATGAAACAAACGACCGTGGTAATGACGGCAGAGGAAAAGGCGGAATTTGAAGCCTTCCAGAGAGAAAAAGCAAAGAAAGCGGCAGAGGAAAAAGCCAAGAATGACCGCGAAATGTACAAACAGATGGTGGATGAGGAGATAGCCAACTCCATTCCGGTACTGCTGGGCATCAGTGAGCAGATCAAGGCAAGCAAGCAGACTGTGATGGACAACTTCAAAACCATTCTGGAAATGAAGGCAGACCTTTTCAAGACCAAGGTGAAGGATGACCAGCGCAGCCATACCTTTACTAACAGTGAAGGCGACAAACGAATCACGCTGGGTGTGTATGTGACCGACGGTTACCGTGACACGGTGGAAGACGGTATAGCCATTGTGAAGGAATACATCGAAGGTCTGGCCAAAGATGAAAAGACCAAGGCACTGGTGAGCATGGTGCTTCGTCTGTTGGCCCGTGATGCCAAGGGAACGCTGAAGGCTTCACGCATCGTGCAGCTTCGCAAAGTGGCCATGGAAACCGGAGATGACCGTTTCATTGAAGGTGTGCGTATCATTGAGGAAGCCTACCAGCCGGAAGTGAGCAAACAGTTTATCCGTGCTGAAATCAAAAACGAAAACGGAATGTGGAAACCTATCCCTCTGGGAATGACAGAATCATAAATAATAGAACTATGATACAAGAAGTGGAGAAATCTCCGAAGTAGCCCTGTGCCGTGCTTGCTACGGTACAGGTAAAGTAAAGAAGTTGTAGAATATCCCTCTCGGATCTTTGGAAAGAAGCGAAGCGAAACCGTTGAGGAAGTCTGCAGACAGTGTGAAGGAAGTGGCCGGGTAACGGTAAGCGCAAAAATGACGCTTGACATCCGTCCCTATAAACCTAAAGTAGAACCGTCTATGAACGATTAAACCTATATGGGAAAGCGGCACGGAGTCAGTTATCAGAAGCGTGTAGTAGAAGTAAACAGGATATATGACCATTATGCCAGTCACGGTGTACCGAACCGTGAAATATGGCGGCGGTACATATATCCTGTGTATGCTATTAGTGAGCGTACATTCTACAATATGCTTAAAGCGTCCGCAGACCCTAAAAA
>ENA-OQHA01000789-OQHA01000789.1-human-gut-metagenome-genome-assembly--contig:-NODE-789-length-14524-cov-2.853442_pt1 | contig 14524 bp, 21 predicted proteins | sample MGYA00242558_ERZ504707 | MGnify/ENA primary metagenome ERZ504707 (study PRJEB26092, sample SAMD00036197) | human gut metagenome | host: Homo sapiens | study: EMG produced TPA metagenomics assembly of... | reverse complement strand
CCACTTACAGCAATGGTGTGGATTATGGTCTGCGTGATTGCCGTTATGGTGATTGTTCCTATTGTTTATTCCTATTACATTTATAAGCAACATCAAAAGAAGGTATTGTATATACTACACCACCACGAAGCAAAGCAGAAAAGATTGCAGTTAAAATATCCGCTATCATCGTACCTATCATTCTCATTGGCGTTGCAGTTTTGATGTTTACAGGTAATATAGAAGTTCATTGTGAGGACACCTCGTTTACCATCAATGCAACTTATTGGTCAGATTTAGAGATTGATTATTCCGAGGTAGATACCATCGAGTATCGCAAAGATTTAGATGTGGGAGTACGAACAAACGGGTTTGGCTCGGCAAGATTGTTGATGGGCATTTTTCAGAATGACGAGTTTGGTTCTTATACCTTGTACGCATATACGGGTGCCAAAGAATTTGTTGTACTAACATCTGGAACGAAAACCCTTGTTATTGGAATGAACGATGTCGAAGATACTCAAGCAATTTATGATACAATGCTTGAAAAAATAGGCGAGTAACACCTGCGATGCCAAATGAAAAACTGAAAAGTTACCCATTATATCGCCTCACACAAAAATATATCAGACAAAAACATCGTAGAAATACGGTGTTTTTTGTTACCCAAAACCTACAATTTCATACATAACCACAGGTTAGTACGAATACCTTGTGTGATTTTTTGAAAGGCTTAGAAAGGCAATTTTGCCCGATTTTCGCCCCGAAAAATGACAGAAACAAGGCAGTAAGTATCTTCCCTGTGGTTTTTTGTTTTCAGGCGGAAAGGAGGATTGATATGCCGAGGATGAGCAAGAAACGGAAACAAGAGTGGGCGTTGTTTCTGAATGAAAGAAATCGCATTACCTACAACGAACTTTGCAGAAAATGCAGTAATGACTGCAAGCAGAGTTTCCGCTGTATCGTAGTGCATTGCCCTAAATATTTATCAAAAAGGAGAACAAAGAATAATGATGAAAATGGAAAATGAAATGAATGTAAATGTACCTCTTGAAGTTGTCAAGGCAAGTGAAATTGAACCAAAAGAAGTGAAATGGCTATGGTATCCGTATATTCCGTTTGGCAAGGTTACGCTGTTGCAGGGCGATCCCGGCGATGGAAAAAGCAAGCTAATGCTTTCCATTGCCGCCCTGCTCTCTAAGGCGAACCTCTGCCCTTTACCGAAACGGAAGAAAACGAACCTAGACTATCATCTATCAGACAACGGAAGATGACGCAGATGATACGGTAGTACCTCGATTTAATTCTGCCGGTGGCAACGGAGAGAACCTTATCTTTATCAAGGAAGATGAAAAGTCTTTATCCTTTGGAGATAACCGCATTGCAGAAGCAATCGAAAAGTACCACGCAAGACTTTTAATTCTTGACCCGATGAGTTCCTATATCGGAGAGAATTGCTCAATGAACAATGCCAATGAAACACGAGCTGAGTTTAATCATCTGATAGCGGTTGCAAAAGATACTGGCTGTGCCATTGTGATTATCGCTCATATGAACAAGATGAGGGATACCAATCCCCTCTACCGCACCAACGGTTCGATTGACATTGCGGGTGCTGCAAGAAGTATTCTTGCAATCACACGCACACCGAACAAAGAAGCACCTGCGGAAAGATATTTGGTGCAGGTAAAATCCAACCTTGCCCCGACAGGCTCTGCCATTCTGTTTGAAGTATCTGAGAAAGGTGTGGACTTTATTTCCGAAATGGATATGACAGCAGAAGAAGCGTTCCAATCCATCGCCCCGAAAATCGGCAGACCCAACGATAAGGAAGTCAAGGCGAAAGCATTTCTGATTGAAATGCTGAAAGACGGAGAAATGCTTTCTTCGGATTGTGAAGAAAAACTTGAAGCCGCAGGGTTCAGGAAATCGACCATTAAAAAGGCAAAGAAGAACGCAGGAGTTATCTCCCGAAAGAAAGGTTTTCTGTGGTACTGGTCTTTGCCGATGGGCGATATACCGAGAGAATAAATGCAGGCTGTCTGCTGATGGGACAGTCTGTTTTTATGATTGAGGTATCAAAGGAGGTCAAGGGGGAACACCCTGCCCACGACATCTTTGCAGACGAAGTCTGAAAGTGTCATAGTGGGTTACACACATTCAAAGAATGTTGTGTAATGGCTTCGCCCTGCCGAGAAAGGAGAGCAAAAATGGCGAAAAACAACAAGGCGGATATGAGTTGCGCAAGGGTTAAAAAGTACACCGCTTCTGATGTGAGCAAGGCAGAAAGGCACAACGAACGCAAGAATGAAACCTATGAAAATATGAATGTGATTGAGGAACGCATACCCTATAATGTGCATTTCAAAAAGCCTTTTGCCCCGACCTATATGGAACAATTAAAGCAGATGGAAACTGACGGTATGGTGTCGCTTCGAGGGCTGAGGAAAGGCGCAACGCTGTTCAATGAGATTGTGATTGATGTGAACACAATGTACTTCGAGCGTAACGGCGGCTACGAATATGCAAAGCAGTTTTACGAAGAAGCATTCCATTTTATCGAGGAAAAATTCGGTGCTGATAATGTCATATCGGCTGTTATGCACGCTGATGAAATCAATGTAGCGGCAACCGAGGAACTTGGAAAAGAGGTTTACCACTATCATCTTCACGCTATGGTTTTGCCTGTGGTGGAGAAAGAAATCCTATGGAGCAAGCGTTGCAAAGATGAAAAACTGCGAGGAACGGTTAAGGAAGTTGTTCATCAAATCAGCCATTCAAAGAAATGGAAATCGGATATTCCGCTGACCGACGAAAAAGGCAATCCGCTTCTCAGAAAGAACGGAAAACCGATGTTCCGAGCTTCATACAGTATTCTGCAAGATGAATTGTTTAACCATATGACGGAGCAAGGCTTCAAAGGCTTTCAGCGTGGCGAATACGGAAGTACAGCGGAACATCTTACTTCCCTACAATATCAAATCAAGCAGGACAAGGAACGATTAGAGAAGTTGCAGAAGCGTATTCAGCGTGAACAGATAAAGTATGAGCCTGCCCGTAATGTTTCCAAAACCTATAACGAGATTGACCGTATGGGGCAGAAAACAATCACGGGTAAAATGGCAATCTCCAAAGAGGATTATTCTGAGCTTACTGCCCTTGCTAAAGAGGGCATTACCAGTCGTGCGGAAATCAGCGAATTAGAACAGAGTGCAAACTATTACCGACAGAAATATTTTGACAGTGCAAACGCACTTGAAAGAATGAAAACCAAATACGACGAACTGAAAGAAAAGTGCAGACCTTTTCTTCAAGCGTTGGAGCATTTCCCCGAAGTTGCTAAACTTTTTACCGAGAAAGTGAAGCAACTTTTTTCTTTTAAGGAAGCGCAGGAACGAGCCGAAAAAGAAGCAAGGGAAAAAGAACGACAGGAGCGTATCAAGGCTCGAAGAAACAAGCGTGGTATGGAAAGATAACCTTTTCCATTATACTCACGACTTAATGACTTGTTGATATATTGAAAATCTGCGGTTGATGGGTGTTCTAATGTGAATACCCATCAATCAAAATTTTATGAAAGAGAGGAACGGACTATATGAAAGAACAGAAACATTCTTATTCACAACGCATTGGAAAGACAACATTCATCGTAAATGTAAAGCAGTCTGAAAGTGCCAAAAAGCCTTTGAATACGGTGTTTCAAGACATCTGCAAGCACGAGGTTTTGGGCGATTTCTTTACGGACAAATCGTTTAATTTAGAAAATCCACAAAAAGTATCTTGACAAACTCGACCCCGAGGCACCGGCTACCGTGCCCGCACCCGGTTCGCCAAGTTTTTCAACCTCCCTGAGTTGATGTCCATGTTCAAGGAGGTTGCGGACATTAAAACTAGCGACCAGCTTCATCTGCCGGTGCCGGTCGCAAAGTTTGAAACCGTGGTGGCAAAGCGTCCGAAATTCAAAAGGAAATGGTGCAGGAACTGAGCAAACGTGCCGCAGATATCCACTCCGGCATCGTGGATGCGTCCGTGGACAATATGCTCTGCGTCACCAACGATGGGCGCAAGATTGGCTTGGACGTTCGCCTGATGAACCCCATGCTGCCCGACGACCCCAACAGCAAGCTGAACGTATGCGTTCAGAATGTGCTGAAGATCTGGGAGGAAGGCAAAGACCAGAAGTTGACCCAGCTTTTATTCTGCGACCTCTCGACACCGAAAAACGATGGCAATTTCAACGTCTACGATGACATTCGCAAAAAGCTGATTGCCGTTGGTGTACCGGAAAATGAGATCGAGTTTATCCACAACGCCGATACCGAAGCAAAAAAAGCGGCATTATTCTCCAAAGTGCGCTCCGGCGATGTGCGAGTTTTGCTCGGAAGCACTGCAAAAATGGGAGCGGGCACCAACGTCCAGTCCCGGCTTGTGGCGGTGCATCATCTGGATGTTGGCTGGAAACCCAGCGACATGACCCAGCGCAACGGTCGCATCATCCGGCAGGGCAACATGAATAAGGAAGTCAAGGTGTTCAATTACGTTACGGAAGGGACATTTGACAGCTACCTCTTTCAGACCCTTGAAAATAAACAGCGATTTATCAGCCAGATTATGACCAGCAAATCCCCGGTGCGCTCCTGCGAGGATGTGGACGAGCAGGCACTTTCTTATGCGGAGATCAAGGCACTGTGCGCCGGAAATCCGCTCATCAAGGAGAAGATGGATTTGGATGTGCAGGTCGCAAAACTCAAGGTTCTGAAAGCCGACCACCAGAGCCAGAAATTCCGTCTGCAAGACAAGCTGCTGACAAAATTCCCGGCTGACATTCAGGAAACGAACGCCCACATTGCCGGGCTGAAAGCCGATGCACAGCTTGCCGCCACCCACCCGCAGGGCAAAGAAGAGTTCTGCGGCATGGTCATCAAGGGCGTTGCCTACGACGAGAAAAAGACCGCCGGTGAGCGTCTGGTCCTTGCCTGCTCCGAACTGCCCAACGCCGAGGAAAAAGTCATCGGCAGCTACCGGGGCTTTGAACTGTCCCTGCGGTTCGATACCTTCCGCAGCGAGTATCAGGCACTTTTGAAGGGGCAGCGGAAGTACACGGTACCCTTGGGCACCGACCTCTGGGCAACATTATCCGTCTGGATAACTCCCTGAACAACTTCCCAGAGCGCATCACCGCCGCAGAAAACGAACTGGACACCCTGCATCAGCAGCAGGCGGCAGCGCAGATCGAGGTTGAGAAACCATTCCCACAGGAGGAAGAATTGGCAGAGAAGTCGGCACGACTTGCAGAGCTGAACGCCCAGTTGGATGTGGACGAAAAGAGCCACGAGCCGGAACAGGACGAGGAAGAACAGGAGGACCCCCCTCGCCGCCCCTCGGTGCTGGCGGCACTGGAGGAAAAGTCGGATAAACCGGAGCCGGTGAAGCCCTTCCGCAGTTATTACGACAAGGACGGTGATGCCCGGTGAGGGAAAAGCGGGATGAAATCATTATCCTGAGAACAACAAAAGCTGAGAAAAGCCGCATTTATGAAAAGATGTTGGGCATGGGCATCCGCAGCCTGAGCTCCTATATCCGAAAAATGGCTCTGGATGCTACTGCCTGAATCTTGACCTGCCGCAACTGCGGCGCATGGCGTATCTTTTGCAAATGTGCAGCAATAACCTGAACCAGTACGCCAAAGCCGCCAATGAAAATGGTCGGGTCTATGCCGCCGACATGGAGGACCTGCGGCAGCGGCTGGATGAACTGATTGAGATTGGTCGGCAGATCCTTTCCCGGCTGGCTGATCTCTAAATTTCTCCCCGTAGTTGGAGGGCTGCGGGGGTACATAGGCGGCAACACCATTGACAGGCTCATGCTCTATCCATATACTGAAAGCAGAAAGGCGGTGTCAATATGAAATTCGTAGCAAGGGTTCTCCTATTTCCTGTGGTTCTCCTCAGTGCATTTCTGGTACTGATGCTGAAATGGACGCTGAACCTGTCGGCGTTTGTGCTGGCACTGCCCATGCTGTATATTTTCGGCTGCGGCTCTATACTCTCTATTGTCAGGAGTGGCTGCAGTTTTTGATCTTGCTGGTGGCAGAGTTTGGCTGCTTTGCGCTGATCTTCATGGGGGCTTTGATCGTGGATGCGGCGGAGCGTTTTAATGGCTGGGTTGCCGGATTGTGAGGGATTAGATGGACACAGATGCTATGACCGACTATTATTGGGAAAATCTGAAAGATATTCTGCAACGACAACTTGCAGACGATGATGAATATCGTGCACTGATCCAGAAAAAGATTGCCGCAGAGATTGCGTTGAAAGCTCTTATCGGCGAAGAAGCATGGAGCCTCTATCTGGAATTGGATGCAATCAGTAACGAATTGGAAAGTGTTCGGCAGGAAGCCATGTATCTGGCAGGTGCTGCCGATCACGAAAAGTTATCCAAATAATCTTGATGCCGCCGATGTGCGGCATTTTCTTTTTGTAGGAGGTGATGGCACTGGCAGCAACACGGTTGATTGCGCTGCACAAAAACAAAAGCATGACCGTTGCGGCCTGCCTGAAAAATCGCACGGACTATATCGAAAACCCGGATAAGACCGAGCAGGGCCAGTATGTCAGCAGCTATGCCTGCAGCACCCTGACGGCAGATGAAGAGTTTATGCTTACCAAGCGGCAGTACGACCTTGTAAACGGACGCAGGCAGAAAAGCGATGTAATTGCTTATCAGATACGGCAGTCCTTCCGACCCGGTGAGATCAGCGCAGAGGAGGCTAACAAGGTGGGCTACGAACTGGCTATGCGCTTTACCAAGGGCAAGCACGCCTTTGTCGTGGCAACGCACACGGACCGGCAGCACATCCACAACCATGTGATCTTCAACTCCACAGCGTTGGATGGCAGCAGGAAGTTCCGGGATTTTTTCTTTTCGGCGTTGGCAGTGCAGCGGTTGAGTGACCTGATTTGCTTAGAGCATCAGCTGTCCGTCATTGAAAAGAAGCCTATCGGGAGCGTCAAAAGCGCATTGTCTACCCGCCGAAAGAGAGCAATCGTGACCGCCTGTGCGGAATCATCGACACCATTCTTGCAGAAAAGCCGGGAGATTACGAAACTTTTCTGCAAAAGCTGGAGCGGCAGGGATATGAGGTGAAACGTGGCAAGTACACGTCGGTGAAGGGCAAGGGGCAGAAACGTTTTATCCGGTTCCGTACACTGGGCACCGGCTATGGCGAGGATGAAATCAAGGCGGTGCTGGAGGGCAAGGTGAAACACCAACCGTACCAGAAGAAGCCGCCCAAAGAGCAGCCCTTCCAGTTGCTGGTGGATATTCAGGGGAAAATGGCAGAGGGCAAAAGTGTCGGCTACAAAAAGTGGGCAACGAAGTTCAACCTGAAAGAGATGTCCAAAACCCTGCTGTTCTTGCAGGAGCAAAAAATCGGTAGCGCAGAGGAACTGCGGGAACGTGCGACGGCGGCAACGGAACGCTATCATGCTATGGGGGATGCCATCAAAGCGGCAGAAGCGAGGTTGACCGAAATCGCCGTGCTGAAAACTCACATCATCAACTATGCCAAGACCCGTGATGTGTACGCTGCTTATCGGAAAGCCGGGTACAGCAAAACCTTTCTGGACGCTCACCGGGAGGAGATTACTCTGCACAAGGCGGCGAAAGCTGCCTTTGACGAGGCTGAGATGCAAAAGTTGCCGAAGGTTAAGGAACTGGATGCGGAGTTTGCAGAACTGCTAACCAAGAAGAAAGCCGCCTACCCGGACTACCGCAAGGCACGGAATGAGATGCAGGGACTGGTTCGGGCACAGAAAAACGTGGAACGATTTTTTGCGGAAGAAAAGCCAGCACAGGAGAACGAGCAGGCTCGATAAGAACAAATTGCCGGGAGTTGACCGTAAGAGGTCTGCTTCCGGCAATCTTTTTGTTAGTTCAATCTTTAACGGAATTGTTCATCTCTTTCGATTGTGTATGTTCATGCGTTTAACAGGTATCCTATGGAGTGTAAATAACACGATAGGATGAGGTTGCGCTATGAAAGAGCTTTTTGGACAGAGACTGCGGGAGCAGCGTATAAAGCATGGGTTGACGCTGGAACAACTTGCGGAAAAATCCGAGCTTTCCTCCAACTATATCGGCATGGTAGAGCGTGGCTTAAAGGAACCCGGCCTTGCCACCATTGTTAAACTTCTGAACGCTCTGAATATTTCCGCAGACACATTGTTGTGTGATCTGGTTCCCAGTGCATCTCATGTGACCGACGACGAGATCCGCAAGCGACTGGAAGGCTTGACCCCCATCCAGAAGAAAGCTGCCCTCGATTTGCTGGATACCTATATCAGCAATCTCCCCTACCTCACAAACGAAGAATAAATCGCAAACTTTGCAAGCGCATCGGCTGAAATTTAGCCGATGCGCTTTTCTTTTGCATTCCTTTCGGCTATAATCATTCTTATAGGATGTATTATTTCCTAAAGAATTGATTCGGGGGTGTCAAAATGAGAGAACCGCAGTACAGCATTTTAGCCGACATTCAGGATGCGATCGAGCGGGCAAAACAAGGGAAGTTGGCATTGTACTGGCAGCGCACCATCCAACGGGAATACCGTTGCAAAAAAGTCACCCTTGCCGAACAGCAAGCGTATGAGCAGCTGCAAAGCATTCTTTCCGAGATTTCGCAATGGAACGATGAAGAAGATCTGCGCTCCGACATGGAGGAAATTGGCGGCAGGGTCTGGTATTGCCACTACTGGGAGGAGCATTACTCCATGGTAGAGTTGACCGAGGACCGCAACGGAAAATTTAACGTTGACTACGTTTTGGACGACGCAGTGACCCCGGAGGTGCGCCGGGATGCTGCACTGTTAGCGCAAAAGGAATTTGCGGACTGTATGCAGGAATGGGGCATTTCTCTTCTGAATGCACCCGTCCCGGAACAGATGAAGTATGCTTCTCTGGCAGAAGCCGCATCTCACCTCATGCAAGTCCTCAATGACCCGGAGAGCATCACAGGGTAAAAAGCGTCCCGCCGGGACGCGCAGCCTGCATTGGAAAAATGCAGATCAAAGGGGTTTGGGGCACTCCCAACAAGCATTTTGCAGAGCAAAATAAGCAGATGTATATACGTCTGCACTGCTTGCCACAACAATGCGTCCTTTTGTCCGCAGCTTGAAATTTTTAAATTGGAGAAAAACGCTATGCCAACCTTGGAATGGATCGGTAAAAATAAAGTCGTGAACCATCATCAGGAAGTTCCCTTCCGGGTGCTGGAGCGGCAATACAGTTTTGATGAGCAGGGGCAGCACACCGAGAACAACGACAGTGAGAACATGATCATCCACGGCGATAATCTTGAAGCACTGAAAGCCCTGTTGCCGCAGTATGAGGGCAAGGTGAAGTGCATCTATATCGTTATCTTAACCCCCATTCTAATGAGTATCCTAAGTTCAGAGGATGCAGTAAGATTAAACTTTATAATTCATATTATGTTTCTTGCATTATTCGAGATGAGGAACTATAATGTACTTTGTGGAGGTGCGAAATGGACTATATGACATTAAAAGAGGCTGCCGAGAAGTGGGGCGTGACACCTCGTAGAGTAAATTATTATTGTGCCGGTGGGCGTATCTCCGGCGCTGTGAAGATGGCCGGTGTTTGGCTGATTCCCAAAACTGCAGAAAAGCCGATTGATGGCCGGACAAAACAAGGAAGGTGCAGAAAGCATGAAACGATATAAAATTATGATAATTGAAGATGATCCTGTGATACAGGGAGAATTGCAAACATTATTGAATGGAAATGGATATGCAACGATTGGCATAAAGGATTTTTCTGCTGTGATAGAACAGATTCAGGATGAAAAGCCACATCTGATTTTGTTGGACATTAAGTTGCCCGGAGAGAATGGCTTTGCTTTATGCTCTAAATCCGTACCTTCTCCGAGGTGCCGATCATTTTTGTAACGAGCTGTAATACAGATATGGATGAATTAAACAGCATTATGCTGGGTGGCGATGCTTTTATCACGAAGCCTATAACACAGCAATCCTACTTGCGAAAATCGCTTCCCTACTGAAAAAAGCTTATCCCGCACAGCAGCAGGAACAGATCGTCTATGGAGATGCGGTGCTGCATTTGGAATCCAGCAGTTTGGGCTATAATGGACAGAGCATAGAACTTACCAAAAACGAATTAAAAATTCTCTATTACCTTTTCAAGAATGGAGGGAAAATCTGTTCTCGTGGAGATATTATTGAGTATTTGTGGGACAATCAGCTATATGTGGATGACAATGCTTTGAGTGTCAATATCAACCGCATACGGGAAAAACTGGCGAGCATTGGCCTGACGGATTTTATCAAGACAAAGCACCGACAGGGGTACACGATATGAACAGCAGACGATATTGGAAAAACAGGCTACCATTTCTGCTGACGAACCTTGTTTGTATGGCTGCACTCACTGTATTTTTGCTGGTGTGCGGCAATTCGGTTTCCGCAGTAGTATTGATCCTGATTGTATGGGCATTGATTTTGCTGACGGGACTTGTCCTCACTTACTGGAAACGGAAGCGGCAGATGAAAAACTTCTGGATATGGCGGAGCAGCTTTCCGAAAGATACCTCATTTCCGAAGTGATGGAGCTGCCGGAACAGGCCGAGGATCAGGTTTACTATCAGCTTTTGAAAATGGCTGGAAAATCCATGTTGGAACAGATTGGAGAAGTCGAGCGAGAACGCCTAGAGTACAAAGAATACATTGAGCAATGGATTCACGAAATCAAAACGCCCATTACTGCCATGAAACTCCTATGTGAAAACCACCGGACGGACTGGACAAAGGAACTTCTGCTGGAACTGGAAAAGACCAACCGCTTTACCGAACAAGCTCTTTATTACGCCCGCAGTGAGCATACAGAGAAAGATTATTCTGTCCGGGAAATGGCACTGTCCCAAGTGGTGCATCAGGCGATTGCAGATAATAAATATCTGCTGCTCCAAGGTGGTATGCGTCTGGAAGTGGAGGAAATGCAGGACACGGTTTATTCAGATGAAAAGTGGGTGCGCTTTATTCTGAACCAACTGATTGCCAATGCGGTCAAGTATCGTACGGAACAACCGGTTCTCCGCATTTCTACTCATAAACGGCAAGATCAGGTTGTTCTTGTCGTGGAGGACAATGGAATCGGGATTACTGCGTCCGATCTACCCCGTATCTTTGAAAAGGGATTTACCGGTCAGAATGGTCGTATGGTCCAGCAGTCCACAGGCATTGCCTGTACCTATGCAAACGGCTCTGTGAAAAGCTGGGCATTGGCATTGCGGCAGAATCATCGGAACAAGGAACCGCCATTTCCCTGGCGTTTCACATCAACTGTCTGATCCATGAAGTGCAGGGCTGATTGCGATCCTGCACTTCTTACATTTTTGTTAGAACTTTGTAAGAAAACTTGATACAAACGAAGCCACTCTTATTCTACAATAGAGATCAGAGGTGATAACAATGAAAGAAATTTTGAAACTGGATCATATCCAAAAATATTACGGAAATGGCGGGAATGTTACAAAAGCAATTCAGGACATCAGCTTTTCCGTTCAGGAGGGGAATTTGTAGGAATCATGGGAGCATCCGGTTCCGGCAAGACTACCCTGCTCAACTGTATTTCCACCATTGATACCGTCAGTGCGGGACATATCTATCTGGACGGAACCGATGTGACGGAAATCAACGAAAAACAGATTGCCCGGTTTCGTCGGGAGAATCTTGGATTTGTATTTCAGGATTTTAACCTGCTGGACACTCTGACAATCTCGGAAAACATTGCCTTGGCACTGACTATCAACAAGGTTCCTGCAGGTGAGATTGATGGGCGGGTGCGGGAAATGGCCGGAAAGCTGAATATCACGGATATTCTGGATAAATATCCCTATCAGGTGTCCGGCGGTCAAAAACAGCGGTGTGCCTGTGCCAGAGCTATTATCAACCAGCCAAAGTTGATTCTGGCGGACGAACCTACCGGCGCGTTAGATAGTCACTCGTCACAAGCCTTGCTCTCCACAATCCAGAGTATTAACGAAAGCCTTGACGCCACAATCCTGATGGTAACACACGACGCTTTTTCGGCAAGCTATGCCAATCGTATTCTCTTTTTAAGAGATGGTGCGATCTTCGCGGAAATTCTCAAAGGCAGTGATTCTCGTAGGGTTTTCTTTGAAAAATCTTGGATGTCCTCACCATGATGGGAGGGGGTGTGAATGATGTACACTAAACTCATTTTCAAAAATGCAAAGCGGTCAGGAAAGGACTATTTGATTTATATTGTGACCATGACACTCTGTGTCACATTGTTCTATGCGTTTTTGTCTATCAGCAGCACCCATTATCATCCGACCATTGGTGCGGAATATAATATTTCCCTGCTGGCTGGAGGTATGAAACTGGCGATTTGCGGGATTAGTCTGCTTCTGTTGTTTCTGATCCACTATGTCAATCGTTTCATGCTGAGAAAAAAACAATCGGAGTTTGCAGTTGAGGCAACCCTGGGAATGGAGCAAAAAACCATAGGACTGCTCTTTTTTGGAGAGACTTTTTTCCTGCTCATATTCTCTGTGTCGGTGGGAATCCTTCTGGGGATGATCGTTTCTCAGGTCATTACGGCTATGCTGCTTGCTTCTTTTGGGGAACCCTACGCTTTTTCTTGGTCTTTTTTTCCAGATACCGTGCTGCTGACCGTGGGCTTCTTTGTTGTTTGCCAGATTCTGGTTGGAGTCGGGAATGTCAGAATTCTCAATAAAAGTAGGATTATTGAGCTTATGACGGCAAACCGTCAGAATGAAAAACCGCTTCATAAAAGCAGATGGATGCCGATGATCTGTATTATCTATGGCATTATGCTGCTGTGGATGCTGGAGGTAGGTGCTGTAAAATATCATTTTTACAGCGATCCCAGACATCCGCTTCCTGTAAAGCTCATGTATTGGGGGAATGTCCTTTTCCCTGCACTGACGCTGCTTTGGGCAATCGCAGGTGCTGTTTTACACAGAAAAATAGGATTTTCCCGATACCTTTGCGGGCTTCTGGCTGGTGCAGTATTGACCGCTATCCCGATTTTTCCATCGCAGAACTGGAAAAGCCTACTTCCTTGGATTTGACGCCCCAACTCTGAATCAATATTTGCTGTTTGGGGTTGCGGATATTTTGTTTATCATTTCCGCAGTCATGTATTTATCGAATGCGGCGCTCCTATACTGGAAGGAGTCTAAAGTGTCCCGCAAATATCACAATACGAGTTTATTTCTGTTTGGACAGCTTTCCTCTAAGCTGGCTACCAATACGAAAACGATGACGATCATTTGTGTGACCCTGACTTTTTCTATCTGCTTGTTTGTCATTGCGCCAGTTTTGACAGGATGGAGTCTGGGCTATTTGGATAGTCGGGCAGTCTATGATATTCAAATTTCAAGCCGCTACAACGATGTTTATGAAGTGGAAAATCTTCCGGATACAGACTATGAGGAAATTACTGCGTTCATAGAACAAAACAACATAGAGATAAAGGACGATTTGACTTTTTCGGAATATCTTCCTCAAAAAAGCGACTTTCACCAGCGGGTAAAGTACGATTTTCCTCCCTTGGCGATTGCACTGAAGGATTATAACGCTGTTCGGAAAATGTTGGGATATGAACCTATTATTTTAAAAACGGATGAATTTGCTACCCACTGGCATAGTGCGGCAGAGGACAAGGATATTGAAAACTACATCGCTGAGCATACTTTACTGGAAACGGACGCAGGCACTCTGAAACTCAGTGAGAATGCAGTGTTTCAGGAACCTGTGGGGGAATCCATCTATAATCTATATACAGATGTGGTGTATATCATACCGGACGAGATAGCGCAAGTCTTGCTTCCGGTACAGAGCAACCGATTTGTGATGACCCAATATCCGCTTCCCTTCAAAACGGCAGAAATGCTGGAACAGCTTCTTGGGCGTTCTTATCCAGAAGATCCTGATAAAGACAATCTGGCAGGATACAGTACAACTGTCCGTACTACGGAAGTGAACCGTATAATCGCCTTAACTTTATCCTAAAAGCGTCCTTGATCTATGGTGCAATTGTGCTGATGGTGATGTGTCTTACCGTGCTGGCTCTTCAGCAGCTCCTAGATGCAGAAAAAAACAACTACAGATTTTCGGTTCTGCGAAAAATGGGAGTGGAAGAGAAGGACCTGCATACTTTAGTTCTAAAACAGCTTGGTGTTTGGTTTGGGATGCCGATCACAGCGGCAATCGTTGTAGCAATGATTGTGATTGGCTATTTTCTTCAAAGTGTTTCTGCTGAAATCTCAGCTTATATTGGCTGCGGAGCCTTGATGCGGCAAATAGGTATCATTGTCGGGATTTTCGCTTTGCTGCTGAGCTGCTACTTCTCAGTACATGGCTGCTGTTCCAGCGTTCGATTCGCAGCAACTCCGATAGCGTAAGGTGATGGGAGGAAGATATGTGCTGGAAGTTAGCAATTCAAAATATCCGCAGAAGCC
>ENA-OQHA01000788-OQHA01000788.1-human-gut-metagenome-genome-assembly--contig:-NODE-788-length-14529-cov-1.729829_pt1 | contig 14529 bp, 19 predicted proteins | sample MGYA00242558_ERZ504707 | MGnify/ENA primary metagenome ERZ504707 (study PRJEB26092, sample SAMD00036197) | human gut metagenome | host: Homo sapiens | study: EMG produced TPA metagenomics assembly of... | reverse complement strand
AAAGATAAGTGAACATTTCGCTTGCACATACCAATGCGGATTATGCACATGCGAAAGCAGCATTCGATGCCGGAGCAAATCATGCCGTACATCTCTTTAATGCGATGCCTGCATTCACTCACCGTGAACCGGGTGTTGTAGGAGCAGTGTCCGACAGTGCACATGTAATGGCAGAAATTATCTGTGACGGTGTACATATCCACCCATCTATGGTAAGAGCAGCGTTCAAGATGATGGGAGCAGACCGCATGATCCTGATCAGTGACAGCATGCGTGCAACCGGAATGCCGGACGGACAGTATACACTTGGCGGTCTGGATGTAAAGTAGTTGGAAATCATGCGACACTGGTATCTGACGGAGCACTTGCTGGATCAGTAACAAACCTTGCTGACTGCCTGCGTACAGTAGTTAAAAAGATGGAGATCCCACTTGAGACAGCTATTGCATGTGCGACGATCAATCCGGCTAAGAGTCTTGGAATTGAAGATACATATGGTTCGATCGCACCGGGAAAGAAAGCGAATATCGTATTATTAGACGAGAATTTGGAGCTTAAGATGGTAATTAAGGACGGACAGGAATTATAATTCATGCAATTTATAGTATAAGGCCATTTGGTGTTAAGGACAGATGAAAAAGATTATATTTTTAGGTGACAGTATTACAGATGCCAGTCATTGCTTTTTAGAAAATCCACTGGGAAACGGTTATGTGAATATGGTGGCTGAGAAGTTGAATGACAGTGACGGCGGAAGGAAGAAGTACGACATTATGAATCGAGGACATGATGGATTCACGATTCATGGAGTGAAACGTATATTGGAGAAGGAATGCATTTTAAAACGACCGGATGTCGTAAGCATTCTGATAGGATGCAATGACGTCGGAGTTATGATGAATACAGGAAAGAGCCTGGAAGAACAGCAGTTTGAAGCCTGTTATGAAGCCATTGTGAAAGAAATTACAGAGCAATCGGATGCAAAGCTTATCTGTATGTCGCCATTTATAGTGCCATATCCCAGAATGTATGAAAACTGGATTCCGGGAATAAAACAGACAGAAAGAATCGAAAAAAAGATTGCAGAAAAATATCATGCGGACTTTCTTGCGCTTCAGGACATGATAATATTGAAAGCAGAAAAAGCAGGATATGAGAGTGTTACAACGGATGGTATTCATCTGACAGAATATGGAAATGAAATAATTGCAGGAGCATGGCTGCAACTTTTTGAAAAAATAAAAGATGGAGATTAAAAATCATCTTGACAAAGTTCATCAAATCAGTTAGTCTTTAACACAGACAGGAAAATAATATACAGATATCACAAAGGCTTGGAAAAGAAGAAGTAGTGATTCACACACCCATACAGAAAGCTGCTGGTTGATGAGAGGCGCATGAAAGAGTGAAGAATGAATACGTCTTGGAGCTGCACACCGAAATGATACACGATAAGAATTATGAGTGTTTTCGAAAGTAGGCTGTGACGTCGGGCACACGTTATAGTGCAAAGGTCTGTGAACACGCAGATTGAATGAGGCTGAATACGCAGGTAATCAGCGAAATAAGGTGGTACCACGGTTAATATCGTCCTTATCCAATATTGATTGGATAAGGACTTTTTGACCAGTTATGAGGGAAAAATTGCTTTCTGAAAAGCATATTTGCAAGCTGAAGTAAAGTGAGAATTCTGTAAATCATTAACATAATAAAAGGAGAATAAAAATGGGAATTTATGAAGAACTCGTTGCAAGAGGTCTGATCGCACAGGTAACAGACGAAGACAGGATCAAAGACTTGGTCAACAATGGAAAGGCTACATTCTACATCGGATTTGACCCGACAGCAGACAGCCTTCACGTTGGACATTTCATGGCACTGTGCCTGATGAAACGTCTGCAGGAAGCAGGAATAAACCAATCGCACTGATCGGTGGAGGAACAGCTATGATCGGTGATCCATCCGGAAGAACAGATATGCGTCAGATGATGACACCGGAGACAATCCAGCACAACTGTGACTGCTTTAAGAAACAGATGAGTCGATTTATCGATTTTTCAGATGGAAAAGCATTGATGGTTAATAACGCTGACTGGTTGATGGGACTGAACTACATCGAAGTATTACGTGAAGTCGGAGCACATTTCTCCGTTAACCGTATGCTGACAGCAGAGTGCTACAAGCAGAGAATGGAAAAAGGACTCAGCTTTCTTGAGTTCAACTACATGATCATGCAGGCATATGACTTCTATGAGTTATACCAGAAATACGGATGTAACCTTGAGTTTGGCGGGGACGACCAGTGGAGCAACATGCTTGCAGGTACAGAACTGATCCGTCGTAAACTCGGAAAAGACGCTTCTGCCATGACGATCACACTGCTTCTGAACTCAGAAGGTAAGAAGATGGGTAAGACACAGAGCGGTGCTGTATGGCTTGATCCTAACAAGACATCACCATTCGAATTCTACCAGTACTGGAGAAATGTTGCAGATGCAGACGTGTTAAAATGCATCCGTATGCTGACATTCCTTCCATTAGAAGAGATCGACAAGATGGACAGCTGGGAAGGTGCACAGCTTAACACAGCAAAAGAGATCCTTGCATTCGAGCTTACAAAACTGGTTCACGGTGAAGAAGAAGCACAGAAGGCACAGGAGGCAGCAAGAGCATTATTCTCAACAGGTGCAGCAGCAGATATGCCAAAGACAGAACTGACAGAAGAAGACCTTACAGACGGTAACATCGATATCCTGACGATGTTAGTAAATCAGGACTGACAGCTTCTAAGTCAGAAGCACGCCGTGCCGTACAGCAGGGTGGAGTATCTGTAGATGGTGAGAAGGTGACAGATGTATTCCAGACATTTGCCGGAGAAGCATTAAGTGGAGAAGGCGTAGTCCTGAAAAAGGGTAAGAAAAACTTCCGTAAAGTGTTAGTAAAGTAGTATAATTATAAAAGAATACAGTAAAATTGCAGGCAGTGAATACTCACTGTCTGTAATTCTAAAAGCAAAGATGTACTCTTGGTACTGTTTCATACTTAATTTTGTGAGAGTACATAAAGATGATAAGGAGGATATGGAAATGGCATTTAAAGAAGTAGCAATTGAAAGTCTGGAATTCAACCCATTCACAAAGATTTCAAAAGAGTGGATGCTGGTAACAGCAGGAGATGAAAAAAGAGTAACACCATGACAGCAAGCTGGGGTGGTGTCGGAATCATGTGGGGAAAGAATATCGCAACTGCATATATCCGCCCACAGAGATACACGAAGAAATTCATGGATGAGACCGGTATGTACACGCTTTCTTTCCTGTCAGAAGATTACAGAAAAGCATTAAGCGTATGCGGATCTGTATCAGGAAAAGACGTAGAAGATAAATGGAAAGAAGCAGGTCTTCATCATATGCGGTAGACGGAACAACTGCAGTTGAAGAAGCAGATCTGATCTTCGTATGCAAGACTCAGTATACACAGGATATGAAACCGGAATGTTTCGATGTTAAGGAAATGATGAGAATGGTATCCGGATAAGGATTATCATACGATGTATATGGGCGAGATCGTGAAAGTATTGAAAAGAGTATAGCCAATCATGCAAAAGAAAATTGATTTGGTAAACGGACCTGTATTATCATCTCTTACCAGACTGGCTGTCCCGATCATGGCGACGTCATTGATCCAGATGGCGTACAATATGACCGACATGATCTGGATCGGCCGTATCGGAAGTTCGGCGGTAGCGTCTGTTGGGGCAGCAGGAATGTATATGTGGCTTTCCAACGGACTTGCCGCGCTTGCAAAAATGGGAGGGCAGGTTAATGTCGGACATGCACTTGGGGCATCTAATAGTGAAGAGGCCGCAGAATATGCATCCAACGCGTTACAGCTTACGTTGACTTTGGGGATTATTTATGGACTTGTCTGTATATTAGGGGCAAAACCACTGATTCATTTTTTCCATCTGAATCAGGCACAGGTGATCCGGGATGCCATATATTATCTTGAAATTACTTGCGGTCTTGTCTTGTTTTCCTTTTTAAATCAGACGTATACCGGATTATTTACGGCAATCGGTAACAGCAGGCCGGTATTTCTGGCAACAACGACCGGACTGGTTGTTAATATCATCCTGGATCCGGTTCTGATTTTTGGAATCGGACCATTTCCGGTTCTTCGAGTGACAGGTGCAGCAATTGCTACGGTAACCGCGCAGATGATCGTTACAGTTATGTTTTTTATATTTGCGATGAAGGATACCGTACTTTTTCAATATGTAAGATATCTGAAGAAGCCGGATCTACATCATCTGAAAGGAATTGTCAGAATCGGTTTTCCAACGTCTGTTCAGAGTATGCTGTTTACCGGAATATCGATGATCATTGCCCGTCTGGTCGCGGGATATGGAGATGCGGCGGTGGCTGTCCAGAAGTTGGTTCACAGATAGAATCAATTTCGTGGATGACAGCGGATGGTTTTGCAGCAGCGGTGAATTCATTTACATCGCAGAACCATGGCGCAGGTAAGAAGAGACGGATCTATCAGGGATATGTCAGCGCATTAAAAGTAGTATTTGTATGGGGGATTTTCTGTACGCTATTATTAATATGCTGTCCGGCTCCGGTATTCCGGATTTTTATTACAGAAAAAGATGTAATTCCGCTTGGAGTGGATTATCTTCGGATCCTTGGTGTATCGCAGCTTTTTATGAGTCTTGAGATTACGACGCAGGTGCATTTTCGGGGTATGGAAAGACCGTGCCGCCATCTGTGATCAGTATTGTATTTACGGCGCTCAGGATTCCGCTTGCGCTGATACTGGTTCATACAACACTTGCGCTGAACGGGATCTGGTGGAGTATTACGATTTCGAGTATTCTGAAAGGTGTGCTGCTGTTTGTATGGTTCTACATATTCATGCGGGGAGAGAAACTTATATATAACAGGAAATAACCTGCCAGCGGCAGGTCTTTCAGATAGGGAAGTATGCAAGAGGCACTGCCAGTGGCAGTGTCTTTTGTGTCTTTAAAGAACGAAATGTGGTATAATAGAACAGTGAGTGATCTGCCGGAGCATAGTTTATGGCAGACACAGAAAGGATGGATGAGTAATGTGGGCTTACAATAGTATTTTTTATCAGATTTATCCGATCGGATTCTGTGGGGCACCGGTACACAATGACGGTGTGTGTGTTCCTCGTATCCGCAAACTTATGGACTGGTCTGAGTATCTTCAGACATTAGGAGTAGATTCAATTCTGTTAAATCCGATCTTTGAATCGGACAATCATGGATATGATACAAGAGATTTTAAGACGATCGACTGCAGGCTTGGAACGAATGAAGATTTTAAAGAGGTCTGTGAAGATCTGCATAAACATAACGTAAAAATTGTACTGGATGGTGTATTTAACCATGTGGGACGAGGCTTCTGGGCATTTAAAGATGTACAGGAGAAGAAATGGGATTCACCGTACAAAGACTGGTTCCATATCAGCTTTGACGGCAACAGCTGCTATAATGACGGATTCTGGTATGAAGGATGGGAAGGCCATTTTGAGCTGGTCAAATTAAACCTTCAGAATCGGCAGTCGTAGATTATCTGATGGAATGTGTAAAATACTGGATTGACGAATTTGATATCGACGGTCTCCGTCTGGATGTGGCTTATAGTCTGGATCATAATTTCATGAGACGTCTCCGCTCTTATACACAGGAATTAAAACCGGACTTTGCACTGATCGGAGAGGTATTGTTTGGCGATTATAATATTATCGTGAATGATGAGATGCTTCACAGCTGCACGAATTATGAGTGCTACAAGGGATTATATTCCAGCTTTAACAGTATGAATATGTTCGAGATCGCACATTCCCTGCACCGTCAGTTCGGAAGTGATCAGTGGTGTATTTACAGAGGAAAGCACCTGATGACATTTGTGGATAATCATGATGTTACAAGACTGGCAAGCATTCTGACGAATAAGAAACATATTCCGCTGGCATACGGACTGCTTATGGGTATGCGGGAATCCCGTGCCTGTATTATGGAAGTGAATGGGCTGAGCAGGGGGAGAAAGCACCGGATAATGACTATGCGCTTCGCCCTTGCTTTGAAGAACCAAAGCCAAATGAGCTGACAGAGTTTATTAAGAAACTGATCCGTGTACGCCAGGAAAGTGATGCACTTTGCAATGGTGCTTATAAGAATGTAGTGATCCAGAATCATCAGCTGGTATTCGAGCGCTGCTCAGAGAAAGAACGAGTGATCGTTGCAATCAATGCTGCGGATTATCCATACACTGCCAATGCAGGAGAACTGAATGGAACGGCAGCAGATCTGCTGACCGGGGGAAACGGTTACGATGAATGGTCAGCTTGAACTGAAACCATATAGTGTACAGTATTTAAAATTTTAGTATGAAAAATGTACGGGAAGATTCTCGGGAAAAGTACATTTGATCAACGAAAATAAGTAAAAATATAAGAAAAATATGTCAAAAAACAGTTGACACACACGGTACAGTATAATATAATAAGCAAGTATGACAAAAGGAGAAACAGTAAGAGGCCAAAGCCCCGGAATCTTGCTGATTCTGATATATTATCATGAAAATGTTAATGATTCACAGGAGGTAAACCACAATGAAAACTTATATGGCTAATCCAGATAAGATTGAAAGAAAATGGTATGTAGTTGACGCTTCGGAATATACATTAGGACGTTAGCATCAGAAGTTGCTAAGGTTTTAAGAGGAAAGAAACAAACCGGAGTTCACACCACACGTTGATACAGGCGATTATGTAATCGTTGTAAATGCAGAAAAGGTTAATGTAACAGGTAAGAAACTGAATCAGAAGATTTATTACAATCACTCTGAATATGTAGGTGGAATGAAAGAGACTACATTAGCAGAGATGATGGCTAAGAAACCAGAGAAGGTTATCGAACTTGCTGTTAAGGGAATGCTTCCAAAGGGACCTTTAGGAAGATCTATGATCAAGAAACTTCACGTATACGCTGGACCAGAGCACGCTCAGCAGGCTCAGAAACCAGTTGAACTGAAATTCTAAGAAAGGTTAAAAGGAGGATTTTACAATGGCTACTGCAAAATTTTACGGAACAGGTAGAAGAAAAAAATCTGTTGCTAGAGTATATTTAGTACCAGGAACAGGTAAAATTACTATCAATAAAAGAGATATCGATGAGTATTTTGGACTTGAGACATTAAAGGTTGTTGTTCGCCAGCCATTAGCTGCAACAGACACAGAAGGAAAATTTGATGTAATCGTTAATGTTAAGGGTGGTGGATACACAGGACAGGCTGGAGCAATCCGTCACGGTGTTGCAAGAGCACTTCTTGAGGCTGATGTTGATTACAGACCAGTTCTTAAGAAAGCTGGATTCCTTACACGTGATCCACGTATGAAAGAACGTAAGAAATACGGATCTCAAAGCAGCTCGTAGACACCACAGTTCTCAAAGAGATAATTTATACGAATCATTCGAGATATACAAAAAAGAAGTACACAGCAGCCCCGGAAATGCAATGTTTCCGGGGTTTTTCTTTGCATAGCAAAGCTACAGACAAAGCTGCCATCGGCAGCTTTGTCTGTAGTTCAGTTGATCTTATTCCTGTAATAATTGCTTTTCAAAGGTGGATAATAATTTGTTGATCGTAAAGAAATAACTCTTGCATTCGCTGCATGTTTTGCATCGACTTCGATATCACCAAGAATGATGAGTTTGGCAGCCTGGAGTGCTGCAATAATGGTACGAAATTCGTCGGGTGTAATATCTGTGGCGTGATTAATCAATTTTTTCGCCGCAGAACAACAGAGTTGATAATTAATTTCTGCCTGGGCTTCTGATTCTGCAAGTCCAAGACGAGGCAGAACGGTAAGAGCGTAAGCGGTTGCTTCTATGTCAGAATGATTGAAGGCATAGGAAATATGGCTCATAGTAAAACCTCCTTAAGTTTTAAGAAAATTATAACATAAAATGAGAAAGAACGCGAGAATATGAGCAAAAATCAACGGAAGATTTATTAAAGAAAAAGGGTTTACATTATAGATAATAATGTATACAATATAAACACAAGGAAAACTTTGATAAGGAGAATAAAAAATGCTTGGTTTAAAACCGATAAAAATGTTACCGGCAAGGGAAAGAGTGGCGGCAGCACTTAGAAAGGCGATTATCTACAAGACAGATTACAGAAGGAGAAGTGTTAACTCTGGAAAGTACGGCCCAAGAGCTTGGGGTCTCCATTACACCAGTCAGAGAGGCATTCCAGATTCTAGAAAGGGACGGCTTGATAGATCTGCAACAGAACAAAGGAGCAACGGTACTGGGAATCAATGAGACAACGCTCAGAGAACATTTCCAGATCCGGGCGGCACTGGAAAGTGAAGCGTGTGTATTGTGTTGTAAGAACCGCATTGATATGAGCCGGATCGAGCAGGTATTAACTGTTTCGAAAGAGATGATAGAGAAACAGGATTATGAGAACTATTCGAAGCTGAATCAGTCGCTTCACATGGAGATATGGATAGCTGCCGGGAATGAAAAATTAAAGAAAATGCTTTCGGAACTCTGGAGCGGATTATCGATGGGAGTAAAGATGACAGAAGCAGAGTATGCAAAAAATCGTTGAAAGAACATGAGGGTATTGTAGAAAGCATGAAAAAATGCGATACCATGGAAGCAGCGATGAAGATGCATCAGCATATAGAACGAAGCTTAGAGGATGTATTGACGGAATTTGAAAAGTAAATATGCACAAAAAATAAAGTAAAAATTATGTAAAACGTCGAACTTGTGATTAACGATTGACAAGTCCGGCGCTTTTGATTACAATTTGATTATGGATACATTATCATTTATAAATAATAAAAATAAATGATAAGAGTAAAGGACAAAGGAGAAAGAAAAATGAGTAACAAGAACTTAATCGTGAACACTCCGGAACCAAAGCCTGGTATACTGGAGCGAGGAGATCTCTTTGCTATTGCGGTAGGAATGGTAATCGGATCAGGAATGGTAACATTGATCGGACCGGCGATGGCAATGACAGGATATTCCGTATGGCTGGCATATCTGACAGCTATCGTTATGGGATTTTTTATGGTATTTCCGTATATTATCCTGGGGGGAACTATGAGAGTGGCAGGAGGACCTTACTCGATTGTAACAAATTTATCCGGTGTAAGTGCAGGAGGACTGGTAGCGTATACGAAGCTTGTAACTCCAATTCTGAACAGCTCTTTTGCACTGGCATTAGGCTTGTATGTAAATAATCTTCTTCCGGGAATTACAGTAAAAGCAATTGCGGTTGTGGGAATCTGCATCTTATTTGTATTAAATCTTCTAGGAATGGATATTTTTGCAAAGGTTAGTAAGATCTTATCAACAATCCTGCTGATCACAATGGTACTTTATGTTGTCTTTGGACTGACACAGATCAAGCAGCCAATCTTCCAGTTCTCTGGGGATAAGATGTTTACCGGAGGCTTTAAAGGATTCATGCTTGCTGCATTACTTCTGATCAACTCAGCAAATGGATATTACAATATCCTCTGGTACGGAAAAGATGCAAAGAAAGCGACAAAGGATGTACCGTTTGCAAGTATGGCATGTGTGCCATGTCTTCTGTTCATCTATGTGGGGCTTGCCATGGTAACAGGCGGTGTGCTTCCGCATGATGAAGTTGCAGGAGCACCGACAATCTTACCGGCAGCGCAGGCAATCCTTCCTGGTGCAGTATATAAGATTTTCATGATCGGCGGACCAATCATGGCGATCATTACTACACTGAACGGTGTATTCAATGATGTCAGATATCCTCTTGCACAGGCTGCAAAAGACGGATGGCTTCCAAGTTTATTTTAAAAGAGAATCGTTTTGGAGCACCGTATCTGATTTATACATACACACTGATCGTTGTTCTGATCCCAATCGTTACGGATATGAGCATTGTAACAATCACAAACATTTTCCAGGTAATTACATTCTTCATGAATGTGACTGTTGTATATGCAATTTCAAGACTTCCAAAAAGATATCCGGAAGCATGGGCAAAGAATAAATTCCATTTTTCAAATGGGGCATTATATACATTCTGTACTGTAAGTATCATCATTTATACAGTTATCTTTGTAAAGGGTATTTTCAGTATTAAAGTATCTTATGCAGTAGCAGCGGTTATTGTTATGCTTGCACTGATACTGATCGGAATCTATTTGACAAAGAAAGGTGGTATCCGTATCGAGACTTCACTCTGGGATCCATCTGTAAAAAAGGAGGAAAGTAAGATGGCGGCAACTTATGTAAACCGGGTGAACTGGGACTGAATCCGGAGAAATTGACAGAGATGTTAACGGAACTGGAACAGACAGTGGAAATCCACAGTATCTCAGTACGGTTTGATGGAAAAGTTATCTTAGAGGGTGCATGGGAGCCGTTCTCACTGGAGAAGCCGCAGATGATGCATTCACTTTCAAAAATCGGAACAAGTATTTGTCTGGGATTTGCACTCGATGAGGGGAAGATTCATCTGGAAGATAAACTGCTTGATTATGTAAGAGATGAACTTCCGGAAGAATACGATCCGGCACTGGAAGATCTGACGATCTATCATCTGCTTACCATGCAGGCAGGTTCCAAAGAATGCTGCAATAATGTATGGTTTTCGAAGCTTACAAAAGACTGGGAGACAAACTGGTTAAAACAGCCGAAGATAAGAGAAGATATCGGAAAAGCATTCCATTATGATTCCGGATGTAGTTATACACTTTCAAGAATTGTCACAAAGGTTATGGGAAAAAACTGTCTGGCACTGATGCAGGAGCGTGTATTTGACAAGATGGGATTTGGTGAGATCAACTGGCTGACCAGTCCGGAAGGACACAACACCGGTGGATGGGGAATGTACCTGACTGCAGGAAAGATCTCTGCACTGGCACAGCTTCTGCTTCAAAAAGGTGAATGGAATGGAGAGCAGCTGATACCGGCATGGTGGACCGAAGAGATAGGAAAGATGCGCGTTGTGATTCCGGAAGATGAGAAGAAAGCACTGACGCATTATGCTTATCATATCAAGGCCGGAAAAGAGATTTTTGCGGCAGAAGGAGCATTTGGACAGTATCTGATCTGTTTCGTGATTATCCGGTTGCAATCGGAATCACGGCAGGGGCATCGGAATATCTGGCAGCAGATATCTGTCTGAAATACATAAAAGAAGCAGTTCAGATCCCGTGTGAAAAAGAAAATCTGGAAGAGGCACAGGAAAAACTGGAAGAGAAACTGGTACATCTGACACTTCCGAAGCCGGAAGGTGACAAAAAAGACACAAATGAAGCAACAAAGAAACTATTAAATAAAAGAATTGTGTTTACAGAGAATCCAAGACAAATTGAGTCGGCAGTGATTTCAACGGTTGGAGAGGAATTAAAACTGGAACTTACTGTGGCAGGAGAAAAGAAGATTCTTTTTGCAGGATATAAGGACTGGAAATGTAATGATATGTATCCGAATGATTTTACGAAGAGATATCATGCGGTATCTTATGCGTTTGATGAAGATGCATTGTATCTCTCTGTGGGACTTCTGAATACATCATACAGAGAAGAATATTGTCTGTGGGTGAATTCGGAAAATGTAGTAGTTGGAACATGGAGACCGAATGTAACGTATCTTCCGGCAGAAGAAGATATGACATGGAAGTTTACCGGAACATTTGAACCGTCATGTATTCTGTAGATAGAATGAACGGTTAGTGGAAAAGGAGAACCCCGTGAGGCAGAAGAAGCTGTCCCACGGGGTTTTTGCATTGCATATTCGATAAAAGTTCATCTATTTACAGATGAACATATTTACAGTATGATACTGTAAACAGCAAAATGAACGGAGAAGATATATGAATGAGATAGCAGTTGTAACAGAGCAGGATATACCGGATATTCTTCGAATGATCCATGAATCTATAGTGAACTTCCGAATAAGGAATGGTTCAGTCTGGATAGCGATGAGGAAGTAACAAGCTATATGATGACCGGTGGCTTTGGATTAAAGGCAATGTGTGATGGCAGACTGGCAGGTGTCTTTATCGCACGGGCAAAGAATCTTGGGGATGAGAATCTCGGATACGATCTGAAATTTGATGAAGAACAGCGAAAGCAGTCGGCACATATGGAGATTGCATGGTAAGAAAGAATACGCGGACAGGGGTTACAGAGAAAGATGATGGAAGAGTCAGAACAGATTCTGAAAGAACAGGGATATCATTATCTGCTTGGAACGGCACATCCGGACAATGTGGCAAGTGTGAATACATTCCTGAAATTACAGTATGAACAGGTGATGACGAAGGAAAAGTATGGTGGGATGAAGAGGAGTATTTTCTGTAAAGAGATATAATGCAGATGTAATACAGAATGTATGAATCAAACCGGAATATATTATGATTGCAAGGTTCTGGTTGAAACGTTATAATGTAGGTGTCAGCAGAGAGTTTGCTGGCATCTTTTCAAATTAAAAAGTGAATAATCAGGGAGAAATTTATGAGTATATTAAATGTTGAACATCTGACACATGGTTTCGGAGACAGAGCCATCTTCTCAGATGTTTCTTTTCGGCTTTTAAAAGGAGAACATATCGGGCTTGTGGGAGCCAATGGAGAGGGAAAATCTACCTTTATGAATATCGTGACCGGAAAGCTTATACCGGATGAGGGAAAAGTAGAATGGTCTAAGAATGTACATGCAGGATATCTGGATCAGCATGCGGTCCTCGAAAAGGGAATGACCATCCGTGACGTGTTAAAATCTGCATTCGATCCGCTGCTTCAGAAAGAACAGCGTATGAATGAAATCTGTGATCTGCTTGGAACGGCAGATGAAGAAGAGATGAACCGTCTGATGGACGAACTCGGAACCATTCAGGATGAGCTTACACTGCACGATTTCTATACGATCGATGCAAAGGTAGAGGAAGTGGCAAGAGCACTCGGACTTCTGGATCTGGGGCTGGACCGTGATGTTACAGACTTAAGCGGGGGACAGAGAACGAAAGTCCTTCTTGCAAAACTGTTATTGGAAAAGCCGGATATCCTGCTTCTGGATGAGCCGACCAACTACCTGGATGAGGAACATATCGCATGGTTGAAGCGCTATCTTCTGGATTATGAGAATGCATTTATTCTGATCTCGCATGATATTCCATTCTTAAACGAAGTGGTCAATATCATCTATCATATGGAGAATCAGGAACTGAACCGTTATGTGGGAGATTATGATCACTTCCAGGAAGTCTATGCTGTGAAGAAAGCGCAGCTGGAAGCTGCTTACAGAAGACAGCAGCAGGAGATCAGTGAGCTGAAAGATTTCGTGGCACGTAATAAGGCACGTGTATCTACTAGAAATATGGCGATGTCCAGACAGAAGAAGCTGGACAAGATGGATGTGATCGAACTGGCGGCAGAGAAACCGAAGCCGGAATTTCATTTCCGTTATGGCCGTACACCTGGAAAGATGTTATTTGAGACACATGATCTGGTAACGGGATATGATGAGCCGTTATCAAAACCATTAAATTTCAGTATGGAGCGTGGACAGAAGATAGCACTGGTTGGAACGAACGGAATCGGAAAGACTACATTATTAAAAAGCATTTTAGGATTGATTCCATCCTTATCCGGAAGTTGTGAACTGGGAGAGAATCTGGAGATCGGCTACTTTGAACAGGAAGTCAAAGGCGAGAACAAGACTACCTGTATCGATGAGATCTGGCAGGAATTTCCGTCGTTTACACAGTATGAAGTACGTTCGGCACTGGCAAAATGCGGACTGACAACAAAACATATCGAAAGTCAGGTCAGAGTATTAAGTGGTGGAGAGCAGGCGAAAGTCAGACTTTGTAAACTGATCAACAGGGATACGAATATATTACTTCTGGACGAACCTACAAACCATCTGGATGTGGACGCAAAGGATTCATTGAAAAAGCTTTGCAGGAGTACAGAGGAAGTATTCTTTTAATTTGCCACGAACCTGAGTTTTATCAGGATGTAGTGAATGAAGTGTGGGACATGAGTAAGTGGACGACAAAAGTATTCTAACTGGGGATGATATAATTGGAAGAAACAAAACATGATAAAATGAAATACCGTCTGGCGGACGCTATGAAAAACTGTATGAAGAAGATGCCGGTAGAAAAGATTACGGTAAAAGAAATCGTAACAGAATGCGGAACGACAAGGCAGACATTTTACCGGAATTTTCAGGATAAATATGATCTGATCAACTGGTATTTTGACCGGATCCTGTTGGAATCGTTCCAGCATATGGGAGAAGGTAAGACGGCTTATGAAGGTCTTGTTAATAAGTTTCATTATATAGAAGAAGAAAAATTATTCTTCAAAGCTGCTTTTCGTAATGATGATCAGAATTGTCTGCGAGATCATGATTTTCAGCTGATCTTAAGATTCTATGAGAACCAGATTCAGGAAAAGACAAAACAGCCAATTCCTG
>ENA-OQHA01000787-OQHA01000787.1-human-gut-metagenome-genome-assembly--contig:-NODE-787-length-14558-cov-1.980182_pt1 | contig 14558 bp, 14 predicted proteins | sample MGYA00242558_ERZ504707 | MGnify/ENA primary metagenome ERZ504707 (study PRJEB26092, sample SAMD00036197) | human gut metagenome | host: Homo sapiens | study: EMG produced TPA metagenomics assembly of... | reverse complement strand
CAGAAGCACATCCATATCGCCGCCGATGTCTTCGTCCGGCTCAATGGCCTTCTTGTCGGCTTCCTTGGCCATTTCCTCGATATCCTCACGGTAATGTGGCTTGCGCTGGGTGCGTACGAATTCCACGGCACGTCGGATCTCCGACTCGTCGACCCATGCGCCCTGCACACGCAACGGTTTGGCCTGTCCCATCGGCAGGAACAGCGCATCGCCCTGTCCAATCAGAGTTTCCGCGCCAGTGGAGTCGAGAATGACTCGAGAATCAGTGGCCGACGAGGTCGCGAACGCCAAACGCGAAGGAATGTTCGCCTTGATCAGGCCGGTGACCACATCGACCGATGGACGCTGGGTGGCGAGCACCAGATGCACGCCTGCAGCTCGTGCCAGCTGCGTGATGCGTTGGATGGAGCTTTCCACATCATTCTTGGCCACCATCATCAGATCGGCCATCTCGTCGACGACCACCAGAATGTACGGATATGGAGCGACCTTGCGCTTCGATCCGGCCGGCGCATGCACCTTGCCCGCACGCACGGCAGCATTGAAATCCTTGATATGGCGGAATCCGAAGAATTCAAGATCGCTGTAACGAGCATCCATCTCCTTGACCACCCATTCGAGCGCCTGCGCAGCCTTCTTCGGATCGGTGATGATCGGCGTGAGCAGATGTGGAATACCCGCGTATGCCGATAGTTCCACTCGCTTCGGATCGACCATGATCATGCGCACCTGATCCGGCGTCGCCCTCATGATCACGGATGTCAGCATGGAGTTGATGAAGCTGGACTTACCGGAACCGGTGGCGCCTGCCACCAGAAGATGCGGCATCTTGGTGAGGTCCGCCGTTACAAAATGGCCTTCCACATCCTTGCCCACGCCTGTGAGCATCGGATTCGGATCGTTTCTCGCCTTGTCCGAACGAAGCACATCGCCAAGCACCACGGTTTCACGGTCGGTGTTCGGTATTTCGATGCCGATGGCGGACTTGCCTTCGATCACCGACAGGATGCGCACGTCGGAACTGGCCACCGCGTAGGCGATGTTCTTCTGCAGATTGGTGACCTTCTCCACTTTCACACCCGGACCAAGCTCCACCTCATACATGGTCACGGATGGGCCTCGCAGAAAGCCGATGACTTTAGCGTCGACATTGAACTGCTGGAATGTGACCGTAAGAGCGCGGATCACACGATCGTTCTCCGGAGTGTGCACGCATGCGGCGCGCCTTGCTTCAGCATGCCGAGATCAGGCAGATGGTAGGGGCCCTCCGGAATCTCACCGGACTCGTCAGAAACGCCCTCTCCGTTCGATCCGGCATCCAGATCGTTCACGACCTCATTGGTCGCCGCATCGACCATGACCTGCGACCCGTTGGACGTGCCGTCCTCGTCGATGACGGCCCACGGGTCCCCTACAGCCACGCCAACGGATTTGATCTCGTCGGACGCCGCCTGGCCGGCAACCGTCGGAATGGTTTCCGGGATCTGCGGCATGGTGCCGCTCGCCAAACCGATTGGGTCAGAGGAAAGGGAACGCACCACAGGCGTCTGCGGCATGGCGACGGTTCCACCGAAATCCTGAGCGGAATGTTCGTCGGATGAAATGCTGCGCGGCCGCGAGACGCTCTGGTATGGTTCGTCAAGCATGGTTTCCGCCGTTTCGCCATGCCGTTCGGCAGCATTACGAAACGCCTCATCACCGTCGTAATGATCGAGTCCGTCCTGAGCGCCCTGCTTCTTGGATTTCGATGATATCCATTGCTTTATGAGGGAGAACGGCATCGGCTTCTTCTTTTCAGCCGCCACATCGTCGGCTCCATTATGCGCCGGCACGCCTTCTGCGAACGACAGCGTGGTATCTCCTATACGCACTTCGTTCGGGAATTGCTCGGTCTCGTCATCAACCTTTTTATTTGCACCGAATCCAAAACGGACCTTCAATGCACGTACTTTGTCGGGAATCTCTTGAACCCCTGTATTGGTAATCAGCAACAACGAGAACAAAATGACGACCACGAAAATAACGATGGCGAACGCCTTGGAAAGCCCCCATGCCAGCGGGCAGCCAAGCACATAGCCGAGCAGACCTCCCGCATTCTGCAGCAACGCCATGTCGAAACCTTGGGCGTCGGACGCGAGCGCCGCATCGAGTATGGAGCAGACGGACCACAGAATCATGGACCACCCCGCCACCATACGCACATTGCCGCTTTTGCGCTTGGTCTCATATATGAGGCTGAATGCCACCAGCGCCAAAAAGACCGGCAGGATGACGCTCATCAGACCAAACAGGCCGGAAGCCAAGGCGTGGAGCATCCGGCCGAACACGCCCTGCACCCGGAACCATTCCGAAGCGCAGAACATTACCGCGAGAATCACCAGAATAAAACATGCGATATCACGTCCGTACTTGGTCAAGACACCCATCACAGGCGACGGCTCGACCGCGTCCATGACCTTGGTCTCGCCGGAACGTGCCTTGCCCGTGGACCCTTTGCCGCCGGATTTCGTATTGGAAGATGCTGTTCGTGCCATAACGGTCATGATTTTACCCATGGGAGGCGCCATGACATGGCACTTCCTCGAATCGCACACATTTTCTAACTTAAGTGAACACGCAATTTCACTGATTGGATTCCGCCAAGATCGTCACCGTCAATCTGGAGGCCAAGCCGGAGAAGACCGTGGATAAGGTGGAAAGCTTCGACGAATACGGCAGCGGGAGTTTCATTTCAGGCGAGGTCTCCGAGATGATGCTGGGTGTAGGCGTCCGCCTGTGCGTCTATGGCGTCATAGGCACCTGCATCGGCATGTTCGATGATGGCCATCGCGTTGTCTAGCAGCGCCGGATTGAGCGCTTGGAGCCAGTGGATGCGCGGGTCACGACCGAACCATCCCATCTGCTTGCGTGCCAGACGCTTCGTTTTCTGCGCAATGTCCATGAACGTGTCGTTCAGGTCACGCAACCCGTCCAAATAGTCGACGACCTGCTGGTAACCGAGCGCTTTGGCTGCGGTGATGCCCAGCTTGGGACGGATACGTTCCACTTCTTCGATGAATCCGCCTTCGAGCATCTGCTTGGTGCGAATATCGATACGACGGTCCAGTTCCTCACGCGGCAGATCGAGACCGATTTGCACGGTGGGGATGACGTACCGGTAGTGCGGAAGGCTTGCCGAATAGGGTCGTCCCGTCACTTCGATGACTTCCAGCGCGCGGATGGTTCGTCTCGGATTGTGCGGGTCCATGCGCGCCGCCGCTTCGGGATCCTTGGCTTTCAGCTCGTCGAACAACGCGCCCGCGCCTTCGGTTTTTTCCCGTTCCTCAAGCGCCTTGCGTACTTGCGGATCGGTGCCGGGGAAGGAGATGTCGTCGATGGCGGCCCGTGCGTACAGGCCAGAGCCTCCGACGAGGATCGGACGCACTCCCCTGGCCTGTAGTTCGGCTATTTTCTCGCGGGCGAGCTCTTGGAACCTCGCCACGGACATGGCGTCGTCCGGTTCGATGATATCGATGAGATGATGCCTGACCTGCGCCTGCTCCTCAAGGCTTGCCTTGGCCGTGCCGATATCCATGCCCCGATACATCTGGTATGCGTCGGCGTTGATGATTTCCGCCTGTTCGCCTTTGCGCGCCAACGCTTTGGCGACGGCAATGCCCAACCCGGTTTTGCCGGATGCGGTTGGTCCGACAATGGATACGACCTTGCGCTGCATGGCAGGATCGGCGTCTCCTGTTTTGTCTGTTTTCTCAGAGGTCTGTTCAGTGTCGAACGGCATAGGTCTGCCCCGCCTTCGGATCGGGATCGGCGATGAGGTTGTGACGCCCAGCGTGGGTGATGGTGGCGGTCACGAAATCGCTACCTGCGGCATCGGCTCGCCTTCGGGCACACCGACATGCACGAGCACGCCGGTTTTCTCGCGCCCGGTGACACGATGGGTCGCGGCGTCCTTCTTGCCAGATGCGCCGGTGACCATCACTTCGACGTCACGGCCTTCGAAGGTTTTGAGATTTTCTTCGGTGATGCGTTCCTGCAATGCCACGAGTCGTTCGAACCGGTCTTGGACCACGTCGTGCGGCACCTGCTCCATTTCGGCTGCCGGAGTGCCTGGGCGCGGCGAATAGATGAAGGTGAATGCGGACGCGAATCTCGCCTCTTCCACCACACGCAAGGTTTTCTGGAAGTCCTCTTCGGTTTCACCCGGGAAACGACGATGATGTCGGTGGAGATCTGCGCATCCGGCATGGCCTCACGGATTTTACGCAGAATGTCAAGGAACTTCGCGGAACGATACGAACGGCGCATGGCGCGCAGGATTCGGTCGGATCCGGACTGCAGCGGGAAGTGCAGCTGGTGCATGACATTGGACGTTTCGGCCATGGCTGCGATCACGTCTCGGTGAAGGCGGCGGGTGCGGCGAAGTGAACCGCACGCGCTCCAATCCTTCGATCTCACCGCATGCGCGCAGTAGCTTGGAGAAGGCGAAAACGGTCGCCGATGCCGTAACCGAACGAGTTCACGTTCTGGCCGAGTAGCGTGACTTCCTTGGCTCCTTCGTCCACGCACTGGCGGATTTCGGCAAGAATGTCTCCCGGGCGACGATCATGTTCCTTGCCTCGGGTGGTAGGCACGATGCAGAAACGTGCAGGTGTTGTTGCATCCCACGGAGATGGCCACCCAGCTTGACACCTTCGACGCGCGGTCGGTGGGCAGCTGGCTTGGGAAGTAGTTGAGTTCCTCTTTGACCTTGACCTGCGCATGGCCTTCGATGCGCGCCTGGTCAAGCAGCTGAGGCAGGGAGCCAATGTTCTTGGTACCGAACACGGCATCGACCCAAGGGGCCTTTTTTGCGATCTTCTCACGGTCGAGCTGTGCCATGCATCCGCCGACTGCGATCTGCAGGTTCGGACGCTGGCGCTTCAGTTCGGCCCACAGGCCGATGGTGCCGTACATGCGTTCCGCCGCGTTTTCTCGCACCGCGCATGTGTTCATGACGATGAGGTCCACGTCATGATCGAGGTATTGTTCTTCGGTGGCGGGCACATAGCCATCCGCTTCGAGCACACCCGCGATGCGTTCGGAATCGTGCACGTTCATCTGGCATCCGAGGGTGTGTACGTAGAACACGCCCTTGCCTCGCGTGGCGGTGTCTTCTGTGGCAGGTTCCGCAAGTTTCGAGGCGCGCTCCGCAAGTTTCGAGCGCGCTCCGCCTCGGTCATCATGTCTTCGTTCATAGCATTCCATGCTATCGGCAGGGATTCCCATCACGCGCCGTATGCACCTTAATGCAGCGTGGCATGCGGTGGAATTGGAGGGATGACGGCGCTTTCAGCGCTTTTTCAGTTTTTCCGCGCTCCTTTTGGGTACACTATGGAACCGTGATACTTGATAGACAGAGCCGCATCAATACCAGTGAACTGCAAGCACGGCTGAAGTCGGTGACTTTCGACGATGGTCCGTTGCCTTCCGATCAGATTACCGAGTTCATTGATCAAATGCAGGTGTATGAGGGCGCGATGTATGAGATCAGCACCAAACTGGAGATTCTCGATTCCGAGTTCCAGGTGCGTTTCTCCCATAATCCCATCCATCACATGGAACGCAGGTTGAAGTCCATCAATTCCATTCTTGGCAAGTTGAGGCGCAAGGATCTGCCGTTGACGGTGGAGTCGGTCAAGGACAATCTGTTTGACGTGGCAGGCATTCGCGTGATCTGCAATTATCGCGATGACGTGTATTCGGTGTCGAATTATCTGTCCGCGCAGAACGATATTCAGGTGTTGCGTGTGAAGGATTATATTAAGAATCCGAAGCAGAATGGATATCGTTCGCTGCATGTGATTTATGCGGTTCCCGTTTTTCTATCTTCCGGACCGCATTACACGCCTGTGGAGGTGCAGTTCCGCACCATCGCCATGGATTATTGGGCGAGTTTGGAGCATGCGCTGCGTTATAAGACGGATTTGCCTGACGCGAAGCTGTCGGAGCATTCGCAGACGTTGCTTGATTGCGCGAGAAGTCTGCAGAATGTCGAAGCGCAGATGCAGAACATTCATCGCGATATCAATGGCGCGCCGCAGGTTGGCGAGGCCCCTAAGGCCGGCTGACGTCTGCGGTTTGCGTTTGGCCGCATGCAGGAGCTGGTCGATGGGCAGCTGGGCGAGTATGGTGCCCGCGAAAATGAGCGCGCAGCCGAGGTAGGCTCGAGTGGTCATGATTTCGCCCAGCAGAAGCGCCCCTCCGACTGCGGAGAAGAACGACTCGAGCGACATGATCACGGACGCTCTGGTCGGAGGCACAAGTTGTTGGCCTATGACTGAAGCGTATAGGCTACGCCAGCAGAGCAGACGCCGCGTAGACGATGGCGATCCAGCTTTGCGCGGCACCGGCCCAGTCGATGGATCCTTCGATGATAGAGCCAATCCAGCTGATGATCGCGGTGGTGGTGATCTGCCCGAATGAAGCAGGATGGGTCCATGTCTCGTCCAAGGTGTCTATGACGAGGATGTGCCCGCGAAGAGGACTGCGGTGAACAGCAGCACCATGTCCGCCAGGGTGATGGATCCGAATCCGTCGGTGACGCACAGCAGGTAGAAGCCGATAACGGAGATGGCGACGCTGATGATGACGCTGAGGTGCACTCGTCGACGCAATATGACGAAGGCAAGCAGCGGAGTCATGACGATGTATAGAGCGGTGATGAAGCCGGACCGTCCCGCCGATCCGGAGTAAAGGATGCCGTATTGTTGGACGGTGCTTGCGGTGAAAAGCACGATTCCGCAGATGATGCTGACCACGATGGGATTGCCGGCCCATTTCGGCATGGCGACGATTGCGCCGTTACCGAGGGTGATGGACGGTTTTCCCTGGGTTTCACGGCGTTTACGCTCTTGTTCCGCTATGGTGCTGCGGCGAAACCAAAGCAACGGTATCAGAGAAATGGATCCGAGGGTGAATCGGGTGGCTCCGAAGAACAGCGGTGTTGTGGAGTCCATGCCTTGCACTTGCGACACGAATGCGAATCCCCAAATGAGGGCCGCCAGTACGAGGCATGCCATGCCGCCAATCTCTTTTCTCTGCATGAGCACCCACCGTAAAGCATGTCTTTGACCAACGGATAAAGCCTGGCCACATTCTGGTCAGGCTTTATCCGTTACGTTGACCGAGGAGCAATGCCAATAATGTCCCATCAAAGGCTGAAAGCCAAATGACGCGTGCGTCCCCAAAACGCACCGAGGGAAGGCGCACGAAGGTACGCCGACTGAGGAGCAATGCCGGGGACGCTCCGTCATTTGGATTTCAGTCGCGATTGCCGAGGAGTTGGAGAATATACATGAACATGTTCACGAAATCCAAATACAGATTCAGTGCGCAAAGGATGGAAACCTTCTTGACCATTTCGGGGCCTTGGGCGGAATACTGTTCAAGCATGGCGCGGGTGGCTTGGGCGTCGTAGACGGTCATGCCGGCGAAGAGCAGAAGTCCGATGGCAGAGACGATCATGAGGGTGGTGTTGCCGGGGGCGAAGATCATGAGAATCACTTCGGCGATGATAAGCACGATGAGGCCGACGAAAAGGATGGGGCCGGCCTTGAGCATGTTGATCTTGGTGGTGCGTCCGAACATGGTGAGCGCGAAGAAGAAGCCGGCGCACAATGCGAGGGAAATGCCGATGGTGCCAAGATCGTAGGCCATGAAGATGGTGCTGAGGGTGAAGCCCATGAGCGCCGCATACACGTAGAACATGACGTATGCGGTGGAGACCTTCATTGTATGGATGCGCGCGCCAAGGTAGATGGCAAGCACGATTTCAATGACGGCGGGGGCGAAGATGCCGATGATGCCCGTGGTTTGGATGAGTGCCAGGTACGCGCCGCTCATTTGGGTGATGATGGCGACCACGGCAGTGACGATCAAACCAAGGGTCATGTGCGTGTATGCGCTGTTGACGGAACTGCGTTCGGCCTGCTCGTAGGAATAGGTGGCCTGCACGTTGACTGCGGCGGTACCGTTGGGCGCGTAGGCGTACTGTGGCTGCGCATTGTACTGGTTGTACTGTTGGTTGTACTGGTATTGATTGTTGAAGCCGTTATTCTGGGCGTTGTTACCCTGGGGCTGCTGACCGAATGCCATAATCGCTCCTTTTTGCTCGATTGCGCATCACGATACGGCATTTTCCTGACGATTTCATGAATATTGGCTTAATCTCATGCTTTCTTCAAAGCCCGCATAGGTTTCGCGTTCGACACGGGGAGTGTGCCGGACGCGAAAGACTGGGACATGCCAATGTCAGATGGCGAACTTGTACGTCACTTTGGCGGTGTCGCTGAAATCGAGAAGGTTCGTCACGTCGACGGTGATTTCGGAATCGTCTTTAAGCACATATCCGAGGGTTACCGTGCCGGTTGCTCCTGGCTGCAGTTCAGACAGATAGGAGCCGGAATCGTAGCCTTCCGGATTGTCCAAGTACATGGCGGTGTCGAGTTCCCGACCGTTTTGGAACACTTTCGGATTAGCCAGCACGGCGAAGGAGTTGTTCTTATCGGTAGTGTTGGTCCACTCGTAGGTGACGCGCACGGTCGGCTGATTGTTGTAGTCGTTGCCGGAACGCACTGCGGATACGATTTTGACGTGCATATCGGTGAGATCGCCTTCCATGTCTTGCTCGCCTTTCGCCTTGGTGTCGGTTTTGGTGGAATCATCGGTTTTGGCGTCCTTATCGGCGTCCGCCGACGAGGATTGCGACGTGCTTGTGCCCGTGATGTCGTCAAGTGCCTTGCTGGCGGCCGATTGCATGGCCAAGGTGATGACGATGGCCAACACCGACAGCACCGCCGCGACTATGGACAGGGCTTTGCCACGCTTTTTGCCTCGGAACGTGCCCACGATGGCCACGATCGCCAATACCGCGCCGACGAGTCCGAAGATCGCCGCGATGTTGTTGATGATTGGAATGAAGCTCAGCACCAAGCCGAGCGCGCCGAACACCACTCCCACGATGCCACATACCGTCGTGCCTTGCGGAGCCGGGGACGACATGATCGGCGCGGGTCTCATACCGTTCGGCGCTGCCGGGCCGCCGTTGGGAATCGGAGCATTGTTGAACTCACTCATGATCTTTTTCTTTCTTCTCGAAGTGGTCGGAACACTTCGAGCCTACGGGATCGGCTTCGTTCCCGGTATTGGACGAAAGTCCATTCCTGTCTGCACTTTGGGGCGCGCGGCTTGCGCCATCATGCCCGATAGCTCAATGGCATGTTTCCATGAGTATGCCGATAATGGGAGTCATGAGCGTGATCACAAACCCTTCCACCGCCGAAGTGCCAGTGCGCACCAGAATCTGGTGCACGGTGCCGATGGTGGTGTGCGCGAGTTTCGCCTGTCTGGCGCAGGTGTCTTTCGCATCCCAACAGTATGCGCAGGATAGCGCCCCCTACTTGTGGATGATCGCGTGCGTGCTCGTTGCGATCTTCGGGTTTGATTCTTCTGGCTCGCAACAGTTACCCGCAAGCCGTGTTCTGGACCGCATGCCTACTGGTGGTGGCGCTCCCCTACGATTCGCTGATCGCGCTTATGGCGTTGACTTCTCTGCTTGCGCGGAGACAGGGAACCAAAGTGACGCTTCGATCAGTGCTTGCCGCGGCGACAACGACGATCTGGTCCCAGGTGCGAGACGCTTTGCATCCTGCCGAGGCTTCGATCTGGCATGCGATCTTCTCCAAACCATATACCGGAGTTCGGTATGGCAATACCATGGTGATGCTTGTCGACGAAAGAACGATCATCGCGAGCGCCGTTGTGGTTGCCCTGATTGCGGTGGCGATCGCCACATTGGCCGGATTGCATATTCGCTCGCGCGCCCTTGCGCGCGTGGCCGAAGCGAAGGCTCAGTCGGCCAACGAGCAGGTGAGCAGGTTGCGGACCACGCTTGACAATCAGCAGCTTGCCGATGCGATAGCCGCGGAAGCGCATGATACGTTGGCTCATTCGCTGTCGTTGCTTGCATTGAATGCGAGCGCTTTGCAGGCCGAGTCTAGGAAATTGAAGGCTGAGGCCGAGCAGTTGGGCAATGCCAATGTGGCTGGTATGGCTGGAAAGATCGCCGGCACTACCGAGGATATCCGCAGGCAGGCCTCCGGCGCGTTGGATGAGGCGCATAGTGTGATTGACATGCTTCGTCATCCGGAGGATGCTCGCCTGCAGTTGGCTGCGAATGATGCCGAAGCGTCGTTGACCCGTGACTCATTGCTGCAGTTGATTGGCGACGCCCGTGCCGCGAATATGCGGATTGATACGTGGATCGACGTTCAACAGCTGGGGCAGTTAGATGAGTCCATCGGCGTGATTGCGTATCACGTGGTACAGGAGGGATTGACCAATGTGCGCAGGCATGCGCCTGGCGCTCCGGTGTCGTTGCAGGTCGATGCGACCCCCCGCAAGGGGTGCATGTGCACGTCAGCAATCCGACGATGCCGCAATCCCCCTCGCATATGGCAGACACCAGGAAGGGGGCCGGTCTTCCTGGTTTGGCCAAACGCATACAGCAGGCTGGCGGAACATGCCAATACGGTTTTGACCAACATAACGTCTTCCACCTTGATGTACGGCTACCATGGGTTGGGTGAGCACCGAACGCAACCATGACGAGCAGCCGATCACCGTCGGCGTGATTGATGATGATCCGATGATCTGCCAGATGATGCGTCTGATTTTGGAGGATTATTCCTCCGGACGCATCAGCGTTGCCTTCGCCTGCACCAACGCAGCAGACGCCATCGAACATGCGTCGCACAATCCTCCTGATGTCGTGCTGGCTGATATCGCCATGCCCGGCATGGATGGCATTGAAGCCACTCGTCAGCTCCGCATGCTTCCCGATCCTCCGCATGTGCTTATTCTGACGTCGCTGAGTCCAAACAACACGGTGGAACGCGCCATCGAAGCGGGCGCGGAAGGATTCGTATCGAAAACGGACGCTCCGGAAGATATCATCCGCCGTGTGGCCGACGTGTGCGAAGGGGAGCCACAGTTCAATCCGGCAAGTCAACGGCAGCTCATCGGCGATTTGCATCAGCACCAGCCTCAGTCGCGGCGCGATGAGGCCCGTGCCATGCTCGACGCCTTGCCGGAACGCGAACGCGAAGCGGTGATTCTCGCGGCCGAGGCTTCACCAATGCGGAAATCAGCGAGAAAATGTTCATTTCAGAACGCACGGTCAAAGCGCATATTTCATCCGCCGCAGATAAACTCTGCATGGGCCGCGTGCAGATGGCCCGTTTGGTAGAACGAGCCGACCTGCCGCCACGACTATGACATCATGCACTCGTACACTTGAACACAGAGCAACGCAATGAGGGGAACGCCATGTCAATCAGTGCAACGGAAAAGCCTTTAGGCAAAATCTTCACTTCGGATTACCGGTTCGTAATCCCATCATTCCAACGCGCATATACTTGGCAAACGGAAACATCGCGCAACTGGTCACCGATCTGCAGGACGCATGCCACGACCCAGACACGCCGTATTTCCTTGGATCGCTGATCCTCGTCCATGATGGACAGACCAAATACCAAGTCATCGATGGACAGCAACGCCTCATCTCACTTTCCATCATCATTTCCGTGCTCCGCGATCTGGAAGACGACCCCGAACTCGTGGAAAGCCTCACGACCTCATCGTCGAGCCAGGAGACAAACTACGCGGCATCAAAGCCGAACCACGTCTCAAACTCCGCGAACGCGACACCAACTTCTTCCGCATGTACGTGCAGGAAGCGATCTGGAGGACTGTTCGATCTGCGCGACAACGATATCGAATCGCACGCGCAACGCAACATCGCCATCAACACCAGACAAGTGTTCGACGAACTCGCGAAAATGCCCACACAAGACCGCCGCGCATTCGCATCATACCTCGTCAACGAAGTCACCCTCGTCATCGTAACCACCGACGATCTCGCCGGCGCACACCGTATTTTCGACGTCATGAACATGCGCGGAGTTCCCCTCACCGCATCCGACGTGTTCAAAGCAAGAACCATCGCCGAAATCTCCCCCCGCCGCACGCAACGCCTACGCTTCACGCTGGGACGACATCATGGATCCACTCGGCGACGACGCACAGACGCTCGAAGAATTCTTCAGCGACATCCATCTCATCATCTCGCACAAAGCCGTCTGCACACAACTACTTGAGGAATTCCGCAAGGACGTGCTCAAACCATTCGTCAAAAAGCAGAACGTCATCTCCTTCATCGACGACCTGCTCGCACCCTACGCCAACGCATGGCGCATCATCGAACACCCGACCGACGCCAACCTGCCAGACGATATCATTGGCCAACTCGTATCCCTCAACGACTACCAAACCACCGACTGGAAACCAGTAGCCATGTGGGCGCTCGTCAACTCCATACGCAACCTCGGCAATCCCGACACACGCATATTCTCCACGCCGGGCACACACACTGCCGCAGCCTCGCGCACGTCGAACAAAAACCTCGAGGAACCTCAACTCCACGACCTTGAACGACTTCACGACGTACTCGCGGCCCTAGAACGCGTAACCGGCGTGGACAGTCTCAACAGGCAAACCCCGCTCAACCGACGCACACGCGCAGCCAGCACCATTCGCGACCTCGATAAAAACCACACCATCCAACAAATCCGAGGATTACTCATCACCGACGAAGACCGCCGCAACGCGCTCGCGCATCTGCGTGGCGACCTGCAGACCAGTCCCGCCATGAAGAAACTGCTTCTGGTTCGGGCCAACGAGCAGCGGGCCGGGCATCGTATCACCCGACCACGCACCTCAACGCGCTGCCGATCATGCCGGAACAGGTCGCCTCCGACTCATCGTTTGCATCATGGTCTGAGGCGACGCGCGACCATTGGGTCAATCGCATCGGCAATCTTGCGCTCAGTCAGGCTAATGACAAGCAGATCGCGGGATTGGCATCCTATACGGACCGTCGTGACCGTATGCTGCTGTCGGCGAGTTCCAAACGCTTCCCGCTCACCGCCGAGCTTGCCGACATTGCGGACTGTACGCCACAAACCTTGCAATACCGCCAGGATGAAACCATTCGTCTGATCGCCGATTATTGGAATATCCGTTACGATGCCGAGCGCAATGACCTATCCACGCTCAGTGAGGAGTCGTTGCGAGTCACGGACACGTCCACCTCCCCAACATCCAAACGCGTGTCCATCGCGCAGGTGCTCGCCGCTGGTCTGCTCATTCCCGGTGAGACGCTGGTATGGGACCGACCGCGCAAGGGCGAACGTTGGGTGGCTACCGTCACCGCCGAAGGAAGCTTCGACTGGATGACGGCAGCGAGTACTCCACACCAACCGCAGCGGCCCGTGCCGTCGGTGGCGGTTCGGCGGGATTGACCGTGTGGAAGCGCACGTCGAACGGTCAGAAGCTTAGCGACGTGTGGAAGGCCTATCGCCTACGCAAGCGCTGAAAACGTTGTTCGTTTTGATGAGTTTGCCGTTTATCGACGGTTTCCTATTGGCATGCGAGCCATTCGACCGCAAGTTTCGTACGATTCGTAACGTTCGTTTTCGCGAGAATATCGCTGATACGATTGCGAACCGTGCCTTCGCTTAAAAACAGTTTCGCAGCGATCTCACGATTGTCGTACCCCTCGGCGACCAGTTGCATCACGTCCCGCTCGCGCTCAGTGAGATTCGCGAAACGACCGGAAAAACGATTTTCCCCGTTATCGCCAGCTTGCGAAACGTGACGCTGCGTCTGACTCGCTTTATTGACATGCAGTTTCCGCAACACCTGCGCTCCCATAACCACCTGTCCGGCCATCACCGACTGCACTGCGGGAATCACCGATGAGACATCCTGTTTGATCAGGTAGCCTTTGGTGCCGATTTCCAACGCCTCGGCGATGTACGATTCGTCCGCGAATGTGGTAAGTATGAGGATTTTTCGCATTCGGATGGGCGTCGATGATCTTTCGCGACGCGGCAAGACCGTCCATAACCGGCATTTGCACGTCGATCAGCAGCACGTCCGGATTATCTTCTTCATACTGACCTACCGCGGTTTCGCCATCATAGGCCGTCCATGCAATATCGGCCGTGCCTGTCGCTTTGAGAATCGTGGACAGCGACGAGCATACGATTGGATCATCATCGACGATTGCGACTCGCATCATACGTTCTCCTTCGTTGTTGCGGACGCTGCCGCATCATCGTCCGTTTGGGAATGGACACGACACCCGCCACCCTCATGATACGGGCCGCACACCGCGGTACCGCCGAGCGCCCGCGCACGCTCCTCGATATCCGCCAATCCAATGCCTGAAGCATCACGCATCGTCGCCGTACGCGCGGCATCATGGAACTGACGAAAACGAGCGGAAGACTCCCCCATCATACCGTTGATGTTTCCTTGGGAGCCATCGTTCCACAGGCGCCATCATCCTGTATGCGCAGCTGCCATAACGCAGGAAAATCACGCAAGGTGATATCGACATTGCGCGCCATGCTATGGCGAATCGTATTGTTCAACGCCTCGCGAACGCGTGGCGAAAC
>ENA-OQHA01000786-OQHA01000786.1-human-gut-metagenome-genome-assembly--contig:-NODE-786-length-14583-cov-4.012382_pt1 | contig 14583 bp, 17 predicted proteins | sample MGYA00242558_ERZ504707 | MGnify/ENA primary metagenome ERZ504707 (study PRJEB26092, sample SAMD00036197) | human gut metagenome | host: Homo sapiens | study: EMG produced TPA metagenomics assembly of... | reverse complement strand
CGGCGGAGGTGCGGGGTGTTCCGTGGGCGTGGTGGCTTCTGTGGTGTGGCTTGGCTGCCCGATGCCATCACCATCAATCGATTCGTCATCCTCCGCATCAGCCGCTGCTGCGGCTGCGGTCTTCTCGAATCGCTTGGACTGACGGCTCAGCAGCACACCGGAAATCGCGGCGGCGATCAGGGAGCCACCAGCACGCCGAAGCGCGCCTCAGCGGAAAGTTCCGCGTTCTTGTACGCCAGCGAAGCGATGAGGAAGGACACAGTGAAGCCAATGCCGCAGGCGACGGCAGCGGGAATCATGTCGCGCACACGCAGCCCTTGGCCATCTTGAGCCCGCCCACATGCGTGGACAGCCATGCGGTGGTGATGATACCCAGAGGTTTGCCGACCACCAAAGCCACAATCAGTGCGATGACCAGCGGCGAGGCCAACAATAGCGGGCTCATCGACTCGAAGTGTACGCCGGTGGCGAACAAGGCGAAGATGGGCAGGGCCAGCAGTGCGGAGAATGGCTGGAGCTTGTTGGCATAGCGTTCGGCACGCGGCGAGAGTTCGCCGTGCATTTCACGAGAGGGGGTCAGCAGGCCAACCAGCACGCCGGCCAGTGTGGGGTGCACGCCTGCCTCGAACATCATGATCCAAGCGAGGATACCGACGATGCCAACCGCGGTCCATGGCACTTTTTTCAGTCGCACGAGGTATGCCCAGATGGCGGCGCATACGGCGATGCCGATGAACCAATACCAGGCGTTAATCGAGGAGAAGAATACGGCGATCAGAATAATGGCCAGCAGGTCGTCGACGGTGGCAAGCGTCATCAGGAACGCGCGGATCGAACCGGGCAGGGCCTTGGCGAACAGGGCGAGCACGGCCAGCGAGAACGCGATATCCGTGGCGGTGGGCACTGCCCAGCCGTGCGACATCTCCGAGAACGGGATGCTGCTGCCGGTGGTGGTCAGAATCAGCGTGCCGGGTTCACCAGGCCCGATCTGAGAGAACAATGCCGTGACGGCCAGGAACAGGATGGGCGGGGCGATCATGCCGCCCACCGCGCACAGCATCGGCACGGCGGCCGCTTTCGGATTGGCAAGCGAGCCGGTGGTGAGTTCCTGCTTCAGTTCGAGGCCCACGGTCAGGAAGAAGATGGTAAGCAGACCATCCTGGGCCCAGTGGCCAATAGGCAGGTCGAGATTGGTGTAGGGGATGAACAGATGCGTTTCCGCTACGGTCTCGAACGCATGCGCGGTGGCGGGCAGATTCGCGAGCACCAGCCGGTGAGCGCGAAGCCAAGCATGATGAGTCCGGAAATACGGTCTGAGGCGGCGATTCGCCTGATGGTGGACCAAAGTCCCTTCTTCGCGCCGGCGGTCGTGGCCATCGCGTCTCCTTGCTGCACTCTCTTGGATGAACCGTATGTAATAGTACGGAATATCTCAGGACGTTCCGCTCCGGGCTGAGTCGCGAAGGGCAACCTTAGCCCAACCCTGTGTGGCCGACTCAACCGACTCAAACGGGCCAATACAATTGGAAAAGCCTCGGAAGCATTTCGCTTTCGAGGCTTACTGTGCGCCAGACAGGATTCGAACCTGCGACCTGCTGATCCGTAGTCAGCTGCTCTAATCCGCTGGGCTACTGGCGCATGTTGTCTTTCAGACAACTCGATATATAATACACGCCGTTCAGCTGAATGCAACTCGGCGTGTTGCGGCGAGTCGCACCATCCCGACCACTACCGCAACGGCGTATTTACTGGCCTCACGCCTCGTGTGTACGGACTCGGTCAAGCAAAACCGACTGCGCAACTTTGAGACGTCCCTGCGGCACATCCACGGCTTCGCGCAGGAGTTTGGGCGTGCTGGAACCCTCTACGGACGCCTTGTCCACAATCACCTGCCTCACATCATCCAAACTCGGCAACTGGAACATCGTGTCCTGCAACGTACGTTCGATAATCGAACGCAAACCGCGTGCGCCGGTCCCCTGCTTGATAGCGATATCAGCAATCGCCCGAATGGCCTGTTCTGTGAATTGCAGATCGACGCCGTCGACGGCGAACAGTTTACGGTACTGCTTGATCAGCGCGTTGGCTGGCTGGGTGAGAATCGCCGTCAGATCGTCTACGGTAAGTTCCTTCAGCACACTGGTGACCGGCAAACGTCCGATGAACTCAGGCAACAGTCCGAACTCGGCCAGATCATCGGCATTGACCTGTTCGAGCAATTCCTCGTCTTTCATGTCGGCGTCGTGCCAATTCGCGCCGAAGCCGGTCTCTCGACGGCCTAATCGCTTGCGAACAATGTCCGTCAGCCCCACGAACGCACCGCCGCAGATGAATAGGATGCCGCGTGTGTCCATCTGCGCAACGTCCTGCTCCTTATGCTTGCGCGTGCCCTCCAACGGCACGGAGGCGATGGTTCCTTCCAAGATCTTCAGCAACGCCTGCTGACGCCCTCACCGGACACATCACGGGTGATGGAGGTGTTCTCACCGGATTTGCGGGCGATCTTATCGATTTCGTCAATGTAGATGATGCCGTGCTGGGCTCGGCTTACGTCGCCATCCGCAGCTTGGAGGAGACGTTGGAGCACGGTTTCCACATCGTCGCCTACATAGCCGGCTTCGGTCAGGGTGGTGGCGTCGGTGATGACGAACGGCACGTTCATTACGCGGGCCAACGCCTGCGCAAGATAGGTTTTGCCACGCCGGTGGGGCCGAGCAACAGAATGTTTGACTTGGCGACCTCGACGTCAGCCAAAGGGTCATTGCTGCGGCGGGCAGCACGCGTCTGGGTGGGAACGGATTGCTTGGCTTGTTTGCCGGTCTGGCCACTGTGCCCGTTATTCCCGTCAAGCTGCTCAGCGGACTCCTGAAGCTCCATGTTGACGCGCTTGTAATGGTTGTATACGGCTACGGATAATGCGCGCTTGGCGTTCTCCTGACCGATGACGTAGCGGTTGAGATAATCGAAGATCTGAGCGGGCTTGGGCAGGCTCAGCGAATTGACCTCGGCATCTTTGACACGCTCCTCGGAGATGATGTCCACGCACAGGGCGATGCATTCATCGCAGATGGAGGCGTTGGGACCGGCCACCAGTTTTCGTACCTGATGTTCGGTTTTGCCGCAGAACGTGCAACGGGGTACGTCCTCGTTGTAGCTCACCACACGTCCCATGATTCTCCTTTGCCGACTGCGCCGCACCGTCGAACCGCCACGCTGCGCATTATCATTGTCATCCTTGAAATACAATACCCCCGGTCGTTGCCGACCGAGGGTATTGCAATGTCCGGAAGTTTTACTGGCGGTGTTCCAACACCTCGTCCACGATGCCGTATTCCTTGGCTTCAGGAGCGGTCAGGAAAGTGTCCACTTCGATGTCGCGGCGAATCTTCTCGACGTCCTGGCCGGTGTGCTTGGCGAGGGTCTCCTCCAGCCATTCGCGCATACGCAGCATTTCCTTGGCCTGAATCTCGATCTCCGTGGCCTTGCCGAAGCCTTGGTCGATGGCCGGCTGGTGGATGAGCACACGGGCGTTCGGCAGCATCAGGCGCTTGCCCTTGGTGCCGGAGGCCAGCAGAATGGCGGCGGCGGAGGCGGCCTGGCCGAGACACACGGTCTGCACGTCGGGCTTGATGTACTGCATGGTGTCGTAGATGGCGGTCATGGCCGTCATCGAACCGCCGGGTGAGTTGATGTACATCATCACGTCACGGTTCGGATCTTGGGATTCGAGGACCAGCAGCTGGGCCATCACGTCGTCGGCGGAGGCGTCGTCCACCTGCACGCCGAGGAAGATGATGCGATCCTCGAACAGGCGAGAGTAGGCGTCCTGGGTCTTCATGCCATACGGGGTCTTCTCCACGAACTGCGGCATGATGTAACGGTTGGTCGGCGCGGGCTGGGCTGCGCGGGCGGAGGCCGGCATGAAACCGGCTACGCCCTGACGGCCGGCCAAGCGGTCGGCACGGGCGGCGAACTTTGCTTCTTCACTTGCCATGAGTCTCACTCCCCCTGCTGGTTGTTGCCGATGGTGTCCGGCGTGGTCACGAGCTTGTCCACGAAGCCATAGTCGAGGGCTTCCTGGGCGGTGAACCAGTGGTCGTATTCGTTGTCGCGGTAGATTTCCTCGAGGGTGTGGCCGGTCTGCTCAGCGGTCAGCTCGCTCATGGTCTTCTTCATGTCCATGATGAGCTCGGCGTTGATGCGCACGTCAGTGGCGGTGCCGCCGATGCCGCCGGAAGGCTGGTGCATGAGCACACGGGCGTGCGAGGTCAGGTAACGCTTGCCCTTGGTACCGGAGCTCAGCAGGAACTGGCCCATGGAAGCACACATGCCCAGGCCCACGGTCGCCACGTCAGGCTCGATGAGCTGCATGGTGTCGTAGATGGCCATGCCGGCGGTGATGGAGCCGCCCGGCGAGTTGATGTACAGCCAGATGTCCTTCTTCGGGTCTTCGGCGGCCAGCATCAGCAGCTGAGCGCAGATGCGGTTGGCCATATCGTCCTTGACCTCTTCACCCATCCAGATGATGCGGTCTTTGAGCAGACGGTTGAAAATCGGGTCGACGGGGCCGGCCGGGACGTCATCGCCCGCCATGACCGGCAAGGTCGCAAAGGTATTGCTCACCTTGATTCTCCTTCTAATTACTCGAACATTGTTCAGACTACCGCCTTGAAGCGACTGAAGGCGTCTTTTCGCGTGCTTTTTGGCGGGTAGCGTAGGGATTTCGGGTTATTCCAAGGTGTCGAGGACGTCGTCAATGAGGAGGCGGGTCTGGGAGGCGGCATCGTCGCCCAGACGCGGGAAGCGACGGGCGGCATTGGCGGGGCTGGCACCGGCGGCTCGCGCTACGTTGGACTTGCTGGCACCATGGGCCACGGCTTTTTCCGCGAGCCGATCGACCAGTGAATCGGCGACTTGGCGCATCTGTTCGGCCACCCATAATTGGGCCATATCCGCAGGTAAGTCGTAGTCTTCGGCCACATCGCTGGCTGCCTCCTGAATGGCGGCCCATAACACCATGAATGGCTTTCGATAGTAGTCAATCTGCTCAGTGAGCGGCTCAGCGGCAAGCAATTCAAGTGCCGAGCGAATTTCTGTATTTTCTGACATAGCTTTCTTTACCTCGCTCCTCTCTGAGGGGAGCTGTCGCCATAGGCGGCTGAGGGGAGTTTCGACCGGGGCAGCTCCCCTCAGAGAGGGGAGCCAGAATATATGTATTTACTTACGACTCAGCAACCACTTTGATATCAGTGACGACGTGGCCACGGCCATGCCGACCGGCACAAAGAAGGTAATCGGCGCTTCAGAGAGCTCCATCACCAAGCACATGGCCATAAGCGGTGCCTGTTGTGAGGCCGAAAGCAACGAAGCCGCACCGATCAAGGCACACGCGGTTACCGAATCGGTCGGAAACATCAGTATCCATACGAGGCCGAGCATCGCACCCAGCGTGGAACCTAATGCGATGCCGGGCTGCAGCACACCGCCCGACGCACCGGAGCGAATGGTCATCAGCGTCACCAGCGCTTTGGCAACAAAGGTGAGTGCCAACACACCCAGCAACATCCAGATATTGGACTGGGACAGCGGGAAACCGGCGTTCATCACGGATCCAGAAGGGCCGCTCCCACCCTGAAGCATGGCCCAGAACGATGCCATTCCAGAGCCCGCTCCCCCGCCAGAGGCCGAATCGGATACATTACCGCCGCCCGTCAGCAAGTTCCATGGAGAGGCGGCCGCTGAAGATGCCGACTGCATGGCACCAGCAGTGCCGGCGGTTTCAGGAATGAATGTGCTGAATCCAAGTTGCGCTGCGGCACGGCCGTTGCCCATCACCTGCGGCACAACAGTCGCCACCAAACCGGTGATGAGACCAGCCAGCGGCATCTGCCACAGAATAGCCTTACCGGTTGGCTTGTGCGCTTCCGCCCATTGCGAACCTTTTCGGAACAATGCGCCGCCCACTCCACATGCCGCACCGCAGATCAGAGCGAACACCATTAACGTTGGCGTGGATTCCGGTTGCATGGCGGTAATGTCGTAGAACAGGTGATGCCCTTTGATCGCAACCGCCACGAATGCGGCAATGGCAGACATGCCCAGTCCAAACGCAACTTTTTCGATTGTCACATCTACCAACAGGATTTCGACGGCGAAGAACATGCCGGCCAGTGGCGCGTCATAGACGCCTCCTAGACCAGCACCGGCAGCCACTGCCACCACCATGCGCCGGTCGATGCCGTCAACGCCCTCGATATGGAACAGGTCGCAGAAACGTTGCGCGAGCATGGCGCCGAGTTCGCGTGGGGCGACTTCTCGGCCGATCGAGCACCGGAGCCGACGATGAAAATCTGCAATACCACATGCGCAATGGTTTGCCAGAAAGGCATTCGCTTTCCCGCCACGGCCTTCTTGACTGAGGGCACCGCAGTCGTTTTGTGTCGCAGCAGATACCAGATAATGCCTGCGATGCTGAGTCCCACGGTCACCGATATCGCACGGCGTGCAGCGGGCACGCCGAATGGACCAGACAATTCTGGGCCTTCGATGTAGCCGAGCAGCACATGTTCAACGCCGTAGAGCAACAGGGTCAGCAGACCTGCTCCCACACCGATGAGCACGCCGAGCACAATGGTCGCCGCAGCGAGCCAACCAAGGCGTTTGATAGTAACCGTTGGCTGCATGTCAACCTCCGCACCCTATGCAACGAGTATGCCTTGGGAACTCCCCTCAGTCTCGCTACGCTCGACAGCTCCCCCTCAAAGAGGGGAGCCAAAGAAACAGTCCTTTTGCCAGAATAGGAAGAGCCCGGAACCATGAAACACGATTCCGGGCTCAAACAATCACGCTAACGCGATGAGGCTATGCTCACTCAGCATCCTTGGCGTCATCCTTGGCGGACAGTTCGTCGGCCACGGCGGCAGCAGCGGAAGCGGCCTCGACGGACTCGGACTCTTCGTCCTCAGCGGCCTCGCCCAGGAAGGCGGAGAGGTCCACAACCTCGCCATCAGCGGTGAACTTGACGGCGCGCATGCCGGCGAGCAGGCCCTTGGAACGGCCGACTTCCTGCACAGCGGAGCCAAGCTGGCCATTCTTGATGATGGCCTGGATGAAGTTGTTCGGATCCATGCCGTACTGCTGGGCGATGGAAGCGAGGAAGTTGAACACGTCGGACTGGGACACCTGAACGTCCAGCTTCTCGGCCAGAGCGTCGAGCACCATCTGATCGCGCAGATCCTTCTCCACGGTCTCCTCGGCCTGAGCCTTCTGCTCCTTGGTGGCCTTCTCCGGGTCCGGGGTCATGCCCTTGAGCTGCTCTTCGACCATGTTGGCCTTGACGCCCTTCGGCACCGGGATCTCGAGGCCTTCCTGCAGCTTGGCGATGAAGGCATCGCGAGCCTCGGTGGCCTGACGACCTTCGGCGTCCTGAGCGGCAGCCTTGCGGATGTCAGCCTTGAGCTCGTCCAGAGTGTCGAACTCGGAAGCTTCGGAAGCGAACTCATCGTTCAGCTCCGGCAGTTCCTCAGCCTTGACGGAGTTGACCTTGACCTTCACGGTGGCCTTCTGGCCCTCGTGCTCGCCGGCTTCCAGCGTGCCTTCGAAGGTGGTCTCCTCGCCGGCGGACAGGCCGTCAAGGGCCTCGTCCAGACCGTCGAGCATGGTGTTGGAGCCGAGCTCGTAGCTCACGCCTTCCTGGGAGTCGACGGTCTCGCCGTCAATCTCAGCAGTCAGGTCGATGTTGGCGAAGTCGCCCTTGGCGGCCGGGCGGTCCACGCCGACCAAGGTGCCGAAGCGCTGACGCAGGGTCTCGAGGCGCTTGTCGACGTCCTCATCCTTGACTTCCGGCTTGGAGATGGCGATCTCAAGACCGTCGATTTCCGGCAGTTCGATGTCAGGACGACGCTCGACGGTGGCGGTGAACTTCAGCTTGGTCTCGTCGTTGGCGGACTGCGGAACATCCTGCACGTCGAACTCCGGCTGAGCCATCGGACGAATCTTCTTCTCATCCAGGGCCTTGGAGTACAGCTCCGGGACCGCGTCGTTCACGGCCTCACCGGCGACGGCGGCGAAACCGATGCGCTGGTCGATGATCTTGCCGGGAACGTGGCCCTTACGGAAGCCGGGAACGTTCACCTGCTTGGCGATTTCCTTACGGGCCGCATCCAGATACGGGTTGAGCTCTTCCGGTTCAACAGTGACGGTGAGCTTCACCTTGGTGGGCTCGAGGTTACGAACGCTGATCTTCACGCTAATGACTCCTCAAAAGTCGTTATTTCTTACAGTTCTGCCGTAAGGCAACCTCTACATGATAACGCCACTTACGGACGGTGCAATGAGTTTCACTTGCCAGTTCCTTGCGCCCTGCTCGATCAGGAACGTCTCGACGTCCACTTCCACCGGGTCTTCCACCCAGCACAGGTTGCGTAGGATCTGTGGCTTGATGATCATCTCGGCCGGCGTGCGGGTGTCTTCGGCGACGCGGTTGATCACACGCCGCACCCGTTGCAGACGGTCATAACGCTCCGGATGGCGCTGTTGCCACAGCCGCATGGATCGGGGCGCGTTCACCACACCGTTTTCATCCTGTTCGGGGGCGGGCATGGTAGGCCATTGGGTGGGCTTCAGGGCTATGGCTCGATCGATGGCCTGCTTCCAGACCTTCGGTTTGACCACACGCTGAATCGGCGCGTACCGCTCGAACATTTTGTCCTGCTCGGTGCCGGTATGGATGCGCACACGCTCGTTCAGGGATCGGAGCGCGCGGAATTGGGCAGCATTGTGCGGCTTGTTGGTCGCCGCCTCGATGATTGATGAATCGGCCAATAACAGGCTGGGCGCAATATCGTATTGCCGGGCGAGTCGGTCGCGCTCCTCCCATAGGGATTTGGCGATGGCCAAGCCCCTTGGATCACGACTCAGCTGGGTGATGCGCGAGATACGCAGCCAAGGAATCGGATGCGGTTTGCGCGGGGCAAGGCCCGCAACCAAAGCGTGAGAAAACTCTTCAGCGGCCCACTCGTCCTTGCCTGCGGCTTTCAGGTCACGACGCATCATGGTTTCAAGTTCGATAAGCACCTCCACGTCGAGCGCCGCATAGTTGCGCCAGTCGCGCGGCAGCGGACGGTAGGACCAATCGGCGGCGGAATGCTCTTTGGCTAGCGTGATGCGAGGTAGTGTTCGGTGACGGCGGCCAGACCAAAGCGGTGCAGGCCGAGCAATCGCGCCGCTATTTCCGTGTCGAACAGGGCTTTGGGTTTGAGCCCGATTTCGGCGAATCCGGGCAAGTCCATCAGAGAATCATGCAGAATCCACGTGGCGTCGCCCACGGCGTCATTGAATTCATTCCAATCAGCTCCGGCCCGGGTCAGGGCGACGGGATCAAGCAAGGCGATGCCTGCACCCTCACGTTTGAACTGAATCAGCCAATCCTCGTGTCCATAGCGGAAGCCGGACGCCCGTTCGGCGTCGGCGGCCAGCGAGCCCGTCGCCTCGGCCATCGCATCGCAGACACGATGATAGCCGTCCAGCGTCGAAGTGACATCGGGTACTCCCCCGCGAGGCTCTTTCAGCAGTCGGGGTTCGGTGTCACGGACGTCACTCAACTGGCGTCATCCTCCTCAAAACGGATGGTGGATCTGATGAATGCGGCCCACGAGCGGACTTGTGCGCCGGCGTCCATAGTACCGTCCGGCCCGGTCCCGTCAAGCGGGTCCATGAGACGCGAATCTCACACCCGGCGCTGGTGGAGCCGGCCATCGAGCCAAAAGCCGTGTTTTGGGTCACGGTGACTGTGCCGGATACCGAATCCGGCTCGATGCCGTCGAAATAGTCGCACATGTCATCCCAGTACATGCCGGGGGTCAGAGAATCGTTTTCGGCGGTTTCCAGCGGCAGTCGCGCGAACGCCACGCAACGCCAGTTGGAATCCCAGTCAATGCGCAGCTCATGAGCATAAAGCATCATGATCCAGCCTGTGGCGATTCGTGATTCGGCATCGCTGCCAAGACCGGCGGAAAAGGCATCGCCGAGGGCACGCTCTCCCGCTTCGAATTCCACGCCGATACCATAATCGGCCAAGGTGGAAGGCACGGGAATCTCCCGATAGCGCACGTCATGGATGCGCTTCATGGTGCTGACGGATTCGACGGCTGCCCATACTTCATCCGGCACACCCTGAGGGCGCACGGGGCGTCCGTCGTTGGACTCTCCCGTAGGAAATGCGTAGATGTCGGCCATATCTCTAGGGTATGGGCGAACGGGCCCGAATCGTGGTATTTACGCGCGGTTCGGCCCTGCAATTTAATACACGGTGAAGCCGTGGTCCTTGAACTGGTTGGCCACCCGTTCGCGGGTGGCGGCGTTGGGTCCCTTCTGGTTCTCCAGCGGGTATGGGATGCGCAGTTCGTGCCACTTCGGGCGGCCAAGCTGGTGGAATCCCAGCACGTCGATGTGTTCGACGGCATCGCCGAAGGACTCGCAGATCTTCGCCACGTTTTCGACGTTCTCTTCGGAGTCGGTCAGGCCCGGCACGAGCACAAATCGCACCCAGATCTTCTTGCCGGCCTTGGCCAGTCGCTGGCCAAAATCGATGGTGGGCTGCAAGGTGCCGCCGGTGACCTTGTGATAGGTCTCCTCGTCGCCGGATTTGACGTCGAGCAGACACAGGTCGATGTCCTCGAGCATCTCGTCGGTGTAGCTCGTGTTGAGGAAGCCGGACGTGTCGAGGCAGGTGTGCACGCCCATCTCCTTGGCGGCATGGAACACACGCGAGACGAAGGCGGGCTGCATCATGGATTCGCCGCCGGAGAAGGTGATACCGCCATGCGTGGCCTTGAACAGGTCCTTGTAACGATCGACCTTCTTGATCATGGCGTCAAGGTAGACGGGCTTGCCGTCGCGCATCTTCCAAGTGTCCGGGTTCTGGCAGTACTGGCAGCGCAACGGGCAGCCGGACATGAACACGGTCATGCGGGTGCCCGGTCCATCCACGGAGGTGTTGATGTCCCAAGAGTGGACGAAGCCGATATCACCGGATTTCAGGGCGGAAAGGCGGTCACGTCGGTCGAGTCCGATTGGGGATTCAAAGCCGGAAAGGCCACCCATCAAAGTCTGCGAGGCATAGGTCTTCGATTCCTTGAGCATATGCCTGGTCGTGGTGCGGAACGTGGGTGTTGCGGGCATCGTTGTCCTCCTGTTCCAAATGATGCGAAAGTCTGTGGGAAATAAGGAAGGGGTGGAGCCGTGCCCCACCCCTTCAGTTAGTCATTGCCGCGGTTCGCGGGGTTGGTCATCAGTCGACGACGGCACCCTGGTGGAAGGTACGGGAGATGACGTCGAGCTGCTGCTCCTTGGTGAGCTTGACGAAGTTCACCGCGTAGCCGGAGACACGCACGGTCAGGTGCGGGTACTTTTCGGGGTGCTCGACGGCGTCCTCCATGGTCTCCTTGCGCAGAACGTTGATGTTCGCGTGGTAGAGGCCGTGGCCGTTGCCGGCGTCCAGGATGCCGACCAGGTTGCCGATGCGCTCGTCCTCGTCGCGGCCCAGGCATCAGGGTGATGGTGTTGGTCAGCGAGATGCCGTCAAGAGCGTCGTTGTAGTCGATCTTGCCGACGGAGAACATGGACGGCAGCATGCCGTGGGAGTCCATGCCGTTCTCCGGGTTGCGCCCGGAGCGTACGGGGTGCCCTTGGCGTGGCCGGACGGGAAGGAACCGGTGTTCTTGCCGTACTCGACGTTGGAGGTGATCGTCAGGATGGACTGGGTCGGGACGGCGCCGCGGTAGACCGGGAGCCTCTTGACCTGGCCCATGACCGTGGAGACGACCCACTTGGCGATGTCGTCGGCGCGGTCGTCGTCGTTGCCGTAGACCGGGAACTCGCCCTCGGTGCGGTAGCCGACGATCAGGTCGTCGTCGGCGCCTCAACGTACTCGTACTCGTGGCCTTCCAGGGTCTTCGCGTCCTTGTTGTAGATCGGGTAGACCTTGGCGTACTTGACGGCGGCGAGGGAGTCGGCGGCGATGGACAGACCGGACATGCCGCAGCCGAGGGTGCGGTACACTTCCTTGTCGTGCAGGGCCATCTCGATGGACTCGTACGCGTACTTATCGTGCATGTAGTGGATGATGTTCAGGGCCATGACGTAGGTCTCGGACAGCCATTCGAGGGCCTTCTCGTAGTTGTTCTTGACCTTCTCGTAATCGAGGGTGCCGTCGGCCTCCGGGGTAATCGGCTCGATCACGCCCTTGTCGATGACCTGCATGCCGGTCATCTCGTCGCGGCCGCCGTTGATGGCGTACAGCAGGGCCTTGGCGGAGTTCACGCGGGCGGCGAAGAACTGCATCTGCTTGCCGACACGCATCGGGGACACGCAGCAGGCGATAGCCGCGTCGTCGCCCCAGTGGCTACGAATCTCCTTGTCGGACTCGTACTGGATGGCCGAGGTGTCGATGGAGATCTTGGCGCAGAAGCGCTTGTAGGCCTCAGGCAGCTTCGGATCCCAGAAGATGGTGATGTTCGGCTCGGGGCCAGGTCCGAGGTGCTCGAGGGTCAGGGTGTTGAGCAGACGGAACGAGGTCTTGGTGACCATCGAACGGCCGTCATCGCCGAAGCCGGCGTCGGACCAGGTCGCCCAGTACGGGTCGCCGGAGAAGATCGAATCGTAGTCCTTGGTACGCAGGAAGCGCACGATGCGCAGCTTCATGACGATGTTGTCGATGAGCTCCTGGGCGTCGGTCTCGGTGATCTTGCCGGCCTGGAGGTCGCGCTCGATGTAGCAGTCGAGGAAGGCGGAGTTGCGGCCGAAGGACATGGCGGCGCCGTCCTGGGACTTGATGGAGGCCAGGTAGCCCATGTAGGTCCACTGCACGGCTTCCTGCGCGGTCTGGGCCGGGCGGGACAGGTCGAGGCCGTACTCGTTGCCGAGGTTGATGAGCTTCTTCAGGGCCTTGATCTGCTCGTCGTGCTCCTCACGGAAGCGGATCCAGTGCTCGATCTCCGGCTCGGTGAAGTCGTTGCGGTACGGCACGGAGTCCTTGTCGCGCTTCTTGAAGGCGATGAGCTTGTTCACGCCGTACAGGGCGACGCGGCGGTAGTCGCCGATGATGCGGCCACGGCCGTAGGCGTCCGGCAGACCGGTGAGGATCTTGTTGTGGCGGGCGACCTTGATCTGCTTGGTGTACACGCCGAAGACGCCGTCGTTGTGGGTCTTGCGGTACTTGGTGAAGATCTTCTTGATCTCCGGATCCGGCTCCTTGCCGGCTTCCTTGATGGCCTGCTCGACCATACGCCAGCCGCCGTTCGGCATCATGGCGCGCTTGCAGGGCACATCGGTCTGCAAGCCGACGATCACGTTGTCGACTTCCGGGGAGTCGATGTAGCCGGCCGGGAAGGCATCGATGCCAGCCGGGGTGTGGGTGTCCACGTCGTAGACGCGCTGCTTGCGCTCCACGGCAGGTAGTTGTCGTCGAGGTACTTCCACAGGTGCTTGGTCTTCTCGGTGGCAGGAGCAGGAATGTCTCGTCGCCCTCGTACGGGGTGTAGTTCTTCTGGATGAAGTCGCGGACGTCAATATCCTTCTGCCAGTTGCCCTCGGTGAAGCCGGCCCACGCCTTGGCGTCGAGCTCCTCCTGGGAGACAGCTGCATTTTCCACTGCGGTCATGTCACTCCTTAAATGGGGTTGTAGGTTTCGCATCTTCACGGAACCCTTGGTTCAACAGTGTAGTTGGCACTTGCTTGAGAAAAGCTGAAATTGGGAGTGAGCTATCTCACATTGTTTCTGTGAACGCTACCATTCCAATGGCTTCTAGATATTGATGGGACTATTGCACGTCTCCAGATATGGGAAACCGCTCATACTGTGATGTTCGTATGAGCGGTTCGGTCTTGAGATTGACAGCAGAACCGTATCCGTCAGTTTTCGACCGTCAATCCTCGGGGCGAGCCTGTGCGGGTTTCACGCCGTAGTTCTTCCAGCGCCGGTTCTCCTCCTCCCATCTGGCATTGCGGTCCACCACGATGTCCCACGCATGTTCGGCGTCTTCCTTGGTCTTGTACGGACCCATGCGCTGTTCGATCGGTGAGACCATGCCCAACTCGGCCTGCTTCTTGACGGTGTTGAAATACCACTGCTTCTTGTTATCGTCTGTCATTGGTACCTCCTCAACGGTATTACTTGCTCCCGCTGGCGGGAGCAATATATGTTTATTCCCTGAATGCGTTGGTGACGGGCAGTCGGCGGTCGCGGCCGAACGCGAGGGCCGTGACCTTCGGTCCCAGCGGGTATTGGCGGCGCTTCCATTCGGCGCGGTCCACCAATCGCATCACGGTGTCTACGGTGACCTGGTCGAAGCCGTCGGCTAACAGGTCGGCGCGGCCGTGCGCGTGCTCGATGTATGCGGCGAGCACCTTGTCGAGCAGCGCGTATTCGGGCAGGGAGTCGGAGTCCTTCTGCCGGGGCGCAACTCGGCCGAGGGAGCCTTCTCGATGGATGAGACCGGAATCATCACGCCGTCCTTCAACGGGATGCCGGCGTTGCCGTCCTCGTTGCCCACGATCTGAGCCCGCCGATGCCGACGCCTGCGG
>ENA-OQHA01000785-OQHA01000785.1-human-gut-metagenome-genome-assembly--contig:-NODE-785-length-14598-cov-2.760348_pt1 | contig 14598 bp, 23 predicted proteins | sample MGYA00242558_ERZ504707 | MGnify/ENA primary metagenome ERZ504707 (study PRJEB26092, sample SAMD00036197) | human gut metagenome | host: Homo sapiens | study: EMG produced TPA metagenomics assembly of... | reverse complement strand
GGGCCTGGCTGCTGCCTGGCTTCTGCCTCTGCCTGAGCCTGAGCCGCTGCCTGGGCTCTGCTTCGCCTGAGCCGCTGCCTGGGCTCTGCCTGAGCCTGGGAGTCGGCTTCACTCTGTGACTGGTCATCCACAGCCGCTCCGTCATCTGGTGTTTCTGTATTCTCGTCTGCAGTCGGTGCTTCTGCCTCTGTTACCGCTCCGGTATCTTCAGCGGCAAACGCTGCGGCAGGTGCCATTCCAACAGTCATGGAACCTGCAAGCAGGACTGCAAAAAGCTGCTTTTTTTCATTTATAAGTCCTCCTGTTATGAGTTAGTCTTTTTAAATCCAATTACCAAAAAGTATAGCACAACACTTCAAAAAAGTAAAGCGGACCGAAAAACCCGCTTTACTTTATTGTGTTACGGACGTACCTGTCCATTACCATAAATGATATACTTGGTGGTGGTCAGTGCAAGGAGTCCCATTGGGCCTCTTGCATGGAGCTTCTGGGTGCTGATCCCGATCTCCGCACCGAATCCAAACTCATTTCCATCGGTGAATCTGGTAGAAGCGTTCACATAAACTGCCGCTGCATCTACCTCATCCAGGAATTTTTGGGCATGGGTATAATCATTGGTAATGATGGCCTCCGAATGCTTTGTATTATATTTATTGATATGGGCAATGGCTTCCTCCACGGAATCCACTACCTTTACAGAAAGGATATAGTCAAGATATTCCGTTCCCCAGTCCTCTTCTGTTGCAGGAACTGCTCCCGGCATCAGAGCCTTTGCCGCTTCATCTGCACGGACCTCCACATGCTTCTCCTTAAGACGTCCGGCCAGCACCGGCAGGAAATCGTCCTTCACCTTACGGTTTACAAGAAGGGACTCGCATGCATTGCATACGCCCACACGCTGGGTCTTTGCATTGATCACAATATCCGCTGCCATCTGAAGATCTGCAGTCTCGTCCACATAGATATGGCAGTTTCCGGTTCCGGTCTCGATGACAGGAATCGTACTCTGGTTTACCACTGCTTTGATCAGTCCTCTTCCGCCACGTGGGATCAGTACATCCACATACCGGTTCAGCTTCATAAATTCCGCAGCCGTTTCTCTGGAGGTATCCTGGATCAGCTGGATAGCATCCTCGGTAATGCCGCAGGCTTTTAATGCCTCACGGATACAGTTGACAATGGCAGTATTAGAATGAATTGCGTCGCTTCCACCCTTCAGGATCACGACATTTCCGGTTTTGAAGCAGAGACCGAATGCATCTGAGGTAACATTGGGACGCGCTTCGTAAATAATGCCGATCACACCTAATGGAACACGTTTCTGTCCGATCAGAAGTCCGTTGGGACGTTTTTTCATACCGGTAACTTCCCCGATGGGATCTTCAAGACCGGTAAGCTGACGAAGTCCGTCTGCCATTCCTTCGATCCGCTCCGGTGTCAGCATCAGACGGTCGATCATCCTTCCGGCATCTGATTCATTTTACCGTTTTCCACATCCAGGGCATTGGCCTTCAGGATCTCATCGGTATGAGCGACAAGAGCCTTTGCCACAGCTTCCAGGGTTTTATTTTTGTCATTTGTGGAAAGATTTCGAAGGACTGTCTCCGCATCTTTCGCATTCTGTCCCAGTTTTTCAAGCATTTCATTCATTTCCAAATATTCCTGCCTTTCTTTCTGTCTTTACAGCAATATCTTACTGTGCATCGCGGTATATATTCTCTTCCGTCACAATGACCTGCGGACGGATATCCGTAGGCTCTGTGGGAACCTCCGGAAGGATCTGGAAGGAAAATCCTACTGCAACGCGGCAGACCTCCGGATGTTTTTCCAGAAAACGGTCATAAAAACCGCCGCCATAGCCTACCCGGTTGCAATTCACGTCAAAAGCCACCCCGGGCATGACCATCATGCTTCTTCCCAAGAAACCGTTTCTCCGTCTTCCTTTGGCTCAGGAATCCCGAAGTAGCCGGATTCCAGCTGACTGAAATCGGTCAGTCTGTAAAATACCATATCCTTTCCGAAAACCTTTGGCACTGCCACTTCCTTGCCGTCTTTCCAGGCCTGCTCGATGATGTAGCGTGTGATCACTTCATGGTTATAATCTGCGTATGCCATAATCCGTTCTGCATTCCGGTATTCCGGAAGATGTGTCAGGGCCTCTGTGATCCAGAGACTGTTTTCCCGGATCCAGGCATCGGTATGTTCTTTTCTGGCTTTGAAGATCTTTTTTCTAATTTCCTTTTTTTCTTCCATATTTTTCTCCAAGATTGGTGATGCTACCATCCTTTTCTTTGATATCGATGTTATTCAGATGCGCACGGAGATTCCCCTTCACTGCATCCAGATATTCTCTCCGAAGCTTCGCCTGTTCCACCTTTTCTTCCTCGGTAAGACCTACACTTTTCTGTTTATGCGCCAGTGCGTTGATCCTGTCGATCTTGATATTATCCATCATAATCTTATTCTCCTTAAAGCAGTTTTTCGATATAATCAATGAGGAAGAATTCTTCCTTCTTGTTTCCTACAAATAATGTTCCGCAGCTCCTGCCTTCCACGATCCTGTGGATGTTGTGGAAGTCATTTCCGTTGGCAATGACCATGTCCGCCCCTGCCGCAGTGGCGATGATCGCAGCGGTAAGCTTGGTCGCCATTCCGCCGGTACCCACATTGCTTCCTGTGGAGGATTTGCCAAGCTTACGCATATTGTCATCCATGTTTTCTACAATATCGATAAACTGTGCATCCGGATTGGAATTGGGATCGTCTGTAAAAAGGCCGTCAATATCGGACATGAGGATCAGAAGATCCGCATCGATCAGCGCAGCAACCACGGAGGAAAGGGTATCGTTGTCTCCGAATTTTACCAGGTTCTGGAATTCGTAGGAGGATACCGAGTCGTTCTCATTTACAATGGGGATCACCTTTTCTGCCAGAAGCTGCTGGAAGGTATTCTGGGCATTCCTGCGGTTGGTGTTGTTGACCATGGTATTCTTGGTCATCAGGATCTGTGCCACCATCTGATTGTATTCCCCGAAAAGTTTCTGATAAATGGTCATCAGCCTGGCCTGTCCCACAGCTGCACAGGCCTGCTTTTTCTCAAGCTCTGCCGGCTTTCCCTTCATACCCAGTGCAGCTGCACCTACCGCAATGGCTCCGGAGGTACCAGCACTACGTCTTTCCCCTGGTTATGAAGGTCACTGAGCTCTCTGGCCAGGATCTCCAGCTTACGGAAATCCAGTCTTCCTGTTTCGGCGTGGATCAGTGATGATGATCCGATCTTGATAACGATGCGTTTCTTGTCTTTCAGTCGTTCCCTGTAATTTGCGTTCATATTTCTTGTTTCTCCTGATACCTGTATATTAGTCTTACTGATAAGTAACGGAATCGATCCGGTCATTTTGTACGATCTCCACCCAGGTAGTACCCGGATTCAGGCGGATCTCCTGTTGATTTCCGTCGTAATAATGCGTGATCCCCCATGGAGAATCCTTCTCCCAGCGGATATCAATGGCTTTGCCTCTGGTAATAAACTTGCCCTCTCCGCCGGAAATGGCATCAATATTCAGATAGCCGTTTCATCGTAGGCCGGGCAGGATGAATACTGAAGGATAATATTGTCGCAGGTAAGCGGTTCATTATCCAGCTGATCCACATGTTCCTTGCCAAACTGGAATCTCTTATATTCCTTTGTCTCCTCATCGTATTCATACCAGGGATGATTGTCAGTAAAATTATCCAGCTTCACAAGGCTGGCTGTGATCCCATCCGGTACAGTCTCTGTACCATCTTCTGCAAAAAGATAATGTCCGGTATATTCTTCTTTATATTCCTGGCTGTATCCCATAGCATCTATGCCTGCCTGAAGATGGCTGGCATCTGTATAGGCATTGTGAGGTGCCTTCCTGTCTGTTGTGCGGAAAAAAGCCAGCTTGCCGATCTGGATCCCGTTAAGGTTATCGATCACATGCTGCTCCAGATAAGGCAGTGCATAGGCAGCCTGTCCGTAGTGGGCATAGATCGCATTAAATTCGTTGGCATAAAAGAGATAATAGTCACGGCAGCTGCGAACGGAACCGATCCGTTCCAGCTCATCGTAATCTTCGAGAATGCCCATAAGACGGGTAATATTACCTTCCACCGGCGCTTCGTAGACAACACCGGCATGTCCGATACCACTCTGGGGAGCTCCGACACTGTTGTTGCCCATCATCACGGCAACCGGTCTTCTCCGTCCAATGCTCTCCGGAACATTTTCGCCGGTAAGATAGCTCTTTACCTGGGTTTCTTCCTGCTTTTCCTCATTGGGGACAAAGCTACCAGATCCTGCCCTGCTCCAAAAGCGGGAACAGTCTGGGCAATGCAGATGCATGCAGCTGTGATACCTGCCAGGATACCTGTCTTTTCATTCTCATATATTACCTCCTTTTCTTAAAGCGGAAGAGTTTCCCGCTTAGCTTTTCCGTGGGACAACCCGTCTAGCGGTTGATCCCCAGCTCCTTCAGTGCCGCTGCCTGCTTGGCTTCCATGACCTTTGCCTCATCCTCTGTCATATGATCATAGCCCAGAAGATGCAGCATACTGTGTGCCACCAGGAAACAGAATTCCCTTGTCACACTATGTCCGTATTCCTCTGCCTGGGCAAAAACCTTGGGCACGGAGATCATGATATCTCCAAGAAGGAGTTCATCACTGTCCAGATCAAAATAGGACTCATCCTCTTCCACAACGGAATAATCCGCCGGTGTCTCAAAGGGGATCATAGGAAATGACAGCACATCCGTAGGAGCCTGGATATTCCGGAATTCCGTATTTACCCTCTTGATCTCCTCGTTGTCTGTCAGGACAAGATTGACCTGTCCGTCATAGGGACATTTTCCATTTCAAGAACCTTGTCCGCAACCTGGGATGCAAGGGCAGCATAGTCAATGCCCAGCTCCTGATCTGTCTCATATTCGATATTTATGGTCATCTTCTGTACTCCTTATTTTTTACAGCATACCTGTCATCCTTCCTGGATTTGGCAGGCTTCTGTTTTTTTCATAATCGTCATAGGCCTGTACGATCTGCTGTACAAGTGGATGACGTACAACATCCTTGCTGGTCAGCTGACAGAATCCGATGTCATCGATCTTCTTCAGCACCTTCATCGCCACATCCAGACCGGACGTGGCGTCCCTGGGAAGGTCCTTCTGGGATGCATCTCCTGTGATGATCACCTTGGAACCGAAGCCGATCCTGGTCAGGAACATCTTCATCTGGGCAGGTGTGGTATTCTGTGCCTCATCCAGGATGATGAAGGCATTATCCAGTGTACGTCCCCTCATATAGGCAAGAGGGCAACCTCGATGAGCCCCTTCTCCATGTTTTTGGCAAAGCTGTCTGCGCCCATGATCTGATACAATGCGTCATAAAGAGGACGCAGATAGGGATCGACCTTGCTCTGGAGATCGCCAGGAAGGAATCCCAGCTTCTCGCCTGCCTCAATGGCCGGTCTGGTAAGAATGATCCTGGAAACCTCCTCATTGCGAAAAGCAGTTACTGCCATAGCCATGGCAAGATAGGTTTTGCCGGTTCCGGCAGGTCCCACGCCGAACACGATCATCTTCTTACGGATCTGTTCCACATAATCCTTCTGTCCGAGAGTCTTGGGCTTGATGGGTCTGCCCTGTATGGTATTACAGATAAAATCCTTGTCGATCTCCTCCATCACGGAGCCGATCTTCTCCATGGCAAGGGAAAGTGCGTAATTCACATTCTGCTGTGTGATGGTATTGCCTCTGCCCGCAAGCGTGTTCAGTTCCTCCACGATTGCCCTGGCCTGTGTGGCTCCCTCCTGACTTCCCAGGATCTTAAGAGAACCGTCACGGAAGATCATGGTTACGTTCAGAGTACGTTCGATCAGCTTCAGATGCTCGTCAAACTGTCCGAAAATATTCGCCTGGCGGTCTGCCGGCACATCCACATATAATTCGATAATGCTGCTAGCCATCCTCTGGTGTCCTTTCTTTTGGCTGCGTTTTTTTTCTGTGGGGCTTCTCTTCCGGTCCTTTCAATGACGGTAAGAGTGCCTCTGCTGACGCAGTCTGGTGATTTATTTCTATTTTAACATTATTTTCAGATATTTGAACCCCTTTTTCTATTAATTTTTCTTCATAAGCATAAAGCCTTTGTATGGCCTGTTTTTTTGCGGCATCCTCTGTCAGCTGCTCTTTCTGTACTTCGTACTTTCCGATCGCAGCGATCCCCAGGGTAACAGGAGAACGAAAATCCCGATACGGAAAAGAGGTTTCCGGATGACGAGGCGTTCCTCATTTTGTTTCAGAGGAGAGGAAAAGTCCAGAAACCAGTTTCCCAGCTGAAAAAAAAGCCTTGTTTTCTTTTTACCGGACCATAACCTTTTTCTCTATGTTCAACGGAAAGGTATCGTAATAGGCAATGGTATGTCGGATGTAAATATCTGCATCTGCCTGAACATATGCATAGCGGATAACCTCCTGACTGTCATCGGTGATGTCCACGATCCCGGAAACAGTTCCTGGCCTTTTTTTATTTCATCCCCGGCCCTGACAAGAGGAGTTCCCTGCCGTGTGACCATGGAATTGATCACACCGTCCAGAGTTGAAAACAGACTGCAGGATTTTTCTTCCGGCTCTGCTTTTTCTCCGGCAGTTCCCTCCCGGATCTCAAAACGCAAGCCCGTTCCCGAAAATCCGGCAGACACCCAGGTGATCTCCGGAAATTCTCTTCGCAGGGAAGCTGCAAGTGCACTGCAGCTGATCTTCTTTCTGGATACTCCGAAACAGACCCCCTGCTCTTTCAGAAAGCTCATCAGCTGGGGTGTGGGATTTAAAATATTTCCCCGGATCTCAACGTTCCACACTCTGCCTGACAGAAAAAAAAGGAGGCAGCAAACTGCCAGAAACCCTGCAGGATCATTTTTCTTCTTTTACAGAAAAGCAGAAAAAACAAAGGCCCTCTTTTTTTCAGGATGTGGATATGTACCCCGGTTTTTCTCCGCAGTGGCGAGATCTGCAGAAAATCCGCTACCTTCATGGTCAGCTGAAGCTCTGTCTCACCGGTGCGGATGATCCTTTTCAGATCCATTTCCCTGCCTCTGCAAAGGTTCACGAACCGCTGACACTGCTGTCCCTTAACAGAAACCCGCACAAAACCTGGGACCATTACTTATTTCCCTCCTCCAGCGTAATGCTTTCGATCTGCCCGCGGATACATAGTTCAAGGGTTGTATAGCAGGGGATCACAAGGTTTTTCCCACGGATCACAAGTCTGCCGGAAGGTGTCAGTATCAGGATCTCCTCCCTTGTATAGCTCTGGATATTCCGGTAATTTTCGATCACTGCCCGGCGTTTTCCCGTAAGTATCACCTGCACCTCCCGAAATGCCGGTTCCCCGGGAAGCTCCAGAAAAGCTGACATTTTTCTCATTAAAAAAATCCTCCGGCTTTTATCATTAATCTATGCCGGAGGATTTCTTCTTATGTATCTTTCACTGTATCTGCTTTTTGTCTTTTATCTGCGGATCAGCACCATGAAAACCAGAGAATGGTATTTCCACCCAGATTGTATTCCATAGCTTCCTTTTCTACGATCTCACTGACTACCACGCCATAGCTTTCCAGACATGGATGCATATGCTCCGGAAAACGGCATGGTTTTCGTCCAGATAGGCACAGCGTTCACAGAAGTCACAGGATTCCGTGGAAAGCGTAAAGGTCTCATAACCCTCTCCCTCCAGAAAATCACGTACCTTCTCTGTAAGCGCTTCGTGTTCCATTCTTGTGGAAAGCATCTCCTTCATGTTCATGATATCCGATACCTCCGCAACGCTGGAAAAGAAAACTGCTTTCGGATAGCTCCGGATCTTCTTTTCGCATTCTGACAGCTCTCCCACTGCCGGAGGACAGGCCCATGTGCTCCCATAACCGTTCACATTCCTGTTTACAGATCGTACGCACACGTGACTGTACTTAATATCCCGGTATCCAGCACACGATACTCAAAATGGGATACTGGGAATAAACTCATCAAATTTTTCTTTTATACTGTTCATACCTTTAAGATCTCCTGTTCTCCAAAAGGCTCATAACTGCATGCCTCATAGTCACCAAATGCTGGATTTTGATTCTTTCAGATATCTGGCATAATTGGTAAAGCCCGGTGCCATATAACTCCACAATTCCTTCATGCGGAAAAGTACATTTCGTTCTCCTGAAAGATATCCCTGATAATCCCGGTAAAGACGGTCATGGAACTGCCGTAGCTTTTTCCGGTATTCTTCCCGGTGATCCTCTCCGTCTTCTTTTTGCATAATGGCATCCAGAAGATAGGGCCTTGCGACCAGGCCTCTTCCGTACATGACGCTGTCTGCATCCGGAAATTTCTCCCGGATTTCCTGATAAGCCTCCACTGAAAAAATATCCCCGTTATATCCCAGAGGAACCTTCAGCTTTTCCCTTGCCTCCTCATACAGGCCATATCTGGGAACTCCCTTATAATGATCCTTCAGAAGGCGTGGATGGATGATCAGCTCCTTCAGCGGATATCTGTCGTAGACCTCAAGAAGCCGTTCCCAGTCTTCCTCATAATCCGTTCCCACTCTCGTTTTATGGAGATCTCCATCCCGGTCTTTTCGAAGATCTCATCCAGAAAACGTTCCAGCTTATCCGGCTCGCCCAGGAAACCGGCACCCTTTCCCTTGGCTGTGACAGTTCCCGAGGGGCATCCCAGATTGAGATTCACTTCCCTGTGTCCGTATTCATCCCGGAAGATATGGGCTGTTTTCACAAAATCCTCCGCATTGTTGGTCAGGATCTGGGGGATCACCGGAAGATCTCCGTTGGTTTCCGGTGATACCTCTTTGATCTCCTTGCTGCTGAGACGTTTATTGGGCTTGGCAGTGATGAAGGGCGTAAAGTATTTATCCATGGGATAAAAACAATCATGATATGCATTCCGGTAAACCCAGTTGGTTACGCCTCCATAGGTGCCAGATAATTCTTCATTGTTTATCCTCCTTCATCCGGAAATAGATCTGCTTTCTCCCTCCGCTTCCTGTGGGGATCCTGCCTGTCTCATAATTTCCCAGAGATTTGATAAAGGGGGTCAGCTTGGAATATCCGTAATTACGCACATCAAAATCCGGAAGTCGTTTCCCAAGCTGGTCGCCCAGCTGTCCGGAGGAAAGCCATCCCTCTTCGTCAGAAAATTTCTCGATGATGGCATTAATGGCCTTGCGTACCCGCTTGAGATCTTTGTTCTTCCTGGAGCCGGAGCTACTCTGTTTACTGCTGTTTCCGGATTTTTTAGCTTCTGCTGCAGTAGCCAGATCTTCCTTCTTCTCTTCCTCCTGCTGGTTGCGATAGAGAAGATCCAGATATTTAAACTGGTTGCATGCGGAAATAAACGGCTTCGGCGTCTTCTCCTCTCCCATACCCAGGACCAGCATTCCGGATTCCCGGAGCCTTGCTGCCAGACGGGTGAAATCACTGTCCGAAGAAACAATACAATATCCATCCACATTTCCGGAATACAGAATATCCATGGCATCAATGATCATCGCCGAATCGGTGGCGTTTTTTCCGGTGGTATAGCTGTACTGCTGGATAGGAATGATGGAATCCTCCAGAAGAACCTTTTTCCAGGAGGAAAGCCGTGCACTGGTCCAGTCTCCATAGATCCGTTTGTAGGTGGCTATGCCGATGTTTGCCACTTCATCCACGATGATCTTGATGTATTTATCTGATACATTATCTGCATCGATCAGTATTGCAATTCTTAATTCGTTGTCCATAAATCCAACCTTTTCTGTTTAATCTGTGCCGTCTCCGATGCGGATCAATGCTCCAGCATGATCTTGAGGATCTCTCTGTCTGTTTCCTTCATACCGTCTTTTCCGATCTGTCCCACACAGCTGATGGTCTCTGCGGTTTCTTCCTGGAGAATTCCTGTATAAGGTGCATAAGACTGCCCGTTCATGGCAAGATGATGTGCCAGAAAGGCTGCGTCAAGACAGGCTGCGATCTTGGCAGCACAGGAAATCTTGGCCCCATCACAGATGATTCCCGGAATATTGGCGAGGGTATTCTCGATCGTTTTTTTGATCAGGGAAATATCTCCGCCTACCATATAGGTAATGGCAGCTCCGGCTGCACAGGAGGCCGATACCGCACCGCAGAAGGCAGACAGCTTCCCTATATATTGCTTCTGATAGACTGTGAGGAGATTGGAAAACACCAGAGCCTGTAGAGGCTGTAATCCGGCAGCTCCATCTCTCTTGCATAAACGATCAGCGGAACAGAGCATGCAATTCCCTGATTTCCGCTTCCGGAATTGATGACAACCGGCATATCACAGCCACCCATACGTGCCTCAGAAGCCGCTGCAGTAAGACTTCTCATTCTGGTGAGCATATCGTGAGAATAATTTTCACGGATCACGCGCCCGATACCCAGGCCGTATTTTCCGGTCATTCCCTCATGAGCAATGGCCATATTGCTTCTGATCTGCGCATCCAGAAGCTCCTTTACATCGGAAAGCTCTACGGTATCTGCAAATTCCCGAATATCCTCCAGATTTAACAGGCCGCGGTCCGTCTCTTCCTTTTCTTCCACTGCTTTGTCTGCATCAAGGAGGATTTCCCCGTTTTTGCTGATCCTGGTCACGTTGATATGGTCGTATTTAATCTCCAGGCTGACGGTATCTTCACCGGCATACATTTCGATGATAATGTGAAGGACCACCGGCGTATCCAGAAGCTCCACCTTACAGATATCTGCCTCCAGAAGTTCCCGGCAACGTGCCCTGCCCTTATCATCGACTTTGGAAAGAACCTCCATATCCAGAGAAGCATCTCCTGCTACCGCCCCAAGGATCACACCTGCCGGAATTCCCTTTAATCCCCCGGAATTGGGATGATCACACAACGCACATTTTTGATGATATTTCCGGAACATTTTGCTACGATACGCTCCGGCTCTTTTCCAAGGATCTCTCTTGCTCTTGCCGCACCATAGGCCAGGGCAATAGGTTCTGTACATCCCATAGCCGGGATCATCTCCTCACGGAGGATCGCCAGATAGTTTTTATATATATTTTTGTCCACTTTTTTATTTACCTTCCCGTATTTTATGATTATTTCTTTTCCTGATATTTATGACATGCTACCATATGTCCCGGCTCCACCTGACGAAGTGCCGGGGTTTCCTGTCTGCAGCGTTCCTCACACCACGGACAGCGGTTATGGAAGCGGCAGCCCCCGATAGATCTGGACTGTACTCCGGTATCCGTAACGATCTGATCCAGAGTTTTGACTCTCGGGTCCGGAACCGGAATCGAGGAGATCAGCATTTTTGTATAAGGATGCAGCGGATTGGAATAGAGCTTATCTGCATCTGCGATCTCCATGAGATTTCCAAGATAAAGCACCCCGATCTCATCACAGATCTTCTGGACCACCTGCAGCTGATGGCTGATGAACAGATAGGTCAGCCCGTATTTTTCCTGAAGATCCTGAAGCATCTGAACGATCTGGGCCTGCAGGGAAACATCCAGCGCAGAAATGGGCTCATCGCAGACTACAAATTCCGGCTGTACGGAAAGTGCTCTTGCAATGGAAATCCTCTGACGCTGTCCGCCGGAGAACTCATGAGGATACTTCAGAAGATCCTGCTCTTTGAGGCCAACCACGCGGATCAGTTCTTTTGCACGCTCCTTGCGTTCTTTCTGCGTGTACATTTTATGGATTGCCATAGGCTCACAGATGATATCCTGCACTGTATGGCTTGGGTCCAGAGAAGAATAGGGATCCTGAAAAACGGACTGCATTTTTTTGCGATATGGAAGCAGTTCTTTTTCCCCCATGGCTCCGATCTCTGTTCCTTCATAAAAAATCTCACCGCCTGTGGGTTTATGATAACGTAGGATTGCCTTTCCGATGGTAGATTTTCCGCTTCCGGATTCTCCTACCAGACCGAAGGTTTTTCCCTTTTCAATAGAAAAGCTTACCTGATCCACAGCCTTCAGTATGCCCGGCTTAAAGGACAGAAGCTTCGGAGATTTCTGTTTAAAATATACTTTCAGATCTTTTACTTCAATTAAGGGCTTACTCATCTCTTCTCCTCCCTTCTGTGACAGAATATCCTGTGTCCCTCTGAAGCCTCATAATATTTCGGAAGACAGGCTTCACACGTTTTGTCCGCATATTTACAGCGATTGAGGAAGGGACACAGATCACCGTTTCCGTCCGAAAGATCTCTCTCCAGAAACTGTTCAAAGGTACCTCCCACCCGCGGCATGCTTGCGATCAGTGCCTGTGTATAAGGATGTCCCGGATGAAGAAAGATTTCCTCTACGGTTCCCTCTTCCACCACGTAGCCACCACACATAACAGCTACCCGTTTACAGGTCTGCGCCACAACGCCCAGATCATGGGTGATCAGGATGATGCTCATATTGTTTTTTTTCTGAAGTTCCAGAAGCAGATGAAGGATCTGCGCCTGGATCGTAACATCCAGGGCTGTGGTGGGCTCATCTGCGATCAGAACCTTCGGATCACTGCTCATGGCCATGGCGATCATCACACGCTGGCGCATACCGCCGGAAAGCTCGTGAGGATAGCTGTTCATAGCCTTTTCCGGGTCTGTGATGCCAACGGCTGTGAGAAGCTCCAGCACCCGGGCCTTTGCTTCTTTTTTGTTCATATTGGTATGGCGCCGGATCAGCTCTACCATCTTATTGCCAACAGTGTAAACCGGATTCAGTGCGGAAAGAGAATCCTGAAAGATCATGGCGATCTCACCACCGCGAATCCCACGGAGCTCTGCTTCATTTTTCTTCAGGATATCTTCTCCCCGGAACAGGATCTCACCACCCATGATCTTACAGTTGGATGGTCCGAGACGGAGAATGGATTTGGTGGTCACGCTCTTTCCGCTTCCGGACTCTCCTACGATCCCGAAAAAATCCCCCTCACCGATGGCAAAGCCTGCACCTTTTACTGCCTGTGTCTCTCCAAGGTCTGTAAAGAAAGACACCTTCAGATCTTTTACTTCCAGTAATTTTTCCATATGTAAATGTCCTCCTTACTTGGGCTCGAATACTTTTCTTAATACTTCTCCCAGATAATTGAAGCTGACGACCGTGATCAGAATCAGGATTCCGGGGAAAATAGCCAGATACGGTGCCTGCTGGATATAGCGCTGTGCATTGCTCAGCATACTTCCCCAGGAAGCCGTAGGCGGCTGGATACCCAGGCCGAAAAAGCTCAGTGCAGATTCCATCAGGATGGCATTGGCAATGTTCATGGTTGCAGCCACGATAATGGTAGGCATGATGTTAGGCAGGATATGATGTACAATGGTGGAGAATTTCTTCTGTCCGGAGATCTTTGCATAGATGACATACTCTCTCTCGTTCAGGGAAATGGTCTCGCCACGGACGATCCTGGCAATGTTCATCCAGGTCAGAAAGCCGATGATCAGGACAATGTTCTGAAGTCCCGGTTTCAGGAAGGCATTCATAACGATCATGATCAGGAATGTCGGAAGGCTCATCAGTGCATCCACCAGACGCATCAGCACTGCATCCACCGTTCCTCCCACAAAACCGCTGATGGAACCGATGATCACACCAAGGCTGTAGAAAGCACCATGGAAAGGAAGCCCACCAGAAGGGATGCTCTTCCTCCGTAAATACAGCGAGCCAGATAATCCCGTCCCATATCATCCGTACCGAAAAGGTGTGCCATGGATGGAGCATTCAGTCGCTCTGTGGCGCTGATGGCATTGGGATCTACCGGATACAAAAAGGCAAAAATGGAGATCAGTGCCAGCAGGATGATCGCTGCTGCACCTGCCACTGCAAGTTTATTTGTCTTAAAACCAAGTTTGATATTTTTCCAGATATTTTCTCTCATGTCCCTTTACCTCCTAACATCCTGCTTTGCGGATCCTCGGATCAAAGACAGCATACAGGATATCTGCCAGAAGATTTCCGAGCACCACGAGAAGCGCGGTAAACATGGTGATTCCCATGATCAGGGATAATCATACTGCATAACAGCAGTCACTGCCAGCTGACCGATTCCCGGCCATGCAAAAACCTGCTCGGTGATAATGGCACCGGAAACCAGAGACTGCAGGCTCATTCCGAGAACTGTGATCATAGGAAGCATGGCATTTTTCAGTACATGCCGGAAAAGGATTCCAGACTCTTTCATTCCGTAAGCCTTCTGCACCATAACATAATCGGAGGACATTTCCGTAATGGTACTGCTTCTTAAATACCGGATGTACTGTGACGCATTTGCAAAGGTCAGAACTGCGCAGGGCATGACCATATGCAGGATCAGATCTCCAAAGGAACGGTTGCCGTCTGAATGCATACCGATACTTGGCAGGATATGGAGATGCACACTGAAGAGATAGATCAGCATGATACCGAACCAGAACGTAGGAATGGAGATACCTACATAACAGAACATGCTGGTGATCTTATCCAGAACACCATTTTTATTTTTTCCGGAATACAGGCCCAGTACAATGGCAATGAGAAAACCAAGCAGCATGCTGGTTCCCATTAG
>ENA-OQHA01000784-OQHA01000784.1-human-gut-metagenome-genome-assembly--contig:-NODE-784-length-14620-cov-2.876906_pt1 | contig 14620 bp, 16 predicted proteins | sample MGYA00242558_ERZ504707 | MGnify/ENA primary metagenome ERZ504707 (study PRJEB26092, sample SAMD00036197) | human gut metagenome | host: Homo sapiens | study: EMG produced TPA metagenomics assembly of... | reverse complement strand
TGAAGCTGCGCGTGAACCAGGGCGACCTGGAGATCCAGGTTCCAGCAGAAAACGTTGACCTGGTTGGCGTGCGCGACATTGTTGACGAGGACGGCCTGGAGGAAGTGCTCACCGTTCTGCGCGCCCCCTACGTGGAGGAACCCACCAACTGGTCGCGCCGCTTCAAAGCAAACCAGGAGAAGATTGCGACTGGCGACATCGTCAAGGTCGCCGAGGTCGTGCGCGTCATTCGCGAGAGCGGCCTTCCCAACCGCACCACCTCGATGTTCACCGAGATCGAGGGCGACTGGGACGAGGTCATGCAGGTCGTGCGCGACGCAACCTTTGTGTTGGCGAGCAAGGGCATCCGCACCGAAGTCGTGCTCAAAGCCGATATTCGACCCGGATTTACCGACACCATGACCGGCAAGCTCGAGCGCATGGAAGCTCAGATCAAAAAGCAGGAGGAAACACGATGAGTATCCGCGACAACCTTGATATCTCGGCCTATCTGGTGCTCGGCCCCGAAAACACGCTGGGGCGCCCCGTGGGCGATGTGGTGGCCCAGGCACTCGACGCCGGCTTTACCTGCATCCAGGTGCGCTCCAAGGTGGCAAGCGCCCGCGAGATCATTGCGCTGACCGGCGACGCCGCGCAGGCAATCGCACAGGCCGGCAAGACCGGTCAGGTCGCTTTGCTGATTGACGACCGCCTGGACTGCGTACTCGCCGGCGCGCGAGCAGGGCATTGCTGTCGACGGCGTGCACGTGGTCAGAGCGACATTCCCGTCGAGGTCTGTCGCAAGCTGCTGGGGCCCGACGCATCGTGGGCCTTTCCGCCCGTTGCGAGGAGATGCTCGAGTACGTCAAGACCGCCGACATGAGCCTAGTCGACTACCTGGGCATCGGCCCACTCCACGAGACCGAGACCAAGCGCGACTGCGGACGCGCGGCCGACGGCTCTATCATCACCAAGAGCTTGAGGACCTGGCCGCCCTCCACGCGGCAAGCCACGTGCCCATCGTGGTGGGCGGCGGCGTCAAGACGGCCGACCTGCCACAGCTCAAGGCCACCGGCGTCGACGGCTTTTCGTGGTGAGCGCCGTCTGCAGCGCCGATGACCCCTACGCCGCGGCCAAGGAGCTCGTCGACACCTGGCAGCAGGCGTAAGTCTAGGCCGAGCAGCTGATTCGCAGCCTCATATCTTCAGCAATGGAAAGCGCATCCCAGTTTGAGCCTCCATTCCGGGATGCGCTTTCCGCCGAGATGGCGGCAGCAGCCTCTACCCTGCCAGATATGCCTCCAGTGCCGGCAAGGTCGCCTCCGCATCGCGGCGACCAATCTGGTAGATGCGCTCAAGTTCATCGGGCTCGCGACACAGCGACGGCACCTTCACCGATTCGCTCGGACGCACCACAAAGATCTCGCCGGCAGCCTCGCGACGTGCCAGGTCATCGAGCGTGGCATTGTAGACCTCATGCCGGTGCTCAAGCGCTGCGACAAACTCCGGATAGTGACGGAACACGCGACGCAGCATGGGCATCACGCTGTTGGGCTGCTTCACAAAGCCCGCCGGCTGCGTGAGTACCACGATATTGCGGTCATACCCCTGCGCAAACAGCCACGCGCTGGGAATAGAATCAGCCACGCCACCATCCAGATACTTATGCCCGTCAATAGCAACGGGACGCGTCGCCACGGGAATTGCCGACGACGCCCGAATCCACTCGATATCGCGCTCGTCGCCATACGGCAGATCGTGATAGACGGCCTTGCCCGTCTCGATATCGGTACACACGCACGTAAATCGCATGGGACAGGTGCGATACGCCTCCAAGTCGATAGGATCGCGCTCGATAGGCACCTCGTGATAAGCAAAGTCGGCATTGTACATATCGCCGGTTCGCAGCCAGCTGGTCACGCTCGCATAGCGCTTGTCGGCGCAATAGGCCTTGTTATAGCGAATGGCGCGGCCGATCTGGCGCGATTTAAGTTGTAGCCAAACGCCGCGCCGCCGAGACGCCCACCATATGGTCGCAGGTCAAACCGTGCTCCATCCAAACGTCGAGCACGCCCGCCGTATACATACCGCGGTAGCCGCCTCCCTCGAGCGCCAGCCCCACCGTGCGCGTCATATTTGACTGTGCCATGCGACCATCTCCGTTCCTGCGTTTTAAAACGGGACAAGTATACCCGTCAACATATATCGTCCCAGTCGCATTTTTATCGAACATCGCATCGTCGCGCTACCGCTTGTCGAATAATAGCCGCCCACAGCATGTGCACCCATATATAATTGTGCACTATTGTTTACACTACTCAGCTGTTATCAACAGCGAACATTAGCCGACAAATTAACTCAACAACGCGGCAAGGCGGGGCCTGGATACATGCAAAGCGCTGAGCAACGACGCGTGTACACAACGAGCTCGCCCGACGCAATCCGCCCCGACCTCAGAAAGTCGCTTAGAACATGGAAACTGTCAGCAATTACACCGAAACGCTCGAAAAGACCGTCCGCGACCTTCTCGAACGGCAGGAGGATCTGATCAGGACTGCCTTTACCGACCAGCTTACCGGGCTTGGCAACCGTGGCGGCTTTGCCCGTTCCCTCGAGGAGCTCTGGGAGCAGGACGCCCCCGTTACCATGGCGTTCATCGATATCGACAATCTCAAGCACTGCAACGACGTCTTTGGGCATGACGAGGGCAACCGCTATATCTTGCAGGTAAGTCTCTATCTTAAGCTGTATATGAAGGTGGGCGAAGCGGCGTTTCGCATAGGCGGCGACGAGTTTGCCATCCTATCTACGATTGCAACCGAGGACGACCTCGCCGAACGTCTGAAACACTGCCGAACGGTTCTGCTCAAAAACAACGATTCCGAGATGCCCCACTCGTTTAGCTACGGAGTGTCACATGCCGACCCCGCCCTGGGCGAAGCTTCCAATCGCATGACGCTCGATGCCGACCATCGCATGTACGACTACAAGCTACGTCATGCCATGCACCTCGATCGACGCAATATCACGCAAGTCCACGCCGACGACTTCGAAATAAGCGATCGTATTTTTGACGCCTTTTCGATGCTCAACGAGGGCCGTTATTTCTTTATCGAGAACTTGGACAAACATCGCACCCTTTGGTCACAAGGTGCCTTGCGCGATCTTGGCCTTCCCTCGGAGCACATAGACAACTGTCGCGATTACTGGAAAACGCGCGTCCATCCCGACGACCTTGAGGCCTGCATCAACGACATCGACCAAGTCTACAACGGCACCAAGCACCGTCGCGTCATGCAGTATCGTGTGCGCAACGCCGTCGGCGACTACGTCCTTTGCCGTGCTCGCGGGTTTCGTATCGACGGCGACGGAAATGTCCCCTCGCTCTATGTCGGCGAGCTCGTCAACCACTCACTTGCCGAAACCGTCGACGCTGCCACAGGCCTCGGAACGCAGCGCATGCTGGTCAACGCCATCGACGCCTGCCGCCGCGATCGTTGCGAGACAGGGCTTATAGCGGTGCGCGTTCGTGGCACGACAAAACTCAACGAGCTCTACGGGGCCGAGGCTGTCGACAACATGCTTGCCGAATACGCAGGCCGCATGCTGTCGATCACCCGCGGCAGGAGCCGGGTCTACCGTTCACGAAGCGTCCAGTTCGTCGTGCTCAGCAACGAACTAGACCACGAGGCATTCGAGCAACTGACCCGCCACCTTAAAGAGGCCGTTTTCGCTCCTGTTCGAATCGCAGGCGACACCATTACTCCCGTCTGCCTTGTCGTCCCGGCCTTTTACGAGCACTTAACCCATCAAGCGACCGCCGTTTTAGGCGAACTCGACCGTCGCCTTCGCACGGCCGGCGGGCTTGTTCCCAACGACAGCCTCCCCATACCCGAGGCGGAGCGCAAAAGCGCCATAGCCGAACGTATCGACTCGCTCACGGGCCTCTATCGACCCAGCGAGTTTATGCGGCGCGCCAACGCATTTCTCGAGGCAAGGCGCAACGGCACCTGGTGCATCGCCACAGTCGACATGGGCCACATGCGCCTGTTTAATGAATGGCACGGCCAGGCCGAGGGCGACCGCGTACTCGCCGATGTGGGCACGGTCCTCAAGGACATCGAGAATGCCGATATGGGCGTCGCAGGGTACTGGGGCCAAGATGACTTTTGTGTACTCATCCCCTTTAAGCACATCACCGTCCATCAAATCTACAACCGCGTTCGCGAGGCCGTAGCCAGACATGATGACGGCGTAGGTTTTTGGCCGTCCATGGGCGTTTACCCCATCGACTCCAATGAGGAAATCACCATCGATGCGCAGGCAAAGGCCATGTTAACCAATCGACGCGCAAAAAACGACTTTAAGGAGCGCATTGCTATTTTCCGCCCCGCGGAGTACGAGCGCGAAGTCGCGTTCCACCGCACGCTGACCGAATTCCAGTACGCGCTGTCAAATGGTCGCATCACGTACTATCTTCAGCCCCAGGTCGATATGGAAACCGGCGAGATTATTGGCGCCGAAGCACTCACCCGCTGGATTGACAAGGACGGCTCTCTCATTTCGCCCGCAACGTTTATCCCCGCACTCGAGGAAAGCGGCTTTGTAGTGACGCTCGACAAGTACATTTGGCAGGGTGTCGCCATATGGCTTCGCGAGCGTCTCGATCGCCGTCTTCGCGTGGTTCCGGTCTCGCTTAATGTGTCGCGCGTGGATATCCTTGCCTGCGACGTTGCCGAACATATGGGGGCGCTCGCCGCCCAATACAACCTACCGCCCGAGCTCATGCGTATCGAGATCACCGAGACGGCTTATACGGGAGAATCCGAGGCCGTGGATAAGCTGACCGCAGATCTGCACACCCGCGGCTTCTCGACCTATATGGACGATTTTGGCACCGGTCAGTCCACGCTCGCGATGCTCAAGAACGTCAACGTCGACGTCATCAAGCTCGACCGCACCTTTGTGCCCACCGACCGCGATCAAGGCCGCAGCACGCAAATCATTTCATCGATGCTCGAAATGGCGCAGTCGCTCCATCTGCCCGTCGTGGTCGAAGGCGTCGAGACAAATGAGCAGGCAAACATGCTACGACAAATGGCGCCCGCGACGCTCAGGGCTTCCTCTACTACCGCCCCATGCCTGCGAAGGATTTTGAGGCATTGCTCGATGGTGGCAATAACAACTGATACGCTCGCGCGCAAAACGCCACCGTCGAAGGGGGCATTTGTCTCCATTAGCTAACTTATATCCCCAATTCAAACCGAATTGGGATATGATACAAACCGTTGTTCCGCCCAAGGAGGTTATCCATCATGAACGAGTCATATCGCCTGGGCGAGCAATCGATTATTGCCTATCTTCAGCGACTTGCGAACGGCGTCTCGACCGCTGAACTCGATGTTGCCGCGCTGCCTGCTGAGCTACGCGCCGTTGGTGAGCAACTGCAAAAGACGCATGCCATCCTGCAACAAGAGCGCCAGCTGCTTGAGCGCAACGCCTATATCGATCCGCTCACCAACTTGGGCAACCGCAACGGATTCGACCGTCACGTCGAGCAACTCTGGCGCAAAGGCGACCCCTTCACCTGCGCCTATATTGACATCGACCATCTCAAGCATTGCAACGATAGGTTTGGCCACGCCGAAGGCAATCGCTATATTCTGAGCATCTGCCGCACGCTCTCCGAAACCATGGAGCACGATGAGATGCTGTTCCGTATCGGTGGAGACGAGTTTGTGCTCATCTCGCCCTCCGCAAACGAGATTGAACTCGAGCAGCGCTTGGAGCAGGTGCGTACCAGGCTGATCGAGCGAGCTCAGGTGGCAAGGCGCCCATGATCGGCAGCTTTAGCTTTGGCTGCTCGCGCGTCGATCCACTTGCTGGCGACACGCGTCGCCAGATGACGATGGATGCCGATCGCAAGATGTATCGCTATAAGCTTATGCATCGTGTGCAGCAACCGAAAGACGATGACGTGCCGCAACGCCCAATCGTCGATCAGCCTCCCTGCAACGACCGGGTGTTCCAAGCGATCTCCATGAGCTCCGAGACGCGCTATCCGTTTATCCTCAATCTCGATACGGGAGAATCGCAATGGTCGGTTAACGCCGTGCGCGATTTTGACCTGCCCTCCCAGCACCCTTTTAACTCACTCGACATGTGGCTCGCCCGCGTTCATCCCGAGGACCGCGACAACGTACGTGCCGAGCTCGACATGGTGATAAACGGCACGTGGCACTTCCACTACATGCAGTATCGCGTAATGGATGCCACCGGAAAATACGCGCTTTGCGACTGCACGGGCCACCGCTTGGACGGCACCGATACCGAGCCCGGCATGTATGTGGGCATTATCATCAACCGAAGCTTGGCAGATACGACCGATTCCGTGACCGGCTTGGGCGATATTCACGCCCTGGTCAACGCCATTGGCGAAATGCGTCGCGTGGCGCGCAAGGCTGGTTTGATCGCCATCAAAATCGACGATATCGCTCAGGTCAATGCCCGCTTTGGCTTTGATGCGGGCGACCGCGTTTTGGCAGAAAGCGCCGCCTGCCTCATGGAATGCTCGCGCGGCAAGGGTCGCCTGTTCCGCTCGACGGGGCCGACGTTCGCGGCGCTTTTCGACGACTTTGATCCCGAAGAGACCGACGCGATCGCAGAAGAAATCGAGCGGTTCCTGGGTTCTCCCCGTGCTCATCGGCTCGCTTGAATATCAGCCACCCATTCGTGTGGCGACACTTCATCTGGACGTGTCGATCGACAGCCCGTTTCCATTTTGAACGAGCTCAAAGCGCGGCTTATAGAGCACCGCAAGTACCGGCACCAAGCTGGACTAGCGTTGTGGGGTGCGATGTGAAACACAAGCCGTTTCACATCGCACCCCACGCCGTCTGCCCTCTCGTGCGATAATCCTCCGCAGAAGTCACCGACAGCAGAGGGAGTTTGTGATGAAGGTTCTTTTGGTCAATGGCAGTCCCAAGGCAAACGGCAACACCGCCCGCGCACTCGCCGAGGTCGCCGAGCAGCTCAATACCGAAGGCATTGATACCGAGGTGTTTCAGCTGGGCGCCAAGCCCATTCGCGACTGCATCGGCTGCGGTCAGTGCGGGAAACTTGGCGGTCGTTGTACCTTTGACGACGACGTGGTGAACGAGCTCATCGCTGCCGCCGAGCAGGCCGACGGTTTTGTCTTTGGCTCACCCGTCTACTATGCGCACCCCAGCGGACGCATCCTTTCGGCCCTCGATCGCGCCTTCTATGCGGGCGGGCATGCCTTTGAGCACAAACCCGGCGCCGCAGTCGCCGTCGCCCGCCGCGGCGGCACGTCGACCACCTTCGATGTGCTCAACAAGTACTTCACCATTAAGCAAATGCCCGTAGTTGCCTCCACCTACTGGAACAACGTATTTGGCCGCGTGCCCGGCGACGCCGATGGGGATGCCGAGGGCCTTGCCACCATGCGAAACATCGGCAAAAACATGGCCTGGCTCCTGCGCTGCATCGAGGCAGGACAGGCCGCCGGTATCAACGCACCCGAAGCCGATCGTGCAACGACCAACTTCATTCGATAGAACGGCGGGGCCATGAATATTCAAATCTTCGGGACTAAGAAGTCGTTCGACACCAAGAAGGCCCAGCGCTTCTTCAAAGAGCGCCGCATTAAGGTGCAGTTTATTGACCTTAAGGAAAAGGAGATGAGCAAGGGCGAGCTCACGAGCGTGATGCAGGCGGTCGGCGGCATCGACAAGCTGCTCAACCCCAAAGCCAAGGACGAGGAGACGCTCGCACTCATCCAGCACCTCACCCCCAGCCAGCGCTTTGATAAGCTGCTCGAGAACCAGCAGGTTCTGGCCGAGCCCATCGTGCGCAACGGCAAAAAGGCCACCGTCGGCTATTGCCCCGATGTGTGGGGAGCCTGGGAGTAGCCTGTGTTATTTGTCGGCGCGTGGGTATAAGAGCAGGCGTTTGGCATAAGATTCAACTGTAAGCCATGTCTAACAAAGGAGGCACATGCCCAACAAACCCGTGAAGATCATCATGCTTACCGGATACCTCGGTGCCGGCAAGACCACGCTGCTCAACCACATCCTCGCTAACGACGGCGGCATCCGCGCCGCCGTAATCGTCAACGATATCGGCGAGATCAACGTCGACGCCAGCCTCATCGCCGACGGCGGCCTTTCCGAGACCGACGGCTCATCCCGCTCACCAACGGCTGCATCTGTTGCACGCTTTCGGACGACCTTGCCAACCAGCTGCAGGGCATCGCCGATTCGGGCAAGTTCGACTACATCATCATCGAGGCCTCGGGCATTTGCGAGCTATCCCCATCGCCTACACCATCTCGAGCTTCTCGCCGACGAGGCCAAGGCTGGGCGGCCGAGCCCAAGCTTGCGCTCGACAACATCGTGGCCGTGGTCGACTGCGCCCGCATGTACGACGAGTTCAACGGCGGTCGCGACCTACTGGCAGAGGATATCGACGAGGACGACATCGAGAGCCTGCTCATCCAGCAGATCGAGTTTTGCTCCACGCTGATCCTCAACAAGACCGATACCGTCACGCCTGAGCAGATTGCCGAGCTCAAGGCCATCGTGCGCAGCCTGCAGAAAGACGCCGTGATCGTCGAGGCCCAAAACGGCGAGGTCCCCATGGAGGAGCTGCTCGACACCGACCGCTTCGACTTATGCGCGCCTACAACTCCGCCGCCTGGATCGAGGCCATGGAGCATCCCGAGGAGCACGACGACCCCGAGGTGCTCGAGTACGACATCGAGACCTTTGTGTACTCGCGCCGCAAACCGTTTGACCTGCAGAAGTTCACCGATTTTGTTGAGCAGGAGTGGCCTGACGAGGTCATCCGCGTCAAGGGTCCGCTGTGGCAGACCGGCGATCCGGACATGTGCTACATGTTCGAGCAGGCTGGCCACCAGATGCGCCTGATGGAGAACGGTCTGTTCGTTGACTCCGCGCCCGAGGGCGAGAAGCAGAAGATCATCGACGAGAACCCCGAGATCATGCAGATTTGGGACGACGAGACGGGCGACCGCATGACGAGCCTGTGCATCATCGGCCGTCACATGGACAAGGATGCGCTCATCGCCGACCTCGATGCCTGCCTGACCGACTGGCACCGCGCCTAGGTTTATCGAAGCGGGCATTTTTCCGCCCACGTAACCGCCAAAACCACCACGAAGGTGCCTGTCCCCTTCGTGGTGGTTTTTCGTTCTATGCCAAGGAGATTCATGTTCAATATCGTGCTGTACGCGCCCGAGATTCCGGCCAATACGGGCAACATCGGCCGTACCTGCGTGGTCACCGGCGCCGTCTGCATCTGGTGGAGCCGTTGGGCTTTTCGCTCGACGACAAGACGGTGCGTCGCGCCGGTCTGGGCTACTGGCAAAACTTGGACGTGACGACTTATGCCGGCTGGGAGGATTTCCTTGCGCGCAACGGTCTCTCCCCCGCCGACGGTCGCCTGCATCTGCTGACCAAAAAGGCACGCCGCGCCTATGCGCAGAGCACCTACCGAGATGGCGACTACTTGGTCTTTGGCAGCGAGAGCTCAGGCATTCCCGAGCACTGCTTGCCGCGGCGCCCGAGCGCTGCGAGCGCATCCCAATGCTGCGCGATTGCGACTCACTCGATAACGCCAAGGTCTGGGAAGCCCACGAGGAATCGCTGGGGCATACCGAGGACGGCCATGAGGCCATCCTTCGGCAGGATATCTGCGGCAACTTCGTCAACCCGGACGACTACCGCATCAGCGCGCTCAACCTCTCCAACAGCGCCGCCATCGTCCTCTACGAGGCCCTGCGCCAGACAGGCTTTCCGGGAATGTGACAAAGGGGCCGTCCCTTTGTCACATTTGGTTATAGGTAGCGGCCGGTGATGCTTGCGGGGCAGGCCGCGATATCCGCCGGCGTACCCGCGCAGACGACTTGCCCGCCGGCATCGCCACCGCTTGGGCCCATGTCATTACGTAATCGGCGTTACGGATAAGGTCGAGATCGTGTTCGATCACGATAACCGTGGCGCCCTTGGCAACGAGACCGTCGAACACGCTCAGCAACACCTGAACATCGAGCGGATGTAGTCCGATCGTGGGCTCATCGAATACGAATACGGCATCGTCCTGCACGCGGCCCATCTCGCTCGCAAGCTTAAGACGCTGCGCCTCGCCGCCCGAGAGCGCCGGCGTGGGCTCACCGAGCGTAAGATAGCCCAAGCCCAGGTCGTGCAAGGTCTGCAAGCGCGCCTGAACTTTCTTGAGCCCCACCGTGGCGTCGAGAGCCTCGTCCACGCTCATGTCCATGAGCTGCGGCAACGTAAGCAAGCTCCCATCCTTGCCCTCGCGATGGATATGCGAAGCCGTGTCTGCATAACGCGAACCGCGACATGCCGGGCAGACGATCTCGACGTCGGGCAAAAACTGCACGTCGAGCGATATCGAGCCCGTGCCATCGCACGTAGGGCAGCGCAGAGTGCCAGTGTTATAGCTAAAGGCACCTGCTTGTAGCCGGCTGCCTTGGCCTCTGGCGTGCGGGCGAAGGCGCGGCGCAGCTCATCATGGATGTCGGCATAAGTCGCCACCGTCGAGCGCACGTTGGCGCCGATAGGCGTGGCGTCAATCAGGTTTGCGCGGGCAATGCTTCGGCATCGATCCAACGCACATGTTTTGGCAGGCGCTCGCCGGCTGCCTGCGCCTTGAGTGCCGGGATAAGCGTCTCGAGCACCAACGTCGTCTTGCCCGAACCCGAAACGCCCGTAACCGCGACGAGACGGCCGCGCGGGATATCGACTTCGAGCGGCTTGACGGTATGGATAGCATCGGTTGCCATGTGGATATGCCCCTGGTCGAACATCTCGTCGTCAGTCACCTGCGGACGCAGCGTTGGCTCTGCGCGCAAAACGGAGCGATGCGGCTGCCCCGCGATTGCTCGACCTCGCCTACCGTACCAGTGGCAATCACATTACCGCCGTCTGCTCCGGCAACGGGGCCCATCTCGACGAGATAGTCGGCTTCCGCCAGTACGCGCGTATCGTGGTCGACAACAACCACGGTGTTGCCGTCATCCACCAGATCGCGCATCACACCCACCAACCGCTCAACATTGGCAGGATGCAAGCCGATCGAAGGCTCGTCCAGCACATAGAGCACGCCTGTCGATCGGTTGCGCACCACGCGAGCAAGCTGCACGCGCTGGCGCTCACCCGTGGAGAGCGTGGCACCGGCGCGATCGAGTGAAAGGTAATCGAGACCCAGGTCGACCAGACGACGGGCCGTGCTCAAAAATGAATCGCAGATATCCGCTGCCATGGGCTGCATCTCGGGCGGCAAGGATGCGGGCACCCCACGCACCCACTCAATCGCCTCGCCCAAAGTCATGGCCGCCGCCTGTGCCAGATTGATACCGCGCACCTGGGGCTGCCGCGCAGCCTCGGAGAGACGCGTGCCGCCGCAATCGCGGCATGGGCCCTCGCGCAAAAAGCGAGCTACGCGCTTAAGTCCCTTATCGTCCTTAACCTTGGCGAGCGCATTCTCGACGGTATAGACGGCGTTGTAATAGGTAAAGTCGAGTGGCGTAGCGCCCTCGCCGTTTTTGGGCACGTAGAGGATGTGCTTCTTAACCGCCGGACCATGAAACACGATGTCGCGCTCTTGAGGCGTGAGCTGGTTAAACGGCACGTCGGTGCGCACGCCCATCTCGCCGGCCACCTGCTTCATCAGATCCCACATGAGCGTGCCCCAAGGAAGCACCGCGCCCTCGTTGATAGTCTTTGACTCGTCGGGCACCAAGCTCGCCTCGTCCACCTCATGCATAACGCCGGTGCCGCCGCAGGTGGGACATGCACCACCGCTATTGAAAGCCAAATCCTCGGCACCCGGCGCGTAGAACTCCGCGGCCGCATGCGGGCACGTGAGCGACAGGCCCGCAGCCACGTAAGGCTCGGCTCCACACGCGCCCCGCAATGCGGGCACACGTGATGGCGCAGCGGCTAAAGAGTAGACGCAGGCTATTGTTGAGCTCGGTCATGGTGCCAAAGGTGGAACGCACGCCCGGCACGCTGGGGCGCTGACGCAATGCGAGAGCCGCCGGCACGTGCAATACCTCATCCACCTGAGCGTGCTCGGCCTGCGTCAGGCGACGGCGGGTATAGGTGCTGAGCGCTCCAGGTAACGGCGCGAGCCTCGGCATAAAGAACCCCCAGCGCCAGCGAACTCTTGCCCGAACCCGACACGCCGGCAATGCCCACAAGCTTTCCCAGCGGAATATCGATATCGATGTCTTTAAGGTTATGAACGCGCGCGCCACGCACCTCGATAGCACTTGGTTGTTGCGACACCGCCATCGCTCCCCTTCCTGTTAGCCGAACGTGGCAAAGGAACTGTCCCTTTGTCACATTACTTGCACTGTGCCTGCCTGCGCCAGTCTTCGCGGGTCAAATACGTAAAGTACTCGGTACGCACATCGCCCATAAGCTCGCAGGGCACGTCGCGTTCAACGTGATGAGGCATGAAGCCGCATTTTTGCTGAACGCGTAGCGACTTGTTATTGCCCTCGTAGTATCCGCACCAAAATGCCTTGCAGCCAAGTGTTTCGAACGCATAGCGCTGCATGGCTTGCACCGCCTCGGGAGCAAAGCCTCGGCGCCAGAACGGCTTGGCGATCCAATAGCCCACCTCGAACTCGAGTCCGCCTCTTTGGCTGTTCGACTCACAGCGAGGCGGCATGAGCCCGATGCTGCCCACGGGCTCGTCTGTCTCAGGCAGGCAAATGGCAAAGGTATGGGGCGCCGTAAAGACCGTCCGAATGATCTCTCTGCTTTCTTCAATGCTTCGATGGGGCGGCCAGCCCGCAGCCGGCCCCACGTCCGGGTCGCTCGCGTATGCATACAAGCTCGCCGCATCTGTCTCGCGCCACGGACGAAGCGTCAATCGCTCAGTTTGAATCGCCATGTTTTGACCTCACATCTATCGATGTCACAAAGGGGCCGTCCCTTTTCACATTACTCGTGCCATAAAATGCGGTCGCGGATGTACTCGCCCAGCATGGGCACAGTAAACCGGACGAGACCGTATCCGGCAGCCTCGATGACGCGCTCGCGAATCAGGCTTGCGCGATATTTACTCGCCCAGCTCTGGGTACGATCACAGCGCTCAATGATATCCGCCATGCGCGTCGGTTTGTCCTCGTCAACCGCCATGGCCTCGATAAAGAGGCGCTGTGGACTGCGCAGCCCGTAATACAGGGGCGCGTCAACCGCTTCGTAGAACTCGGAGACGGCATCCGCATGGCCATCCTCGACATCGCGCCTTTCGATGACCTGCGAGCCACGCCGGACAGCAGACCGCCACATGTAATATCCCACCAGCTGAACCATATAGGGATGCCCCATGCTCTTGCGTGCCGCAAGGTCCGCCGTCTCCGCGTCAACGTAAAGACCAGCGTCTTTGACCGTCTGGATATATGAATCGCGCACCTTGGGCAAAGATATCGCCCCCAGCGTACGCTGCTGGGCGCGGCGCAAAAACGTCACGCTCGGCTCTTCGAGCAGATCGTCAACCATACTGGGCAAGCCGGCAAAAACCAGCGCAAGACCGCGCTGGTCGCTATCGGGTAATCCCGTGGCATCCTGGTCTCCGAGCACCTGCTGATAGAGAACGGCAAGAGCCGCCAGTTCCTCGATAGACGCCGATTGCGCCTCGTCAATCGCAAACAGTATGCCCTTGCCTGGACCGAGCTTCTTAAGGCGCTCGTTGACCAGCCCTCGCAACGTCTCGCCCTTTGCTCGCGCCGCCTCGACCGACATCCGGCCAAACGAAGGACCGAACTCCATTGACGTCACAACGGGTTTATTCGAGCGAAGCGCGTCGGCCAAGCGGTCGCATAAGCCAAGCGAAGCGGAATCGGAGACAACCGCCCATCCGCGCTCGCTGGCCAGACGTTGCAGCTCCCGCAGGAGAACTGTCTTGCCGCAGCCGCGGTTTCCCGTAATGAGCATGAGCCTGCCCGGCGCTCCGGCGCCGTTATCGAGCCCTTCCTCGAAATCTTCGATGACCGACTCGCGACCAATGAGCATCGGAGGCCGCTTGCCTGCCGTTGGCTTAAAGGGATTTGGATTCATGTCGGCCTCCTCGGATTGGCAAACCCTGGTAATAGTTATACCAACTTATACCGAGTTATACCAACTGAATCTGCCAAAGGGGCTGCCCCTCTGTCACATGTGGCCGAAAAACTCGGCGTCTGCTGCTCGCCAGGGGCGGAAGGTGGAGGGATCGACCTTTACGTGGGCTGCCTCGGGGACGTCGTACCATTTGACCGTGTAACCGGCGCCGTGGGAGCAAAAGACCGAATCGGGCGTGTTGGGCAGATCGGCCTCGGCTCATAGGCGGCCGTCTCGATGACGCGCTCGGCATCATGGCAAGCCGCATAGCCGGCGAACTCTAGGTACAGATGCCCACGACCACTCGCATAGGCGGCCACCTCCAGCGCGTAATCCTGCACCTCAGATGCCGGCACGCGACCCACAAGCTTCGCCCGGTCTCCCGCCATCGTCGGCGGCTCGTACTCGGCACCCATGCGCGTGGCATCCGAGAGTGCCCGGCCCACGCACTCCCCCGGCACCTCGAGC
>ENA-OQHA01000783-OQHA01000783.1-human-gut-metagenome-genome-assembly--contig:-NODE-783-length-14620-cov-3.496309_pt1 | contig 14620 bp, 17 predicted proteins | sample MGYA00242558_ERZ504707 | MGnify/ENA primary metagenome ERZ504707 (study PRJEB26092, sample SAMD00036197) | human gut metagenome | host: Homo sapiens | study: EMG produced TPA metagenomics assembly of... | reverse complement strand
CTCGGCGCGTCCGGCTTGCCGGAGGACCGGTCGCAGTCGAGCCAGGTCAGGGTCGTGTTCGGCCGTCATCCATTCGTGACGCAGTCCGAGCGCCTTGCGGTATAGGTTGAGCATGGAGCCGGAGTCCGTGTCCTCCCTGTCTACGGCGTAGTCGGCGAACCATTGCGGTTGCGGAAGATGCGGCTTCTCGCACGGATCGCCCGCCTGGCTCGCGTCCACGCCGGCGCCTTCATGCTTGGTGGCGGGGGAGAAGCCGAAGGTCGGCGTCCCGGCCTTCCAAGGCAGCGGGACGCGGCAGCCGTCGCGGCCCTTTTCGATCTGGTCTCGGACGCGGTTGAACGCGGTCGGATCTCCAACTCGTCCCACGGGATGTCGGCGACCTCTGGCAGGCCGAGCTCCTCACCCTGGTAGATATAAGCGGAACCTGGTAGCGCGAGCTCCATCAGGATGGCCGCACGCGCACGCTTCGTGCCGAGCTCGCGATCCTCATGGTAAGAGGTACCGTTGCGCAGCAGCCAATCCTTGGCAAGTTGGTGGTGGGCTGCAGCCGGCACCTGCGGCAGCCCATAGCGGCTGACGTGGCGGGGGATGTCGTGGTTGCTCATTACCCATGTGGAGGTGGAGCCGGAGCGTTCCGCAGCGGCGATGCCTTCTTCGATGGCGAGGTGCATGTCGTTGCGAATCCAGTCTTTCTTGGCGAATTCGAAGTTGAACACTTGGCCGAGTTCTTCGGGCGAGGCATACCGGTATTGATGCTCCGGAGGTACCCAGGCTTCGGCGACGGCGAATGCCGGCGGATCATACTCGTTGAACACCTTGCGCCATTCGCGATAGATGTCGTGCACTTCGTTCCTGTCATACAGCGGATGCGTGCCGTCGGGGCAATGCATCTCGCCTCCGATGATTTTGAAATCATCGAGATCGTCACGGTCGAGATCCTTAGCCAGGCCGTGCGCCACATCCACGCGGAAGCCGTCCGCTCCATGGTCGAGCCAGAAGTGCAAGGTCTTGATGAAATCGGCGCGCACGTCCGGATTCTTCCAATTCCAATCGGGCTGTTCGACGGTAAACATGTGCAGATACCATTGTCCGTCGGGCACTCGAGTCCAAGCGGATCCACCGAAGCTGGCAATCCAGTTGGTGGGTGGCTCGTCGCCGTTCGGTCCTTTGCCGTCACGGAAAATATAACGGTCTCGCTCCGGTGAGCCGGGGCCTGCGGCAAGCGCGGCCTTGAACCATTCATGCTGGTTGGACGAGTGGTTCGGTACGATGTCGACGACTATTTTGATGCCTGCCGCATGTGCGGTTTTGGTGAGATGGTCGAAGTCGTCCATGGTGCCGAGTTTCGGGTCGACGTTGCGGTAGTCGTCCACATCGTATCCGCCGTCTGCCAGTTGAGACGGATAGAACGGCTGAGCCAGATGCGTCCACGCCGAGTCTTTTTAGATATGGGATTTGTTGTGCGACTCCTGCGATGTCTCCGAGGCCCGACCCGGTTGTGTCTTTGAACGAACGCGGGTAGACCTGATAGACAACCGCCTGCTTCCACCAGAGTGATGGATCGTCAGCGATGTGCCGCTCGTTGGCTTCGTTGCTCATTGGGTTGCCTTCCTTCATTGGATGCATTGTGATTTTGTTATAGCTTTTTATGGAAGCGTTTTCACTAGTTCATTCTGTTGAGAACGCTCTGTTTTGACGATTGGAATCACTTCGTTCTCGTCTTCGTATTGCTTAAAATGATAGCGCTTTCATTCTGTGAATGCAATAATTGTTTTGTTATGGCGTGTCTGCTTGTGAAATCAACGATTCTGCTAATATGAAAGCGCTGGATAAACAATGGGAAACTGGAGTGGATATGACACGAGCCACCATCGCCGAAGTAGCGGAACTGTCGGGAGTATCTCAGGCGACGGTTTCGCGGGCATTGCGAGGTGCTGGCAAGGTCGCTCCGAAAACGCGTGCCAAAGTTGAGGCAGCTGCGGACCGGTTGGGCTTTACCTTATCTAAAAGCGCATCGTCTTTGGCGTCCGGGAAAACCATGCGGGTTGTCCTGCTGTTTTCCGGCAAACTCAACGAATGGTTCAACGCCAACGTGTTGCAGGGCGTGTGCGAAGTGTTGGAACCGGAAGCTACGACGTGTCGCCCACATTTGTCACAGGCAGACAGGAGACGGAGCGTTACTTCGCAAAATTGCCTAAAAATCGCAATGCTGACGCGATCATCATTCGTCGTTCCAACTCGACGAATCCGCACGTGAGAAACTGCGTGTCACCGATATGCCGACGGTCGGTGTGAACATTCCAGCCGAATCGTTCTGCGACGCAGCCATCGGTGTTGACAACTACGATGGCATGTCCAAGGCGGTGCGTCTGCTCAAATCGCTTGGACACCAGCGCATCGCTTTCGTCGTTGATTACATTCCCGACGACATGGTCTACAGCACCAGCCAGCGTATGGAAGCGTTCTTGGAAGCGGCTGAACAAAACGGTTACGACGATGAGTATGCCTACGTCATAACCGCGGACGAGCATGATGCGCCATTGTCGAAAGCGGACCTTGCTGCGCAACTGGTGGCGAAATTACTGTCATTGCCACACATGCCAACGCCATCTGTGCCGAAACCGATCAAGTGGCAATCGCAGTCATCAAGGAACTCGGCAAGCAACAATTGCATGTTCCTGAAGATATCTCCGTCATAGGGTTCGATGATGCCGACATCGCACAGGCGGCGAATCTGACCACCGTTCGACAGAATCCGCTGGAAATGGGACGCAACGCCGCCCGTAAGACGTTGTCCCTTCTGCGTGGACAGACGCCAGACGCATCCTATGAATCGCAGGAGCCACGCTGATGTTGCGTGACACCACCAGACGCGTGGCGACCGACCGTTCGTGACGGTTCTTCCGTATTCTCCGAACGGAATGAACGCAATATGGAAGGATATGGGCCCATGTAGCCTATGTGCCTATGATGCGTTGAAGGAAACCGGTCTTCGGAAAACCGAGACGGTGGTCGAACCATACGAAGACATCGAAAGACATTCGGCAGGGCATGGGCAAAATCAACGAAAACAGCGCAAAGTCAACGAAAACGAAGAATGTGACGCCCGCGGTCACGCCATGGGGCAAGAACCGTGTGAAGAACACCGAAACAGGCAAGCACGTACTCATCATGCCGGGCATCGGCTACACCGTGGACAGGCCGCTGCTGTACTGGTCGGCGCAGGCGCTTGCGGCCAACGGCTGGTTCGTGGACCGTCTCGACCTGAAACTGACGGAAAGCGTCGAGTTTCCGGAAATGATCGCCTGCATGGAACGCGTGGTCGACGAATGGCGCAAGGCGGCGCTCGAACATGCTGCCGAATCGGGTGAGGAGCCGCAGTTGCTGGTCGTCACCAAATCGCTCTCCACACTCTCATATCCGCATTCCGCAAAGCTAGGATTGCGCGTGGTGCTGCTCACTCCGGTATTGAATCCGCCGCCATTCGACAAGCACAAGTCGGTCATTCCCGCGCCGCTGCCGGGTGCGGTCGCAGTCCGATGCCGTTGATCTGCGCCGCGACGCCGATCCATACTACGATGACGCCAAAGCGCATCTGCTCACCGACCATGTGCACACGTACGCTGGTGCCGACCATTCCATCGAAGTGCCGGACGATTGGCAGACATCGCTCGACTATCTGAAACAGGTCACGCAGGCCATCGTCGACTACGCCGGCTGAAAAGAACGAGACGGAATATGCGCATCGTATTGCAGAAGGTCAGCGAAGGAATCGTCGACGTGGTCGACGAGGTGAGTGGGGAAGTCGATGCCACGTTCGAACCGCAGCGTATCGGCGTCGGCTATGTGCTGCTTGTCGGAGTGGAAGACACGGACGGAGCGAAACAAATCGACTGGCTCGCCCGCAAAATCGCCAACCTGCGCGTCTTCGAAGACGAGAACGGCAAAATGAACCGTTCCATCCACGACGTGAACGGCAGTGTGCTGTCCATCTCCCAATTCACGCTATACGCGAACGTGCGCAAAGGCAACCGCCCAAGCTTCGTGAAAGCCGGAGCGCCCGCGCACGCCGAACAAGCATGGCACGGATTCAACGACGCCCTGCGCGCGCAAGGACTCGAAGTAAAAGAAGGACGATTCGGCTCCCACATGCGTGTGCGGCTCGCCAACGACGGTCCGGTCACCATCATCCTTGACACCGACGAACTCGGCGTCTGACCCAGAACCCAACGTGAAACCCTATATCCGACGATTGTCATAGGGTAAAACGCATGGGAATATGGAACGACCGCAAACTGATCGTCAACTGCCTGCCGTTGATCGAATCCGAACGTGCGCAATTCATACGTGCCGCGAAAGACATACCACAGGAATTCGTCGGCGATTCGACAACGGGGAAGCATGAGCTGGACCGCCGCAGTACCGGAGGAACTCAAAGCCAAAGCCACCGCGGTCATCGGCAACATCGCGCCCGAGGAATGCGCGCAATGCCCCAGACTCGAATGGCTTCAAACTTGGAGCGCTGGCGTCGACAAATACCAGCGACCCGGCATCCTACAGCCCGGATCCATGCTCACCAATGCCACCGGAGCCTACGGGCAAAGCGTCTCCGAACACATGTTCGCCATGATGTGGGCTATCATGAAGAACCTGCACATCTACGCGGCAAGCAACCCGAACGCCATGTGGCAGGACGCGGGCCGCGCCATCAGCCTAATGGAAAAACGGCGCTCGTCATCGGAACCGGCGACATCGGATCACACTTCGCACGACTCTGCAAAAACGTCGGAATGACAACCATCGGCATTCGCCGTAATCCCGCCGTCGAAGCACCGGGCGTCGATCATATGGTCGGTTTCGATTCCCTCGGCGACGTCCTGCAATACGCCGATGTGATCGCCATGTGCGTACCATCCACCCCGGCAACACGCCATCTGCTCAATGCGGAACGCATCGCATCTCTCAAACCTGACGCCATCATCATCAACGCGGGCCGCGGCGACGCCATTGAAAGTCAGCGCTTGCCGACGCGCTCGCGGAAGGACGAATCCATGGCGCCGCGCTCGATGTGACCGAACCGGAACCGCTGCGGCCGACTCACCGCTGTGGTGCGAGCCGAAATGCCTCATCACCCCACATGTGGCGGGAGGCAACCATCTTGAGATCACCGAACGCAGTATCATCTCCATTGCATTAGGCAACGTCCGCTGCTACGCCAACGGTCAGTCGCTCGACAATCGCATGCCCATCAAAAGCTGACGGTCGCGCGTGCGGGGAGACCCGTATGATGCAGTCGGGAAGAAAGGAAAGGGTATGACATTGAACAAATGGCGTCGTGCGACGGAATGGTTCATGACGGCATTGGCGTTGGTGTTCCTGTTCGCGTATTCGTGGGAAGTTCTGGCGAGGACGCATATCCTGTTGTGTGAAATGGTGATCAACATCATCTGGATGGTGTTCATCGCCGACTGCGTCGTTTCGATCCTGCTGGCAGAAGATAAGAAAACCTGGTTCAAAGACAATCTGCTGATGCTGGTGTCCATCGCATTGCCCGTCTTCAGGCCGTTGAGACTGCTGCGTCTGGTGGCAGTGCTCAACGTGCTCAATCGTACCGGTGGCATGGCGGTGCGTGGGCGCATCACACTGTACACATGCTGCAGCGTGACACTGCTGATGTATATCGGCGCCCTTGCCGAATTGGATGTGGAACGTGGGGTTCCAGGCGCTTCCATCACCGATTTCGGTGAAGCGATATGGTGGTCGTTCGTGACCGTCACCACAGTCGGCTATGGCGATTTGTCTCCGGTGACATGGCAGGGAAGATGCATCGCCATCGGACTGATGATAACCGGCGTTGCCCTGATCGGCATCGTCACCGCGACGCTGGCTTCATGGATTGTCGACCGTGTTCGTGACGAGACCGACAAGCGTGCGGATGAGGCGGAATCGGAAACGGAACAGTTGCGCCACAATGTGCGGGAACTGACGGACACCGTCAACCAGCTGCGCGATGATATCGCGCAGCTGCACAGGTTATAGCGGTTCTCATGCCTGCACCGGTATTATCGGTCGGTTCCACGGTCAACGCGACGGTATCTGTGGGCGTGCTCGAAGCCGCCACCGATTACAAGGGTCAGCGCTCGCTGCCGCGCGACTTCTCCATAGGACTGAAGCAGGGCTCCATTACCAACCAGCGTAGATCGGGCCGCTGCTGGAATCCGAACCGGTGGAACTCGATCCATGGCAGCCGCTCACCAAGCGTTGCCGCTGATATAACCGGTATGGAGCGAAGCCGTGGCTGGGATTGCAGCCACGGCTTTCCTGTTCCGCTGTGCTGATACTCTTTCATAAGAACAAATGTGCGAACGATTGGGGTTCAGTTGGCGGATACTTTGTCATGGCTTTCCGACGAACTACGCAGCGAATGCAGTCAGCCTGTATTGCAGCGTGCCCGTGGAATCGCCAACCAGTGGCGTGCGAAAATATCGGATCTGCATTGCCTGAACGACTCCGATTCCGATCGCATCACCCTGCATGCCAATATACGGGGCGCCACCTCACCGTCCAGCCGATACGAAGTGCAAGCCACGCTTGATTTGCATGATGAGCTTTTCTTGGCCAGGTATTGCTCGTGCCCCGCGTTCAACGGTTCGCAGCACGGTTATGGCACGTATTCGTCGGCATATTCGCCCAGCTACCGCAACAATCCAAAATATCGCAGTTTCGACGATGATGACGATGAATACGATTATGTCGATGATTATGATGATTTCGGTTCAGGATCGACGTTCGGCCATGTGCAGGACGATGACGAGTTCGATTCGGAGCCGGCTGGGGGGCACCGCTATACGGGCATGTGCAAGCATGTCGCCGCAATGCTGCTGCTGTTTCTTGACCAGCCCGAACGGTTCCGCGGATTCAAGCGAAGTGGCGTGACCTCGCCTATCCTCTCCGACTACATGCGTGCGCTGGATGCGAAGAATGACAATACCGGTCAAAGCGCGCAGCTTGACGTGCTCAAGCGCATCGTCGACGCGAAAAGCCGTCTCGCCGACGAGCAACGAGGCGTCATTACGCAAGGGGCCACGAAAACAAAACGCAAGAGCGGTTCCATCATAGTGAAACCGGGAAGCGTGCGTCTGGAGCCCACGCTGATCATGAACCGTGAGCTGTGGAGCCTGACCTTGAAAATCGGCTGCGGCAGTGCGAGCTACGTCATCAAAAGCATTTCCAAATTCGTAGCCGACATGCGCAGCGGCGCATACGTGTCATACGGGCAGAAACTCTCGTTCACCCACACTCCGGACATGCTCGAACCGTTCTCGCTGCAGCTGTTCCGATTCCTGCAAGGCGTTGTCGGGTCACGTGCCGCTGCACAGCTGCAGAACAACTACTATTACGCGCCAGACGTGCGTATCGAACGTGAAATCATGCTCACCGATGGAGAATTGTGCGATCTGCTGAATCTGTTCAAGGCGGAATCGCAACAGGACTACATCGAAGACGTGCTGATAGCACGTGGCTGGTGGAAACGCCCAAATATGAGGAACGTGAGAGGGCACGGCAGCTGACTCCGGATGATTTCACTCGTACGGATGACACTGCCCCGAACTATGTCGATGTAACCACGCCTGGTGAATCCGGATCGCGTACCATCGCCATGTTCGACGGCAATCCGCAATTCCGATTTGCTGCCGAATATGTGAAGGAAGGCGCGTCGTCGGGCGTGCGTATCACGCCGAACCGCGTTATCACGGATCGGATTGTCGGGCAGCGAGGCGCGTACCTTATGAGCGCCGAGCATAACGTCAATCCATCGAACCCCCATATGGTGCCTGTCAGTGGATTCTTCCGCTGTGCTGACAGCATTCTTCCCGCAGTGGACGCGTTGATGACATTGTGTGCGTCAGACAGCACTGACGGCGTATTTATTGCGAAAAAACGACTGGCCCATATTCGCCCGAACCATACTGCCGAAGCTTACTGAAGCTGGCATCGGTTTCGATATTCCGCAGGAAGTCGCCGAACGGATGGGAGTCGACTGCCAGATCGAATTCTACTTGGACCGTGATCTGCAGGGCATCACCTGCGAGGCTGTGGCACGATACGGCGATTTCGTGTTCCAGTTGGTGCCGACCGCCAAAGCGCTACGAGGCGTGATTAATCCGGACTCGCGGTCGAAAGCGGCGCTCATCAAACGAGATACGGCCCGCGAATCATTCGCGGTGCAGGTGGTTCGCCAGCTTTTCCCGACATGGAGTTCCATTGACGTGGCGCGGATTCGTGAGGAAGACGAACAGACTATTCTGCTCTTGCTCACCGAAGGCGTGGATATCTTGCGCTCGGTCGGGCAGGTGTTCTCCACGGCCGCGTTCGACGGCATGATGATGCCAGGCAGCCCTACAGTGAAGGTCGGACTGTCCATCGACTCGAATCTGGTTGAGATTTCGCCGATAGCCGACGAAGTGCCGATGAACGAGGTCGGCGCGTTGCTGAATTCCTACCGCAGGAACCGCCGCTACCATCGATTCAAGACGGTACGTTCGTTGATCTGAAGAATGCCGATCTGCATGAACTTGATCAGATTGTCACAGATCTTGACCTTGATGAGAAACAGCTTGATTCCGGAAGAATCACCATTCCCGGATATCGGGCGTTCCTCTTGGATGCTCAAGTTGATGGCGACGGCAAAAGCGAATCGTTCGTCGACTATGTCAACGATGTGAAAATCATCGACCCAAAACGATACGAAGTGCCCCGCAACCTCAAAAACGTACTGCGTCCATACCAGGTGGAAGGCTTCCAATGGCTTTCCACCTTGTGGGACAAAGGCTTCGGCGGCATTCTCGCCGACGAAATGGGTTTGGGCAAATCCGTGCAATTGCTGTCGCTGGTGGAAGCTCGCAAGGGCGGTGGTCCCGCGTTGATCGTCTGCCCGGCGTCCTTGGTATACAACTGGGCCGCCGAATGCGAAAAATTCACGCAAGATCTGACCATCGAAGTCGTGGCCGGCACGAAAGCGCAACGGCGCAAGCTCATCGCAGCCGTGGCACAGCAATGGAAGAACCCCTCGGAATCCAACGATATGCAGCGTACCGATGTGGTGATCACCTCATACGATTTATTGCGCCGCGACGTGGATGATTACGCCGCCTGCCGGTTCGCATTGATGGCGCTCGATGAGGCGCAATACATCAAAAACCATGCCACGAAGTTGGCGAAAGCCGTCAAACAGATCACGCCGAACACCGGTTCGCATTGACGGGAACCCCCATCGAAAACCGGTTGAGCGAACTGTGGAGCATCTTCGACTTCCTCATGCCCGGATTGCTGGGAACCTACACGAAGTTCCGAGAAAAATACGAACAGCCGATCATGGCACCCGGTTCTGAACATTCCGTCATGGCTGACAAACTGCAGGCTTTGGTCGGACTGTTCATTAAGCGACGTCTGAAAAAAGACGTGCTGACCGATTTACCTGACAAGTTCGAAAACGTGCTCACCGTCAAACTGGAAGGCGAACAGCGCAAACTCTATGCGGCGCACGAGCAACGGTTGCGCGCCACCCTTACCAAAACCAAGGACGCCGACTTCAATACGAAGAAGATTCGAATCCTTGCGGAATTCACACTGTTGCGCGAAATCTGTTGCGATCCGAGACTCGTCTATGCGGATGCGAAAAACGCTTCCGCCAAACTTGACGCCATCTGCGAACTCGTATCCACGTGCATGGACGAAAGCAAGAAAGTGCTTGTATTCTCGCAGTTCACTTCATTCCTTGACCTGATTGGTACACGTTTGGCTGAACAGGGCGTGGACTTCTACACCATCACCGGCGAGACGCCGAAGAAACGCCGTGTGGAACTGGTCGACGAATTCAACGGCAACGATAGTTCCGTGTTCCTCATCTCGCTCAAAGCGGGCAATACGGGGCTGAACCTTGTGGGTGCGTCCGTAGTGGTGCACGCCGACCCGTGGTGGAACGCGGCCGCGCAGAACCAGGCCACCGATCGTGCGCACCGCATCGGACAGACGCAGGATGTGAACGTGTACCAGATCGTAGCCAAAGACACCATTGAGGAACGCATCCTCAAACTGCAGGAGAAGAAAAGCGAGCTTGCCCAACAGTTCACCGACGGCACCGCATCTGGAGCGTCGGCACACTCAGCAAAGACGACTTGCTCGACCTGCTGGCATAACAATCAACGTACCTGCCGCTTGCTTGAACGCACACGATACGAAAGCAACAGGCAAAGCGCACACTGCGGCAACACACCATGAGGCGACGTTCATGCCATAGGCAAAAGGCATATGAGGCTAAGATCATGGTTTCCGGATTAAAGATTGATGCCTGCTGATAATAGACGCCAGTGAGACGCGGTTTGCATATTTCCGACGATAGGCGTATATATAATCGTGCAAGTTTCAGGGAAGGTGAAAATCCTTACTGGCGGTAACGGTACGACTGACGTTCATAACGGTCCCATGCCGAAGCCCGCGACCCGCGAAAGCGGCTGATCCGGTGAGAATCCGGAGCCAACGGTCAAAGTCCGGATGGAAGAAACGGGGCTCAACATGAGTGTATCCTCACCAAACAATACCCAAAACAACGACGCCGAAATCGCCAGAGAAAGCATGACGCGCCCCGACAACGCGCATTCCACAGGCGTGGCCGACTCTGGACGCTGGTCCACCAAACGCATCGCCATGTACGCGCTGTTCGTGGCGCTGTCGATGGCCGTCAGCTTTGTGGAATTTCCCATTGTGCCAGGCGTTGAATGGCTGAAATATGATCCATCCGGCATTGTCAGCCTGGTGGCAGGTTTCGCCTACGGGCCAGCGGCGGCGGTAATCGTCAGCGTGCTTGGTTTCCTGCCGCACCTGTTTACCAACATGGGCACGCTTATGGCCGTGCTCGTGGCTTTGGCATTATCCGTGCCGGCAGCACTGATCTACCGCAGGAACAAGACCCGCAAAGGCGCGGTCATCGGCATCATCGTCGGTGCGATCGCAGCCTTGGCGATGGCGATTGTGGGCAATATAATCGTCACACCGTTCTACGCGCATATGACCACCGCACAGGTCGTGGCATTGATCGTGCCGGCGCTTCTGCCGTTCAACGCGTTGAAATTCACCATCCATGGTGTGGTCACCTTCCTGATCTACAAGCCGATCTCCAACCTGTTGAACCGCTGAGCCTCGTTCACCATATTGATGAATAGAAAGGAACCTTCCGACCTATGGAAGGTTCCTTCCGTTATATGAAAGACTTTTTCCATGAATCCTGACAGCGCCACGAACACCATCGCGGTCGAACTGCACGATATTCGTTTCACCTACGACTCCGGCGCGACTTGGGCACTCGACGGTGTGAACCTGACCGTTCGCCAAGGAGAACGCGTGTGCCTGGCAGGACCAAACGGGTCGGGCAAATCCACACTCTCACGCATCATCGCAGGACTTGCGGCACCCGATGCCGGACATGTAACGCTGTTGGGAAACAACGTCTTCGATGAAACCGGCGCGCACGCTGACGCTTACCGTAGCGCCCGGCATGGTATCGGGCGGTTTTCCAACATCCGGAAGATCAGATCGTCACCACCATTACCGAGGATGATGTTGCCTTCGGTCCGGAAAACCTCGCCATTGCGCATGATGATATCGATATGCGGATCGCCATGTCACTTGACGCAGTTGACATGAGCGAACAGCGAGAAGCCGATCCCACGCGAATGAGCGGAGGCCAACAACAGCGCGTCGCCATCGCCGGCATGCTTGCCATGAATCCCGAAATCCTCGTGCTCGACGAGCCTACCGCCATGCTCGATCCGCAAGGCCGCGCCGACATCATGCATATTCTTGACGAATTGCAGCAGCACGGCACAACCATCATTCTCGTCACCCACCATCGTGACGAATTCGCCAATGCCGACCGCATCATTCGCCTGGATAACGGGCGTATCGTGCAAAGCGCTCGCGGTAATACTGCAAGTATTCCGGAAATGGACGAATCAGGCACAGCGCAAGAAGACAACCCAATTGCCAAATCCAATATTGCAAATGGCGCATCGAAGCCAACATCAGCTGTACCAATCATTGACATCCGTAATCTGACATACCAATATCCAAACAGTAACAAGCCTGTGCTCGATAAGCTTTCCATAACCATCAATGAGGGTGAAACCGTGGCCATCACAGGGCATAACGGTGCAGGCAAAACCACCCTCGCGCGTCTTCTCTGCGCGCTGGAACAGCCGCAATCTGGCAGCATTACCGTCAACACCATTCCCGTCGCACGCCAACGCGCCAACGGCAATATGCAGTCGCTCAAGCGTGCGGACCGCGAGAAACTGCGCGCCACCATCGGCTACGTCATGCAACATCCCGAACGTCAGCTTTTCGCCGAAACCGTAGCCGAGGATATCGCCTACGGACCACGCAACCAACATCTTGACGAAACGCAGGTATCCGAACGCGTCAATCAAGCCATGACGCTGCTGCATATTGAACATCTTGCCGACCGTTCGCCATTCGACCTTTCCGGCGGACAACAACGACTTGCCGCCATAGCGGGCATCATCGCATGCCAACCGCAGATCCTTATTATGGACGAGCCGACCGCAGGACTTGACGAGGCAGCCACAACCCGCGTGCATAATCTCATCCAAACCCTCCACGCACAAGGCATCACCATACTCATCATTTCCCATTCGCAAACGGAAATCGACGTGCTCGCCGACCGGGTGATCGCGCTTGATCGCAGACAAAACGGTAATGTCGCTACTCGAAATATCGAAGCCAATGGCACTTCCGAAACGGCATATTCGAAGAATCCGCACGCGATTGACTCCGGACGCGCAAAGGGAGACGTCCGTGAAAACCGCAGTTTTATGGAACGGCTTGACCCGCGCGTGAAGATGGTGAGTGCGTTGGCGATCATGTTCTCCGCGTTCGCCATCAGATCCTTCTGGCAGTTGCTTGTGGCCGCACTGCTGACCGGCATGATCGTTGCGATATCGGGCATCGGCGTGAAACAACTGTTCAAATCGGTTCACGTGTTCCTCGCATTGTTCGTGTTCTGCGGACTGCTCAATGTGTTCTTCGTACGATCCGGCAATGTTCTTGCGAACATCGGACCGATTCCAATCACCGACGACGGTGTGCGTATCGCTATACTGTACGCCTGCAGATTCGTTGCGGTCATTATCGTCGGAGCGGTATTCCTTGCCATGACCACTCCCACGGGCCATTACCGACGCATTCGAAGCGTTGCTCAAACCTTTCGCAAATTCGGCATACATGCGCAGGAGATCGCGTTGGTGATGAGCCTCGCATTGCGGTTCCTGCCCACGTTAGGAGGCGAAGCGAAAGCCATTGTGGATGCGCAATCAGCTCGAGGTGGCAGCATCGAAACGGGAACGTTCGTGCAGCGTATCAAGGCGATGGTTTCCATCATCATTCCGGTGTTCGCAGGGGCGATACGCCATGCCGACAATCTCAGTCTCGCACTCGACGCGCGATGCTATGAAGAGGGTATCGCACGCACACATTGGCGCGTGATGAGCATCGCCAAACGAGACATTGCCGCGGGCGGTGTGGTTGTGGCATATGTGGCTGCGTTGGTTCTGATCGCTGGACTAAACTGAAGGCAGTCGGCGGATTTTACCGTCCTCACGCTACTCTTGAGCAAGCATCATAGATAGGAATGGAACAAGTTATGGCATTAACCAAGAAGCAGGTCAAGCAGCTGCGAGGCCTGGCCACCAAGCTCAATCCGCTCATCCAGGTCGGCAAGAACGATCTGAGCGAAAACGCCATCAAGCAGGCGGACGAAACCATCGAAAAGCGTGAGCTCATCAAGTGCTCCGTGCTCGACGGATCCGGTCTGACCGCCAAGGAAGCAGGCGAGGGATTGGCTGAAGAACTGAACGCGGAACTCGTGCAGGTCATCGGCAACCGTTTCGTGCTCTACCGCCGCTCCCATCGCGACGACGTGGAACATATCCGCCTCGTACGCGAATAAAGCGGGAAACTGACGCGACCAAACATAACAGGGCGGGTGCTTTCTGAAAACCAATCAGAAGACACCCGCCTTGCTGCAATGAAAATAAACAATCGGAAGTCAGGAAACCCCATGAAGGAGTGCTATCAGCGCGCCTGATTCCATTCGGGCTTCCATGTGTACTGCATGTCGTACGCGCTGGCCCAGAACATGTATTCGTTCTCCACGCCGGTCACGAAAATGTCGATCAGCTCGCGCTTGCGCTCCTCGCTCGCGTCGGCCACCAGTTTCTCGATATGATCGAGCAGCCACACGGAATCCTGCCAGAACTCGTCGGTCTTATACATGTCGACCCAGCTCTTGTACGGATTGTCGTCGAGCGTGTCCGCGAACTCGGCGGCAAGACGATAACCATAATCCGCATACACCCAGGCGCACGGCAGCACGGCCACAAGAATGTCGAGAATATCCTTGCCATAGGCGATGGAAAGGATATTCGACGTGTAGGCACGCGCGAAGGCCGACTGGCGCACATTGTTCATCTGCTCTTCGGTGATGCCATAGCTGGCCAAGTAGGAGCGGTGTACTTCGGTCTCGACCTGCAGGGGCGCCGTTCTG
>ENA-OQHA01000782-OQHA01000782.1-human-gut-metagenome-genome-assembly--contig:-NODE-782-length-14639-cov-2.410143_pt1 | contig 14639 bp, 19 predicted proteins | sample MGYA00242558_ERZ504707 | MGnify/ENA primary metagenome ERZ504707 (study PRJEB26092, sample SAMD00036197) | human gut metagenome | host: Homo sapiens | study: EMG produced TPA metagenomics assembly of... | reverse complement strand
GTCCATCTGTTCACCTATGCACTTATCTATTCAGTTTGGCATAATGGTTGGTCATTCTGGTATTGGTGTGACCAAGCATCTTAGAAACGACTTCCAGTGAGATATTATTAGCTAAAGTAACGGTGCTGGCGAATGTGTGGCGGCTTGTATGGAATATACACGGCAAAGCAAGCAACAGCGAACAGGTATAGATTAAACGTAAACCGTTAGGAATAAGCGATATTTCGGTATTTTGCGAAGTTGAAAAAATGCAAACGACAACGGAATATTGAGGTTGTTCAGTTACCAAACCGTTAGCCGGGCAGTTACCGAAACGGGAACAGGTAACGGAAAGCGATGAAAAGAAATCCCCACCGTTTTGTTTGCGTTAATACACAGTGTTTTGCGCATCAAGGGACGCTTATATGGCAAGTAAATTTGCACTTAAAAATATAAGCGTATGAAAGTAGAAAAATTCAAGGTGCTGCTCTACCTCAAAAAGAGCGGACTGGACAAGTCGGGCAAGGCTCCCATCATGGGACGCATTACCGTCAACCGCACGATGGCGCAGTTCGGATGCAAGCTGTCATGCCCTCCCGAACTGTGGAATCCCTGTGAAAGCCGTCTGAATGGCAAGAGCAAGGAGGCGGTGGAAACCAACACCAAGATTGAGAAACTGTTGTTGGCGGTAAACAACGCCTTTGACAACCTTGTGAGCCGTAAAATGGATTTCGATGCCACCGATGTGAAGAATCATTTCAAGGAAGTATGGAAACGCAGATGACACTCATGCGAATGACTGATGTTGTCTGTGACGACCTCAAAGCCCGTATTGGTATTGACCGTGCGAAAACTTCTTACTCGACTTATCATTATATGCGTCTGACACTTGGTGAGTTCATTGGGCATCAGTACAAGGTCAAGGATTTAGCATTTGGGCAGCTTACGGAACAGTTCATCCATGACTATCAGGTTTTCGCTATGGAGAATAAGGGTTATGCAATAGATACTGTCCGACATCACCTTGCCATACTGAAAAAAATATGCCGTCTGGCTTATAAGGAAGGCTATGCAGACAAAATCCATTTCCAGCATTTCACCCTGCCCAAGCAGTCGGATAAAACCCCACGGGCATTGAGCCGTGAATCGTTCGAGAAAATCCGTGATGTGGAAATTGAACCGCATCGTAAATCTCACATACTGGCAAGGGATATGTTTCTCTTCGGGTGTTATACCGGGGTCTCGTATGCGGATGTGATATCCATTACCGATGAGAACTTGTACACGGACGATAACGGAGCGTTGTGGCTGAAATACCGCAGGAAGAAGAACGAACATCGGGCAAGCGTGAAGTTGCTTCCCGAAGCGATTGCACTGATTGAAAAGTATCACAGTGAGGACAGGGACACATTGTTCCCTTTACTACGCTGGCCTAATCTTAGAAGACACATGAAGGCGTTGGCGGCATTGGCTGGCATCAAGGATGATTTGTGCTATCATCAGCGAGGCATAGTTTCGCCTCGCTGATAACGCTCGAAGCGGGTGTGCCGATTGAGACCATCAGCCGGATGCTGGGACATTCCGACATTTCCACCACTCAAGTATATGCCCGTGTCAGTCCGAAAAAGCTATTTGAGGATATGGACAAGTTCATAGAGGCGACACAAGATTTCAAACTAACCCTATAAATCCAACAACAATATGCGAAGCACATTTTCATTATTGCCATATATTAACCGCAGCAAGGTGAGGGCTGACGGTACGACCGCCGTACTCTGCCGTATAACCATTGACGGCAAGCAGACCGCCATAAGCACAGGTATCTATTGCCGCCCCGAAGACTGGAACGGCAGGAAGAATGAGATAAAGACCGTCAGGGAGAACAACCGCTTACGGGAATACCTGCGTCTGACTGAGGAAGCCTATACCGAGATACTTAAATCGCAAGGAGTGGTCAGTGCGGAAATGTTGAAGAACCATATTTCCCTGAATAATATCCATCCGACTACCTTATTGCAAATGGGTGAATGGGAACGGGAGCGGTTGAAGAAACATTCCGAGGAAATAGATTCCACTTCTTCCTACCGTCACTCCATGTATTATCAGAAATACCTGACGGACTTTATAGCGTCAATCGGGAAAAAGGAAATTCCTCTTGAAGAAGTGACGGAGGATTTTGGCAAGTCCTATAAAGCTTTCCTGAAGAAGTGCAAGAATTTCAGCTCTTCCCAAACCAACAAATGTATGTGCTGGCTTAATCGTTTATTGTATTTGGCAGTCGATAAGGAGATTATCCGTGTGAACCCCTGCGAGGACTTGGAGTATGAACCGAAGCCGGAGGCAAGGCACAGGTACATCAGCCGCGATGAGTTCAAAAAGATACTTCCACCCCGATGTATGACAAGCGTATGGAACTGGCAAGACGGGCTTTCATCTTCTCGACTGACGGACGTGCGTATGTGGACATCAAACTTCTTCATCCCCATCATATCGGGACGAATGCGGAGGCAGACGGTATATCCGCATCAACCGCAAGAAGACAAAGGTGGAGGCTTTCATACCCTTACATCCCATAGCGGAACAGATATTGTCGTTGTACAACACAACCGATGATGAGAAGCCCGTGTTTCCTCTCCCAAGCCGTGATTCACTTTGGTTTGACATCCACGAGATGGGTGTTGCCATAGGCAAGGAGGAAAATCTGAGCTATCACCAAAGTCGGCACAGCTTCGGAACTTTCCTGATTTCAGCGGATATACCGATTGAGAGCATCGCCAAGATGATGGGACATTCCAACATCAGAACTACTCAGGGGTATGCACGGATAACCGATGATAAAATCTCCAAAGACATGGACAAACTGATGGAGCGAAGAAAGAAAATATCGGCTGGCGAAAAGAAAGAAAACAGTATATAATCATCATAAAATAAAGGGATTATGAGCAGAGAAATAATAACAATCAGTAAAATGGGAGCGGTCACCGTACCGACAGCCCCAGTGTGGATGACCCAGTTCGAGATAGCCGACCTGTTCGGGGTGTTCTCTTGCAATATCCGCAAGATGATACAGGCAATTTACAAGAACAAAGAGTTGAACGAAACTGATACGATGAAGTATATCAAGCAAACTGACGGCATCAGTTATGATGTGTATAATTTTGAAATGATTATAGCCATCGCTTTCAGAATATGTAGCAAAGAGACCCTTTTGTTCAGGCGGTTCGTAATAAATGAAATCTGCACCACCAAGAAAGGAATCCCGGTTACATTGTTTGTTTCCTATGGTAAGAATGGCAACCTATGGTATAGTCGAGGTTCTTCCCGTCAGCCACCTGTTCCCGATGCACGGATGCAAAGGTAGCGTGTGGCTCTGACAGCATTGGCAAGGTCGGGCGGCATAGCCGTTTCGGGCAGAATCTTCCTCAACGGGGTTGAGCGTATTCAGCCCGAAAACCTTGCCCCTGCCAACCACACGCATTTGGGCATCCGGCAACGGAAACAAGCGACTGACGGGAAATCAGAAGAAAGAGAAGGAACGGCTTACAGACGAAGCTAAACATTGATGCTTCATCCGTAAGCCGTTCCTTTTTTATTGTACCATTGCTGTCGCAAACATAGGGCAGACGGCAAACTGCGCTCTTTCAAGAAAATCAGATAGCCGTCTGTCGGTAGGCGGTACGGTAGCTGTCAGTCAGCATCCTTTCGATGTCGGACTCTCGGTAGAGGATTTTGCCGCCCAACTGAATGTAGCTATCCGCCTTCGTTGCGGTAATCCTGAAGTGTTCGGCGGCTCACTTTCAACCGTGCCGACACCTCCTTGTCCGTGAAGAAACGCTCCCCGTTCAGTGTCGGGCGGTAGCTGGCAGTCAGATGCTCTACGTTGTCCAGCAGACGGTCAAGACTGCCCATGAAGTGGATTATCCACTCGTTGTCTTTGTTAATCAGTTCGTTCATATTACTCTGGATTTAGTGGAATTATTGTCATTACTCTATTCGGTTATCAGATTGTCCTGCCTTTGAACTTTGCTTCCTTCCGTCTGTCCTCCACGATGGAGACGATACGTTGCACATCTTCGGGACGGTAATAGGTCTTGTGGTTGATTTGGCTGTATGCCAAAGTCCCATTGTCCCGAAGCGTCTGCAAGGTTCGTGGGCTGATATTGAGCATCCGGCATACGTCCTGATTATCCATCCACTCGCTCATTTTCTTTTCGCCGTGCCGATGGCAGATGGCATCCATACGGCAGACGAAGCGGTCGAACTTGGCGACCAGCTCCTCAAAGGTCTTTCTTTCGATTGATACGATTTCCATATTGTCTTTTTTTAGTTGTTACTGTTTCTTATGCCGCAAAGGAATGTATAATCCGTTACTTGACAATGGGTTTCCCGGAAGTGGTAGCATGTTGCGCTGATACGGTAGTCATTGTCCGTGATACCGACTTTTCCTTTGGCGGCTATCATTCCTTCTCCCGCAAAGAAATACATAATCCGGCATCCGGCAATGGATTCAATTTGGTCTGGCAGCAAGTGGCACAGGGTGGTAGAGGTTGGCACAGGCATGGTTCACCGATTGCCCAATCCGCCCAGTCCTTAGCCCTTAATTCCTATATTTAATAAGGACACCACAGCCCAAATAAGAGCTTAATTCAAAATCACCCGTAACTAAACCTTTTTCCCTTTCGGTTATATACATCCGGCAAACGGTGAAGTCTGCACCGTTATTTCTATCACCATAAAGCAAAACCATACAAAATTGCCTAAGAGAACCAAGTGCTTGACAGACTGCACTGAAGCATCTTACTTGCTCCCGATAATCGGTCGAGGTGCTTACCAAGACCACAGTTAATAACTTAATCAATTTGTTTTTACAATGAAGAGAGAACCAAGCATTACAGAGCAGCAGGCTCGTGAAATCGTGGAAAAGATGGGACGCAGGGAATCCTACACTCCCAAGTCGATGAATGACATCTACAGGCGTATCGGCCTGGAGCCGGATGAGCCGGAACAGCCCGGCAAGACCGTCACGGAAGAAACGGAGACCGCTATGGCGGATGAACCGTCAAGTGAGGCGGTCGGGGAAACAGCAATGCCGCAGAAGCGTGTCAGCAGCAAGCAGCGCAGGCTGTCGCTGGAGGAGTACCGCGCAACCTATCTCCAAGTCCCCAAGATTATCAACCGCAAGCCCGTGTTTGTCAGCGAGACGGTGCGTGACGAACTGGACAGGGTTGTCCGCTTCCTCGGAGGAAAGGGTATGAGCGCATCGGGCTGATTGAAAACCTCGTCCGCCTGCACCTCGACACCTATCGGAACGACATCGAGCAGTGGCGCAAGCTCTGACGGGATTACAGAAAGTCGGTTAGGCTGGTGAATACACTTCATCGGCTTAACCGATACCCAAGATGAGTGATTACACTCGGAAAACAATCCGACAAGCGGAGGATTGTTATGTCTTCAAAGACATAGCAAGATATATTTTCAGTTACCCGAATAATTCTAAGTAACTGAAAACACCTTCACCGCCGTGGGCAGAATTATCCTCCGCAGTCGGATAATTTCGGGGTTCATTAATCAAAGATTAAACAATGGACAAGCCATAAAATTGAAAAAATAAGAAGTATGAAAAAGAAGAGCAAGTACGGGAGAAATCCCAAGTTGAACCCGAAGACGCACTGCGTGATGGTGCGCTTCGATGATGTGGAATGGAACAGATTCCTGACGATGTACGAGGAATCTAACGTGTACGCGAAAGCCGTCTTTCTCAAGGCGCACTTCTTCGGACAGAAGTTCAAGGTGCTGAAAGTGGACAAGACGCTGGTGGACTACTACACCAAGCTGTCGGATTTCCATGCCCAGTTCCGTGGCATAGGCACGAACTACAATCAGGTCGTCAAGGAGCTGCGCATCCACTTCTCGGAGAAGAAGGCGATGGCGTTGCTCTACAAGCTGGAGGAGTGCACCATCGACCTTGTGAAGCTGAGCCGGGAGATAATGGAGCTTTCAAGAGAAATGGAGGCTAAGTGGCAACAAAGACGGGATGATTCTATGGTATAGCTGGATGTCCCTTTGGTTCGCAGTTCGGCAAGTGAACGAAGTCCGACGGGTAACTTCATTGCCGACCATGTCATTGTCGGACATCTGTTAAGAATAAGAACTAACTGAAAGGGATGAAAATATAGTAGAATCAAGTATCTGGCTTTCTAACTGATAAATAGAAATCTAGATACTTGATTTACAAACTAAATATATTTGATACTCTTTTTGCAAGAATAGTCTACCTGTCAATCCATTCTTTAAGCCTCTGCGCCTTTTCCTTGCTCACTTGTATTTCCGTCTTCGGATAACCTTTCAAACGGACAATCAACTTTCCTCCAAAATAATTACCGAGGAACAAAACGTGCTCTACATTGATGATATATTGGCGGTTTGCCGGAAGAAATAGTCCGGGTTCAGTTGGTGTTCAAGTTCATCCATTGACACATTGACCACTTCGGAAGTGCCATTGTTGAGACGAAGATGTACAATCTTGTTTTCTGTTTCGATATGGTTGATGTCCGAAACTCGCACGGTCTTATATCCGTCACGATAAGGAAGCAGGAAACGCTCCCTATAACGGAACTTGCTCTTCTGTAAGGCGTCAAAAAGCTGTTGCAAGTTTTCGTCGGTATAATTCTTTCCGGCTTTGACTGCCTTGTCAATGGCCGCTTCAAGTTCATCCGGATCCAGCGGTTTCAGAAGATAGTCAAAACTGTTGAACTTGAATGCCTGTACTGCATATTCATCGTATGCGGTGGTAAATATGATGGGAACGGTTGCCTGGGCATGTTTAAGAGCCTCGAAACTCAAACCGTCAGTTAGCCGGATATCAGCAAGGATGAGGTCTGTGGTTTTGCCAGATTGAAAGAATTCGACTGTTTCTTTGATGCTGGCAAGCGGACCTTCAACAATAAATGTTCTGTCAATATCGTTCAGCAGCCTTATGAGGCGTTTGGCATTGCGCTGTTCGTCTTCAAGAATCAGTATTTTCATAAGGGTTGATGTTTTTATGATGGGCAGACTTACCGAATAGAAGTTTTCGGCATTCTCTATCTTGACCTTTTTATCACAAAGTAAAGCATATCGTTCTATGATATTTTTAAGTCCTAAACCGGTTGATTCGATTGGGGACATCAAAGGTCGTTTCAGGTTGCAGACGGTTATGTAATCATCGGACAACTTTATGTTGATAACCAACGGGTGTTCAGATGAAAAGCTGTTGTGTTTTATTGCGTTTTCTACAAGAAGCTGCAATACAGCCGGAGGAAGAAAACCTTTGCATTGTCTGACGCCCGGACTTACTTTTGCAATGACCCCTTCGTTGTGGCGTACTTTCATCAAATACAAGTATGAATCAAGAAACTTGATTTCGTCGGCAACGGGTATCAGATTGCGGTCCAGATTGGTGATGATGTATCGGTACACTTTCGATAGGTTACTCAGGAATTTTCCGGCAAGCTCGGTATCTTCCTCAATCAGTTCCAGCAGGTTGTTGAAGTTGTTGAACATGAAGTGCGGGTTGATTTGCAGTTTCAGCGAGTTGAGTTGCGACTGCAAGGCGATCTCTTTTTCCTTCATCAGCGCCATTTCGAGTGCTTGTTTCTCGTCGCGCACCTTGATGTAAGACTGAAGGTAGAAGGAGTTGGCATAGACGCTTGACAGGAAGGTAGATATCATGGCAAAGGTGTATGCGCCTTTCATGTTGAGGAGTTCGTCGAGAAGCCCGTTGTCGGTTTCGTCCCATAGGAAATTGAACAAGGTTATCATACCGAACGCAACGATATTGTTCAGTGCCATTAGGCAGGATGCATAGACCATTTCCCACACGTAGGATGTCCTGAACGGCAATACCCTGAAGACCAGAAAACAGAATCCTAAGGATATGTAGGTAAAAAGCATACACAGCAGAAAATCGACCATGTAATCAGCGATTGTCATTCCCGGCAATTGGTCGATGGTCTTGTCATCGAGTATAAACCACATGACAAGGTAGAATACATAGGAGACGGCAGATAGCAACAGGCCGTTCTTCCAACTCATTATTTTCATTTTCACTTGGGTCATATCGGGTGCAAAGTTACTCTTGATTCGGCAAAGATAAGGCTTTACTCCTTTGGTTGATAGGATAAACAGGCTGAAACGGATAAAATTACTATCGAAACGATAATAACTATTGGTGAAATACACATTGTATTTGTTAAAACCGATCTGCACTTGAAAGATTATCCTTTTTTCGGTCTTAACTGTCAGTTTGGATAGTTCGGACTTTAATTTATCCGCTTCGATACTCTTTGAATTGCAAGAACTTTTATAGGGGTATAATTTTGCATCTCAAAAAAAGTGTATGAAAATTGAAACAGAACGTCTTGTAATCAGAGACTTTCAAAAGAGAGACGTTGTTGGACTTTTGGAATATCTTTCAAATCCTCGTGTGAATTGCTTTGCCGCCGACCGCCTTTGTTCTGAAGAGGCGGCATTCGTATATATGCAGTATTCCCAAAAAGATATGCAACGCTATGCAGTGAGTTTGAAAAAGGAGGACTTTATAATCGGTGATGTTTTCGTTTTGCGTGAAAATGAAGATACTTACAATGTGGGCTGGCATTTCAACAAACGTTTTGAGGGCAAAGGATTAGCTCGTGAAGCGGTTATCGGATTGTTGGATTATCTTTTTCGGGAGGCGGGTGCACGGCGTATCTATGGATTTGTGGAAGATGACAATATTCGCTCCAAACGCTTATGCGAACGCTTGGTATGCGCCGCGAAGGATGCTTCAAGGAATTTGTGACATTTATAAACAATCCTAACGGCACCCCGAAATATGAAGATACCCGTGTTTATTCCATTCTAAAAAAAGAATGGAATTCAATCAGTGCTAAATCAATTACGAATAATTAAGAACAAGAAAAGAATATGAACAAGCGATTCATTATCATTAATTTCGCCGCATTTGCGTCATGCTGTTTCTGTCGACTGGATGCAAGCAGGACGGTAAGCAGGATGCGGTACCGAGTTATCGGGTCATAACAGTATCGTCCATGCCGGTGGAAATATCCGAATCTTATTCCGCCACTATCCGCGGGCGACAAGATGTGGATATCATGCCGCAAATATCCGGCCGCATCACGCGTCTATGCGTGAAGGAGGGCACACGGGTGACGACAGGGCAAGTACTGGCAGTGATAGACCAAACACCCTATCTGGCAGCCTTACGCACAGCTTTGGCTAATGTCAGCGCAGCACGGGCAAAAGCGGAAACGGCACGAATCGAACTGCAAGGTAAGCAAGCCTTGTTTGATGAGAAGGTAATATCCGAATACGACCTTTCTCTTGCCCGAAACCAACTAGCTGTGGCACTTGCCGAACTCCAACAGGCCGAGGCGCAGGAAGCGGATGCACGAAACAACCTCTCTTATACTGAAATCAAAAGTCCGAGTAACGGCGTGGTAGGCACATTGCCCTACGCATCGGTGCGCTTGTCAGTCCCAACATGGAGCAGCCTTTCACGGTCGTGTCCGACAATGCGGAGATGTATGCCTACTTCTCCGTGTCGGAAAACATGCTGCGACACCTATCCACTCGCTACGGCTCGATTGACAGCCTGATAGCCAAGATGCCGGAAGTGAGCCTGCAACTCAACGACGGTAGTCTGTACAAAGCGAAGGGACGCATCGAGACCGTAAGCGGTGTGGTGGACCCTGCGACCGGAGCGGTGCAGATCAAAGCCCTGTTCCCCAATCCCGAACGCGAACTGCTGAGCGGCAGCATCGGCAACATCGTCCTTCGGAACCCCCAAACGGATGCCATCACCATTCCCATGACCGCCACCGTGGAACTGCAAGACAAAATCATCGCCTACCGACTGAAAAACGGACGGGCGGAAGCTGCCTATCTCACGGTGGACCGCCTGAACGACGGCAACCGGTTTATCGTAAAAGAAGGTCTCTCGGTCGGCGACACCCTCATCGCCGAAGGCGTGGGACTGGTGAGAGAAGGCATGAGCATAACCCCTAAAGACGAAACGAAATGAAGCTACGATTTTTTATAGACCGCCCGGTGTTCTCGGGCGTTATCTCGGTGGTGATTGTGCTGTTGGGCGTCATCGCCATGTTCTCCCTGCCGGTGGAGCAATATCCCGACATCGCCCCGCCCACCATCAATGTATGGGCATCCTATCCCGGAGCCAACGCCGAAACCGTGCAGAAAGCCGTGATAGTGCGCTGGAAGAAGCCATCAACGGCGTGGAAGACATGACCTATATGACCTCCACGGCATCGAACACGGGAGACGCTCCATCAACATCTACTTCAAGCAAGGAGCCAATGCCGACATGGCAGCCGTGAACGTGCAGAACCGTGTGAACGCCGCATTGAGCCAGCTTCCGGCAGAAGCCACCAAGACCGGTGTCACCACCGAAAAGCAGCAGAATGCCGAAGCTGCTGACCCTTTGCCCTCTACTCGCCCGATGACCGCTTCGACCAGACGTTTCTGAACAACTACATGAAAATCAATGTCGAACCGCGACTGAAGCGCATCAGCGGCGTGGGAAAGGCGCAACTGTTCGGCTCCAATTACAGCATGCGCCTCTGGCTGAAGCCCGACCGTATGGCGCAATACGGGCTCATACCCGACGACATATCCGCCGTACTCGCGCGGCAGAACATCGAAGCCGCCACCGGCTCCTTCGGTGCCAATCACCCCACGGCCAACGAATACACAATGAAGTACCGCGGACGCTTGTCCGGTGCCGATGAGTTTGGCGAACTGGTAGTCAAGTCCTTGCCGGGTGGCAACGTGCTTCGGCTGAAAGAGGTTGCCGATGTGGAGCTGGGCGATGAATACTACAACTACTCCTCCCAAGTGAACGGCCATCCGGCAGCCATGATGATGATAAACCAGAAGGCAGGGTCCAATGCGTCGAGCACCATCAACGAGATTCACGAAGTGCTCCACGAACTGGACCGTGACCTGCCCGAAGGAGCGGAATTCGTAGTGCTTACCGACACCAACAAGTTTCTGTATGCCTCCATCCGCTCGGTCATCCGCACCTTGCTGGAGGCGATACTGCTGGTTATCGTAGTGGTATATGTATTCTTGCAGGACATCAAGTCAACGCTTATTCCTGCCATATCCATCTTCGTTTCCATCATCGGCACGTTCGCCGTGATGTCCATGATAGGCTTTTCCATCAACTGCTCACCTGTTTGCGCTTGTGCTTGCCATCGGCACCGTGGTCGACGATGCCATCGTGGTGGTGGAAGCGGTGCAGGCGAAGTTTGATGAGGCTACCAGTCGGCGGTGCTTGCGGCCGATGATGCCATGAAAGACGTTTCATCGGCCATTCTGACCTCTACCATCATCTTTATGGCAGTGTTCTTTCCCGTTGCCATGATGGGCGGCACTTCGGGAGCCTTCTATGCGCAGTTCGGCATCACGATGGCGGTTGCCGTGGGCATCTCGGCCATCAATGCCTTCACCCTCTCACCGGCACTTTGCGCCCTGTTGCTGAAGCCTATATCGACGAGCACGGCAATACAAAGGACAACTTTGCAGCCCGTTTCCGAAAGGCGTTCAATGCCGTTTTCTACCGTCTGAGCCGACGCTATGTGCGTGGAGTGATGTTCATCCTCCACCGCCGGTGGCTGATGTGGAGCTCTATAGCAGTGTCCTTTGTATTGCTGGTGCTGCTGGTCAACGCCACCAAGACGGGCCTTATCCCCGAAGAAGACACCGGAACGGTCATGGTGAGCATGAATACGAAGCCCGGCACGTCAATGGCGCAGACCGTCAAGGTGATGGAGCGCATCAACAGCCGCCTCGACAGTATCGGCGAGATAGAATACAACGGTGCGGTTGCCGGCTTCTCTTTCAGCGGTTCCGGTCCGTCGCAGGCCATGTATTTCGTGACACTCAAAGACTGGGAACAGCGTGAGGGAGAGGGGCAGTCGGTCAACGACGTCATCGGAAAAATCTATGCCGCCACCTCCGACATCCCTGATGCCACGGTGTTTGCCATGTCGCCCCCAATGATAGCCGGATATGGCATGGGGAACGGCTTTGAGCTCTACTTGCAGGACAAGGCAGGCGGAGACATTACCGCTTTCAAGAAAGAGGCGGACAAGTTTGTCGAGGCCTTGTCGCAGCGGCCCGAAATAGGCGAAGTCTATTCCTCCTTTGCCACAGACTATCCGCAATACTGGGTGGATATCGACGCCGCCAAATGCGAGCAGTCGGGAGTGTCGCCCGCAGAGGTGCTTTCCACCCTGTCGGGCTATTATACCGGACAATATGTTTCCGACTTCAATCGCTTCTCCAAGCTCTACCACGTCACCATGCAGGCTCCGGCGGAATACCGTGTGAATGCAGAGTCCATTCATCATATCTATGTACGCACCTCTGATGGCGGCATGGCACCGTTGAGCCGGTTCGTGCGTCTGACCAAGACCAACGGTCCGTCAGACCTCACCCGCTTCAACCTGTTCAATGCCATCTCCATCAATGGGTCTCCGGCCCGGGGTTACAGTTCGGGCAGGTGCTCGAAGCCATCAGTGAGACGGCACGCAAGGTTCTCCCGGCAAATTACACCTACGAGTTTGGCGGCATCTCGCGCGAGGAGAGCAAGACAACCAACAATGCCACGCTGATATTCCTGCTCTGTATGGTCCTGGTCTATATGATTCTGTGTGCCTTGTACGAAAGCGTGTTTATTCCCTTTGCGGTTCTGCTGGCAGTGCCTTGCGGTTGATGGGCAGTTTCCTGTTCGCATGGCTCTTCGGTCTGGAGAACAACATCTACATGCAGACCGGTCTGATTATGATTATCGGCCTGCTTGCCAAGACCGCCATCCTGCTTACCGAATATGCAGGCAAGCGGCGGTCGGAAGGCATGACACTGGCACAAGCGGCATACAGTGCGGCAAAAGTCCGTCTGCGCCCCATCCTGATGACCGTGTTGTCTATGGTGTTCGGCCTTATCCCGCTGATGCTGGCTCACGGAGTGGGTGCCAACGGTAGCCGTTCGCTTGCCACAGGTGTAATCGGCGGAATGATTGTAGGTACATTGGCTCTGTTGTTCCTCGTGCCTTCATTGTTCATCGTCTTCCAATATATCCAAGAACGTATTAAGCATAATTAAATGAAAAAGACAGCAATATATATCATATTGTCAGGATGGATGCTTACCGGCTGTGGCACGTACAGCCGGTATCATCGCCCCGACCTCTCGATGGAGAATCTGTATAGCACCCTTCCGGCAGACGCCGATACCACCACTCTGGCCTCCCTGTCGTGGCGGGAAATGTTTACCGACCCTAAACTTCAGTCCTTGATTGAAACAGGACTTGACCGAAACACAGACCTCAATGTGGCACGGCTACGGTGGAAGCGGCAGCCTCCGCCTTGCTGACAGCTAAACTCTCCTATCTACCCTCACTCGGACTGAATGCCGAAGGTAATGCCGGCAAGCACGATGGAGCAACGGCAAAGACATATAATGCAGGAGCGACAGCAAGCTGGGAACTGGACATCTTCGGCAACCTCACAGCTGCAAAACGTGGTGCCGCTGCCGCCTTGCAAGGAAGCCGTGATTACCGGCAAGCCGTACAGACTCAGCTTGTCGCCACTATTGCCGACAGTTACTATACCCTTGCCATGCTCGACGCGCAAATGGCAATAAGCCACCGCACCCTTGAAAACTGGCAGACTACCGTGCGCACTCTCGAAGCATTGAAAAAAGCCGGACAGTCAAACGAAGCCGGTGTATTGCAGGCAAAAGCGAACGTGATGCAGCTCGAATCGTCCCTATTATCCATCCGCAAGAGCATCTCCGAAACAGAAAACGCCTTGTTTGCAATACTTGCCATGCCGTCACACTCAATAGCACGAAGTAATCTGGTCGAAGCAGCTTTCCCCGATACCGTCTCTATCGGAGTCCCCTTGCAGTTACTTTCCAACCGTCCCGATGTGCGTCAGGCAGAAATGGAACTGGCGCAGGCGTTCTACACAACCAATGCGGCACGTGCCGCATTCTACCCCCATATCACCCTTTCGGGAACACTTGGATGGACCAATAACGGTGGCGGTATAATCACCAATCCCGGACAATGGTTGCTCAATGCCATCGGTTCCCTGACACAGCCCTTGTTCAATCGAGGCGCAAACATCGCCAACCTGAAGACTGCCCAAATCCGCCAGGAAGAAGCGAAGTTACTGTTCCAACACTCTTTGTTGAACGCAGGCAAAGAGGTAAACGATGCTTTGACCGCATGGCAGACTGCGAAATCGCAACTTGAAATCAATGCTCGGCAGGTGGAAACATTATGCGATGCCGTGCGGAAAACAGAATCACTGATGCGTCATTCCAATATTACCTATCTGGAAGTATTGACCGCCCAGCAATCTCTCCTTGAAGCGGAAGTGCAACAGCTGCAAACTCGTTTTGAACGCATACAAAGTGTAATCAAACTTTATCACGCGTTGGGAGGAGGACGATTTTAATTCGTAAGAGAATAGATGGAATTTGTACGTAAGGCAATAGCATTAAGTCACACTTCATAATTCTAATAGTAGTAGCATTGCATTTACTTGTCATAATGAATGGCAGGAAGTGGAAGCATTGGAGGTTGCAAC
>ENA-OQHA01000779-OQHA01000779.1-human-gut-metagenome-genome-assembly--contig:-NODE-779-length-14673-cov-2.420597_pt1 | contig 14673 bp, 18 predicted proteins | sample MGYA00242558_ERZ504707 | MGnify/ENA primary metagenome ERZ504707 (study PRJEB26092, sample SAMD00036197) | human gut metagenome | host: Homo sapiens | study: EMG produced TPA metagenomics assembly of... | reverse complement strand
GACGTAAGCTTCGTGTTTACCAGCAGTATTTCAACTGGAATGCAGACAGAAAAGGGAAAGAGTCTGCGTGGATAAACACAAAATCTCCACTTGTATTCAGTATGGTTGAAAAGACTTATCTATATGCCGGTCTTGGAATTTCAGAAGAAGAATTACCGGAGCAGTCTTTCTGTACCTGGCTTTACGGATCAGAAGAAGAACTTTGGCTGAAAAAGCGGAGCTGCTGAGAAAAGGGCTGGTACAGATTGGGGCATTAGGTCACTTTCTGAGAGATGAAAATGGCAGAATCTGGGAGTTGAGAAAAGAAGGAGATTTAATTTAATGGGAAAACATACAGCACATGGATATTTGGTAGAAGATGTATATAAAGAAGCGGAAAAATTCACAAAACTGTTTGGTTTTAAACCAGCGAGGATTGATGAGACATTTGCCGGATTTCCGATGGAAGGAAAGGTGGAGTTTTTTCTGTGGCAGTGGAAACATCTAGAGGATAATCTTGGAAAGAAAGTAATGGACAAAGGTAAAATATCGGGATCAACAGGCAATTCGATGTGACACACCGGAAGAAGTGGACGAAGCATATGAACAGCTGAAAGCGGAGGGGATGGAATTTATTTCAGAACCAAAAGACTATGAGTGGAATGCCCGCTGTGTATATTTTTTGGATGCGTCAGGACATATGTGGGAAATATATTGCTGGACAGGTGCAGTGCCGTTAGGAGATCTGGACCCTGCCAAGGAAAAGAATGGATTATAGAAATGAAGACGAAATAGTTGGATGGTGCATAGAATGATTGCAATAAAACATAGATGACATCTATGAATAATGCAACATATAAAAACAATCAATTGAGTTATTTGATGGAAAATGAGACAATCAAATAAGTGATTAAGAATGGAGGATTAAACAAATGAAAAGAAAAATTATAAGCACATTGTTATGTGTATCTATGTGTGCTGCATTGATGATGGGGTGCGGTCAGTCAGACAAATCGGACACAAAAGAGAACAAGAAAACAGAAGAGTCAAAAGATGAAGCAAAAGACGACAAGTTGGACCTTGGTCTGGATGTTGATTCTGTAACAGTTGCAACATCACCGGGATATGAGCCGTTTGAGTTTGAAGAGGATGGTGAACTGAAGGGTTATGATGTGGATATCTGGAATGAATTTCTGAGAGAACAGGGATTGAAGTAAAATGGGAGTATGCTGATTTTAGCGGGCTTCTTGGATTACTTTCTTCGGGAAAGGCAGATGCAGTATCTGCGCAGATGTCCCAACAGAAGAAAGAAAGGATTCATATTTATTCTCTGATCCGGTTGATTATTATGGTTCTACAGTGGTAGTTGCGAAAGATAATGACGAGATTAAGAGTGTAAAAAATCTGTCTGGAAAAACAGTAGGTGTTGGTTCCGGAAACTCTATGCAGCAGGCTGTAGAAGACATGTATCCAAAGGGTGATGTTAAGTTTGAAGTATATACATCTGCAACTTGGAAGCAATGTTTGATGATATTGCTTATGGACGTATCGATGCAGTACTTGCTCAGGACATTCAGACATACATGGCTATGAAATCAAATAAGAATCTTAAAATCAAAGTTTTGGAACCATTTGCATATGATACAGCAAATATTGTATTTGCAAAGGATAATACAGAGTTGTGTGATGCTATGAACAAATTTATCAAGATTATCAAAGAAGATGGTACTCTGCAGGAAATCTCTGAGAAATGGATTGGTGCAGATATTACTACTAAGAAGGAATAACTATGACTTATTTAACAGAAACGTTTATCCCATATACAAAAGTATTGACTCCGCTGCTTTTAGAAGGATTATGGATTACGATATATGTTTCGGCTTTAGCCTTTCTGCTTAGTATTATATTGGGAGCTATATTGGCAATTATCCAGCATTTTCGCGTAAAAATATTAAGTCAGCTTGCAAAAGTCTATGTATCATATTTCAGGGGTACACCGCTGTTGATTCAGTTGTTTCTGTTTTATTATGGATTACCAATGGTATTTGATGTAATGAAACGGTGCCCGAAGACATTTGCGTTGGTGCTGTGTTTGGGACTTAACAGCGCAGCGTATATATCTGAGAGTATACGTGGAGCAATTGAAAGCGTAGATAAAGGACAGTATGAAGCGAGTATTGCATTTGGACTGACACATCCGCAGATGATGCTGAAGATTATACTTCCGCAGGCAGCTGTTGCAGCAATCCCTCCAATTGTGAATTCATGTCTGGATATTATCAAAATGTCTTCTCTTGGAATGACGATTGGTATTCAGGATATTATGGGTGAAGCTCAGTTGACAGCAGCTACATATTACAAGACATTTGAGACATATATACTGGCAGCAGTATTTTACTGGATACTGGCTATTGTATTGGGAGTAGTACAGAAAAAGGTTGAAAAGATAATAAGCTCTGCTTATCAGAAATAGTTATGAGGGGGTGTGGATAACATCCCCTTATACATATAGGAGAAACATATGCTTGAAATTAAGAATTTGTCAAAAAGTTTTGGGAATCAGCAGGTACTGGATCATATTAGTTTGAAAATTGAAAAAGGAAAAGTAATTGCGGTTATTGGTCCATCGGGAACTGGTAAATCAACACTTCTTCGCTGTATTAATGTACTGGAAAGACCGGAAGAAGGAACAATCCAGCTGGATGATCAAATATTCGATTATGAAAAACTTAGCAAGGCAGATATTCAGGTGTTGCGTACACGGACATCCATGGTTTTTCAGAATTCAAATTTATACCGGAATAAAACAGCACTTGAAAATATTACCACTCCACTGACATTGGTAAAGAAGATGCCGAAAGAAGAAGCAGATAAAATTGCATTAGATTTGTTGGAAAAAGTAGGGGTACTGGAAAAGAAAGATGCATATCCAGAGACACTTTCGGGAGGAGAAAAACAGCGTGTAGGAATTGCCAGAGCACTGGCGGTTAATCCGGATATTATTTTATTTGATGAACCAACATCTGCGCTTGATCCAGAATTAGTTGCCGGAGTGTAGATGTTATCAAAGATCTGGCAAAGCAACATACAACGATGTTGATCGTGACACATGAAATGAAATTTGCAAAAATGTTGCAGATGAAGTTGTTTTTATGGAAGGTGGACACATTGTAGAGATGGGATTGGCGCACGAAGTGTTTGAAAATCCGAAAGAAGAAAGAACCAGACAATTCCTTTCCAAAAATAATGAATAATTTAAAAAGCGAAAAAGGAACTTAAATTTAACATTCAAGTGTTGGAAGAGATTTGAGTTCTTTTTTTGTTTTTAAAAGATGGACCTATGTCAAGATTTCTTGCATAGCCTTGAAAAAAAGGTTATACTCATAAGTATCAGTAAGAGAGGATGCCTATATGTCAAAACGATTTTGCGTGACAGGAAAAAGAATATTCGAGGTAACAGTATAATGGTAAAGATAGATCTGATCACCGGATTTTTAGGTTCCGGAAAGACAACATTTATAAAAAAAATATGCAAAGCATCTGATTGACAAGGGAGATAATATTGGAATCTTGGAAAATGATTATGGTGCGGTTAATGTAGATATGATGTTATTAAAGGACCTGGAAGGTGAAAAGTGCGAACTGGAGATGATTGCCGGAGGATGCGACGCAGACTGCCACAGAAGACGATTCCGCACGAAGCTGATTGCAATGGGAATGTGCGGTTATGACCGGGTAATTGTGGAACCGTCCGGTATCTATGATGTGGATGAGTTCTTTGATGTATTAAGGGATGATCCGATCGACAGATGGTATGAGATTGGCAATGTGATCACAGTTGTTGATGCGAAGCTGGAATCAGACTTGTCGGATGAGGCAGACTATCTGTTGGCTTCCGAGGCTGCAAATGCGGGATGTATCGTACTTAGCAGAAGCCAGGAAGCAACCGAAGAAGAGATAAAAAATACGATAGAACATCTGAATCATGCAATGGAAAAAGTACAGTGCAACAGAAGATTCCGGGATGAGATTTTTGTAAAAGACTGGGAGACATTTGAAAGTGCAGATTATGAAAAGCTGTTAGCCTGCGGTTATGTGCCGGAGAATTACCGTAAGATGCATATCGAAGAAGGAGAGACGTTCAAATCTTTGTATTTTATGAATCTTGATAAGACAAAAAACGAAGATAATAGAGACGGCAGAGAAGATATTTGCTGATACAGAAATGTGGAAAAGTATTCCGCATTAAGGGATTCTTAATGGATGACGATGATAAATGGATGGAACTGAATGTTACCCATCAGGAGATGCGGCTGGAGCCGATCACGGAAGGACAGAAAGTCGTAATTGTGATAGGGGAAAACTTAAATGAACAAAGAATAGGAACTTTCTTTGCATAAAGTGCAGAACCGGTGGTGTATTCCACCGATTCTGTAAAATACGGACTGTATGAAATCGTTTCACGCCATTCTTATTGTGCTTCTTCGAGCTCTTTCATTCTTTTTCTGATCAGTTCTTCAATCCGTTCCAGTTCGGAAATATCTTCTTCCTGCTCAATGAATGTAGCATCATAGCCGAAGTAGAACTATTTCCAATAATATTTTTATATTCCGCATTGAAATATACATCTCTGGAAATGAGCGGACGGTAACTGCGGCTTAATACCGTTCCACTGTATACAATATCGGCTATTTCTATCAGATTCTCTTTTAACAGGACACGAAGAGAAGCCTGTACCGTATTAATGTTTCATGGAACTTTCGGCTTTTACAATGTCGGAAGCAACCAGAGGAGTGCCTGCATCCCAGAGTATTTTCATGACGTCTAATTGTTTTTGGGACAAATTTCGTATCATTATACATTCCTTCTTTCCAATGATATCCGGGGATAATTTTTTGTTGCTCGGATATTATTATATAAGTAAATGCTTGTGAATTCAACAAGAATATATAATAAGGTATTGTTTGATTTGAAATAAATTGACAGATTGTATATGTGATAATAGATTAATCATATAATGAAAGAAAGATGATGAAATAATCATAATGAGAATGTTAATAAAATAACTAAATAATTTTGTTGAAACAACACAAAATTAATGCATATTAACGAAAGAAAATGAAAAAAGAATTGTATATAATAGATGAAAAGCTAAAAATGACCAAATGTCATTGAAAAAATTGTGCACTGTGATATAGTAAGCACAGTTGAACAAGGGAGCTGAGATAGGAGAGCGAATACAAGTAATCACACGATTACTTTTAGTCGCGCTCTTTTTTTGAAAATTATTTCAGAATATAATAGAATAAATATATAGCATAGACGTTCAGCAAATAGGAATGAGGATGGAATAAGATGAATCAGATATTTTACGATGCGGTCGGCAATAATCCGATTATTGCAGCTGTGAAGAACATGAAGGATATAGAAGTAAGTTGCACGATAGAGGAGATACAGGTGATTTTTATATTGTTTGGAGATGTCTGTTCGATAGACCGGATCGTAAAGGGAGTAAAAGATGCAGGAAAGGTTGCAATGGTACATGTAGATCTGATCAGTGGCCTGAGTCCGAAAGAAGTTTCGGTAGAATATCTGAAAGAACATACGGAAGCAGATGGAATTATATCAACAAAGCCATCACTGATCAAGAAAGCAAAAGAACTTGGGATGTATACGATCCTCAGATATTTTCTGTTGGATTCCATGGCATTTGAGAATATCAGACAGCAACAGCATATAGTAAGACCGGATTTCATAGAAGTACTTCCGGGAGTGATGCCAAGAGTGATCAAAAGAATCTGCAGTTCGATAAAGACACCGATCATAGCAGGAGGACTGATCACAGACAAAGAAGATGTGATGGCTGCATTATCAGCCGGAGCAATTGCAGTATCATCGACCAATCATCAGGTATGGAAGATGTAATGGCTGCATATGATGAAACAGAATATTTAATTGCTTATGGGGAGCAATTCAAATAGAACGCATGCGAAAAAAAGTAACCAGTAAAAGTAAGAGAGAAATCAGGAGGAAATGAATATGGCAAAATATGTAATGGCGTTAGATGCAGGAACTACCAGTAACAGATGTATCTGTTTAACGAAAAAGGTGAGATGTGCAGTGTGGCACAGAGAGAATTCACACAGTATTTCCCAAAACCGGGCTGGGTAGAACATGATGCAGATGAGATCTGGGCAAGTATGCTTGGTGTTGCGGTAGAAGCAATGAATATGATCAATGCAGAAGCAGAAGATATCGCAGCAATCGGTATCACAAACCAGCGTGAGACAACAATCGTCTGGGACAAAGAGACAGGAGAACCGGTACATCATGCGATCGTATGGCAGTGCCGCAGAACATCAGAATATTGTGATTCCTTAAAAGAAAAAGGATTAACAGACAAATTCCGTGAAAAAACAGGACTGGTCATTGATGCATACTTCTCAGGAACAAAGGTAAAATGGATTCTGGATAATGTGCCGGGAGCAAGAGAAAGGGCAGAAAGAGGAGAATTGTTATTCGGTACAGTTGAAACATGGCTGATCTGGAAACTGACAAAGGGTGCAGCACATGTGACAGATTATTCGAATGCTTCTCGTACAATGTTATTTAACATCAATACACTGGAGTGGGATGATGAGATTCTTAAAGAACTGGATATTCCGAAATGTATGTTACCGGAACCAAAACCATCCAGCTGCATCTACGGAGAGGCTGATCCGTCTTATCTTGGAGGACCGATCCCAATTGCAGGAGCAGCAGGAGACCAGCAGTCAGCATTATTCGGCCAGACATGTTTTAACGCAGGAGAAGCAAAGAATACATACGGAACAGGATGTTTCCTTCTGATGAATACAGGAGAAAAACCGGTATTTTCTAAAAATGGACTGGTTACAACCATTGCATGGGGATTAGATGGCAAAGTTAATTATGCACTGGAAGGTTCCATCTTCGTAGCAGGAGCTGCAATCCAGTGGTTAAGAGATGAACTTCGCATTATTGATTCTGCACCGGATTCTGAATATATGGCAAAGAAAGTAAAAGATACCAATGGATGTTATGTAGTACCTGCATTTACAGGACTTGGAGCACCACACTGGGATCAGTACGCAAGAGGAACTATCGTAGGAATCACACGTGGAGTAAACAAATACCACATTATCCGAGCAACGCTGGAATCACTGGCATATCAGGTAAATGATGTTCTGGTAGCAATGAAAGCGGATTCCGGAATTGATCTTGCAGCACTTAAGGTTGACGGCGGCGCAAGTGCTAATGATTTCCTGATGCAGACACAGGCAAATATCATCAACGCTCCGGTAAACCGTCCGCAGTGCGTAGAGACAACTGCAATGGGAGCTGCTTACCTTGCAGGTCTTGCAGTCGGATACTGGGAAAGCAAAGAAGATGTCATTAAGAACTGGGCAATCGACAAGACATTCGAGCCTAAGATCGATGAAGAGCAGAGAAGTAAGATGATCAAAGGCTGGAATAAAGCTGTAAAATACGCTTACGGATGGGCAAAAGAAGATTAAAAACTGAATAAAGATAGATAGAAAAAAGGGGGAAATTTCTATGTTACCTTATATAGCTGAATTCTTGGGAACGATGATACTGATTATTCTTGGAGACGGAGTGGTTGCGAATGTGAACCTGAATAAATCCGGAATGAAGGGCGGAGGAACGGTTCAAATCACCATTGCCTGGGGTCTTGCGGTTATGCTGCCGGCATGTATATTTGGAGCTGCATCCGGAGCATCCTTTAACCCGGCGCTGACCTTGGCACTGGCGTCGATGGAAGCTTTGCATGGTCTATGGTTCCTGGATATATTGTGGCACAATTCGCAGGTGCGTTCGTGGGTGCAGCAGTTGTATATCTTCTGTTCAAAGGACAGTTTGACGCAACAGAAGATCAGGCAACAAAACTTGGGGTATTCTGTACCGCACCATCCATTCCGAATCTTGGCCTGAATATTTTCAGTGAGGCAGTCGGAACATTTATACTTGTATTTGCAATCAAAGGAATGGCAAATGTGCCGGAACTTACAGACGGACTTGGCAAATTTATCGTATTCGGAATCATCGTTTCTATCGGTATGTCACTCGGTGGTCTGACAGGATATGCGATCAACCCGGCAAGAGATCTTGGACCACGTCTGGCTCATGCAGTACTTCCAATCAAAGGAAAAGGAAGTTCAAACTGGGGATACGGTGTCGTAACTTTAGTAGGACCGGTAATTGGAGCTGTCGCTGCGGTATTGCTTTATGGAGCCATTCCGTGGTAGAATAATAAAAAAATAGAATAAGAGGCGTGAGAGAAGAGAGCCTGGCAGGATAACCGCATATTCGTGATGCGTTTACTTGTCAGGCTCTTTTTTCAAAAGCCTACGGGTATCAGAAGTGATGCCTGGGATATGGAAGACATATAGAAGGAGAGATGGAACATGTATGATGTGATGATAATCGGAAGTGGAGTATCCGGTTCAGCGGCTGCAAGAGAATTGTCCCGCTATAAAGCAAAAATCTGTGTATTGGAAAAAGAAGAAGATGTCTGCTGTGGAACGTCAAAAGCCAATAGTGGAATTGTGCACGCAGGATATGATGCAAAAGAGGGTTCACTGATGGCTAAGTTAAACGTCCGCGGTAATGCAATGATGGAACAGTTATCTAAAGATCTTGACTTTCCATTCAAAAGAATCGGTTCACTTGTGATCTGTCTGCGTGAAGAGGATATGGACAAATTACAGGCATTATACGACAGAGGTGTGGCAAATGGTGTATCGGGACTTCAGATTCTTAATAGAGAAGAAGTACTTGAGATGGAGCCGAACATTGCAGACAATGTATATGCGGCACTCTATGCGCCGACAGCCGGAATTGTATGTCCATTCGGATTAAATATTGCGATGGCAGAAAATGCCTGTGAAAATGGTGTAGAATTTAAGTTTGATACAGAAGTAAAAGAACTGAAAAAGACGGAAGATATCTGGGAAGTCCATACGAATCAGGGCGTTTTCAAGACAAAATATGTGGTGAATGCAGCTGGTGTGTATGCAGATAAATTCCACAATATGGTCAGTGAAAAGAAAATCCACATAACACCGAGAAGAGGAGACTACTGTCTGCTGGATAAAACTGCAGGCGGACATGTAAAGAGAACAATCTTTGCACTTCCGAACGAATTCGGAAAGGGAATTCTTGTATCGCCGACAGCACATGGCAATCTGCTCCTTGGACCGACAGCAATCGATATTGAAGAAAAAGAAGGAACCAATACAACAAGAGAGGGACTTGATCAGGTACTTACAAAAGCAGGCAGAATGTAAAAAATATTCCGATGCGTCAGGTCATTACATCATTTGCCGGACTTCGCGCACATGAAGACGGACATGAATTTATCATAGAAGAATTAGAAGATGCGAAGGGATTCATTGACTGTGCAGGTATTGAATCTCCAGGACTTACCAGCAGTCCGGCAATCGGAGAGATGGTTGCGGGAATTTTGAAAGAAAAGCTTCATCTGGAAGAAAAAGAAAATTTCATTGCTACAAGAAAAGGAATCCTGGATCCAAACACTCTAAGTAAAGAAGAAAGAGTGAAATTAATCAAAGAGAAACCGGCATACGGTAATATTATCTGTCGTTGTGAGATGATCACGGAAGGTGAAATTATCGATGCGATCCATAGACCACTCGGAGCAAAGTCGTTAGACGGTGTAAAACGCAGAACAAGAGCAGGTATGGGACGGTGCCAGGCCGGTTTCTGTTCCCCTAGAACGATGGAAATCCTTGCAAGAGAACTGGAAATCCCAATGTCAGAGATCACAAAGTCTGGCGGGAAATCAAGGATCATTGTAGGAGTGAATAAGGAGGACATCTGATTATGAAAACATACGATATAGTAATCATTGGCGGCGGTCCGGCCGGACTTGCGGCAGCCGTATCAGCAAGAGAAAATGGAATCCAGGATATCCTGATCCTGGAAAGGGATAAAGAACTTGGGGGAATCCTGAATCAGTGTATTCATAATGGTTTCGGCCTTCATACATTTAAAGAAGAACTTACCGGACCGGAATATGCCGGAAGATTCATCAAACAGGTGAAGGATCTTGGCATCGAATATAAATTGCATACGATGGTAATGGACATCAGTTCGGATAAAATCGTAACCGCAATGAATCGTGAAGAAGGATTATTTGAAATACAGGCAGGGGCAGTGATCCTGGCCATGGGATGCCGTGAGCGTTCCAGAGGAGCACTGAATATTCCGGGTTACCGTCCGGCGGGAATCTATTCTGCAGGAACAGCACAGCGTCTGGTCAATATGGAAGGATATATGCCGGGAAGAGAAGTCGTGATCTTAGGATCCGGTGACATTGGACTGATCATGGCAAGACGTATGACACTGGAAGGTGCGAAGGTTAAAGTTGTGGCAGAACTGATGCCGTATTCCGGTGGATTAAAACGTAATATCGTGCAGTGCCTGGACGATTATGATATTCCATTGAAATTGAGCCACACGGTTGTGGATATCAAAGGAAAAGAAAGAGTTGAAGGGATCACGCTGGCAGAAGTAGACAGCAAAGGAAAACCGATCCCGGGAACAGAGGAAGAATACACCTGTGATACATTATTACTTTCCTGTGGGCTGATCCCGGAAAATGAGATCTCCAGAGGTATGGGCGTAGATATGAATCCGGTAACTTCAGGACCGAAGGTCAATGAAAGTCTCGAGACGAATATCGAAGGCGTATTCGCCTGTGGAAATGTACTGCATGTACATGATCTGGTGGATTTTGTATCAGAGGAAGCAAAGACTGCGGGACGAAATGCAGCAGAATATGTGAAGAACTTACAGTCAGACACAGACGGTGGGGAAAAGAGCAGTAAGGAAGATGCAGCAGATATTACACTGAATCCGGTAGAAGGCGTACGCTATACAGTTCCAAGTACGATTAATCCGGCTCATATGGATGAAAACCTTACTGTGCGCTTCCGTGTAGGCGGTGTATATAAGAACTGCTATGTAAGCGCATATTTTGACGATGAACGGGTGATACATAAAAAACGTCCGGTTGTTGCGCCGGGAGAGATGGAACAGATTAAGCTTACAAAAGAACAGCTTATGAAGTATCCGGATCTGAAGACGATTACAGTAAAGATAGAGGAGGCGTAGAGGATGGAAACAGTAACAACAAGAGAACTGACATGTATCGGCTGTCCGATGGGCTGCCCTCTGACCGTGACAATGGAAGCCGGTGAAGTGATCAGTGTAACAGGAAATACCTGTAAACGTGGAGACATCTATGCAAGAAAAGAAGTAACCAATCCGACCAGAATTGTGACTTCGACGGTAAGAGTAACCGGAGGAGATGCAGATATGGTATCGGTGAAGACAAAAGAAGATATTCCGAAAGGGAAAATCTTTGAGTGCGTAAAAGCATTGAAGACAGTAGAAGTACCGGCACCGGTGCATATCGGAGATGTATTACTGGAAGATGTCGCAGGTACGGGTGTGGATATTGTTGCAACGAAGAATGTTGGAACAAAGAGTTAGTTATTAAAAGAGTTAGTTATTAGAAAGCTGGCGCAGAGACATTGCCAGTAGAAGTTTTATGGTTATAATTCTATCTGTGAGAAAAATGAAATGGATCAGATATATAAAGGAACCGAGGAAGATAGAATGGAACCATACTACTATAGTAAAATGAACAAAGTACAGCAGGCAGCCTATCATGCCATCAGGCAGGGCTTGCTTGAAATCTCAGATTCAATACAGATACCGGGAATGGAGGCGGAGGAACTCTATAACGTGTTCTTTCGCCTGCGCCTGGATCATCCGGAAATCTTCTGGGCAACTGGATATAAGTACAAATATTATTCAGATTCGCCTAATTTCATATTCATCCCGGAATATTTATTTGATAAAAACAAAATAAAAGAACACCAGAAAGCACTGAAATCCAGAGTAGAAAAGCTCATAAGACCGGTGAAAGACAAATCCGAATGGGAAAAGGAAAAGTATGTACATGATTTTATCTGTGAAAATGTGCATTACGATAAATTAAAAAAGCCATATTCCCATGAGATCATCGGACCGCTTGGACAGGGTGTCGGCGTCTGTGAGGGAATTGCAAAATCTGTGAAAGTACTGTGCGATGCGCTCGGAATCTGGTGTATGATGCAGTGTGCGGGAATAATCCGGAGAAAGGAATCAAATACCGTCATACCTGGAATATCGTAAAAATCGGCGGAAAATATTATCATCTGGATGCGACGTTTGACAATACTCTTGGAAACGGGGAGAAGATGAGTGACAGGCAGGCTTCAAAAGAGATCCGGTACGACTATTTCAACCTGAATGATAAAAGCATATTCAGAGACCATGAGCCGCTTATTGCTCCGGCACCCAAGTGTGAAGATGGCGAGCATTTTTATTATAAAGAAAAGAAACTGTCATTTACAAAGACAGAGGATGTATATAAAAGAGCACTGCAGACAGCGAAAAAGGGAAGAGTGTTTACATTCCACTGGCGCGGCGGTTATCTGACGAAAGCTGTTCTGGATGAACTTCTGGATCTGATCCAGAAAGCAGGAAGAGAGAAACAGAAGAATGCAAGAATCAGTCTGAACTGGCCGCAGGCGGTGATTCGTTTTGATTATGTAGAGGATCATGGTGAGGCAGAACCGGAAGTTGTGGTTGAAGAGGCGAATGAAGGAGAGAAAGAATAGTGGATGCATTTGTAATGTTACAGGAGCTTTTGGAGCAGGAGCAGTTTGAACTGATTTTCCGGAAAAACGGACAGAATATTCGTTTGGTCTATCTGATGAACGATGCGGTGGAAAGCTTTCTTGTATTTCACAATGCCAGAATGACGGGGGAATACAGGGCAGATTATAAAGGAAAGATATCGGCATCGATGAGCTTTGAAGATTCAGAATACATTCTCGTGGTTCTCAGGGAGAGTCTGTCGTCACAATATTTTTCGAAGATCTCCTGACGGATGTGCATCTGTATGACTATGGGGAGATTGGACATTTCTGGGTAAAAGAGTATGAATACCTGCGACAACTGGAATACCGTCTGGCAATCATGAGAGATAAATATGATTATCTTGGAGAGGAATATTGCACATCAGAAGAACAGAAGCTTGCGATGCTGGTAGATTTTCCACCATTAAATTACTGTTGCTATCCGGCTGTTCCGGAGCAATATATTGTTCCGAGAATAGAACCGTGGGTACCGACAGAAGAGGCAATTGCAGTGATGGAAGAGCTGGTAGTAGAGGCAGATGATAAAGGTCTGCAGAAGATATTGAAAATTTATCGGAAGCATCCAAATCCGCATATTGCAAAGAAAATTGCGGCAATGCTTCACCGGAACGCACATGCCGAAGTGGTTGATTTGTTGAATGAAAGATTGAAAAAGGCGGTGTCAGGTTATAGAAAACGTTCGTATGGAGAAGAAATGGATGCACAATGTCTGAAATTATTGCTGAAAGTGAAGAATCGTCAGCAGAAACTGCAAAAAGAAGGAAAAGAATCAGTTGTTTTAAGAGAGGAACCTTTCGAGATTGCAAAGGACAGCATCGGCTATCAGATTCATCTGATGATATGGGAAAAGGAATCCTGAATCGAAAAGTGAGAATAGAGAGTTATTCGTTAGAAAAAGAATAATACTTTGGCATACAGAGAACTTGCCACCGGCAACTTCTCTTGCATACTTTGGTATTAAAAATGGGCATCCACACTGGATACCCAAAAGGAAAAAAGTTATGAAAAAGAAAAATGATATATATAAACTCGGTTGTTGTTTTTTTGTGAATAACCGAAGGATTTTTTAGGCGAAGCCAGATCAGATAAAAGCTGATTGATGTTTCTGATACCTGAGTGACTTCTTTGTTGTTGTTGATTATATCATACATTGTAAATGTTTCTAATTTGTGTTATAGGCCTAAAGAAAATATGAAAAATCTTAAGATAATCTGTAGGAAATCTAAAAATGGATCATAAAAGGACGGGAAGTTGCTTCCGTCCTTATTAACATTAAGTATGTAAGATTTAAAATTAACCAACAATGCGGTATTTCTTATCTACAGCATTCAGAAGTTCATGTCCGTCTTCTGTTACGAGAACAAGGTCCTCAACACGAACACCGTATTTACCTTCGATGTAGATACCAGGCTCGATAGAGAAGATCATACCAGGTTCAGCCACATTCTTGTTGATCGGGCTTACATCACCATATTCGTGGTCTTCCTGTCCGATGAAGTGTCCAAGACGGATTCTCCAGTACTCACTGTATCCAGCTTCGTCAATCAGATCTCTTGCCTGAGCGTCGATATCGCAGAAACGCATACCAGGTTTGATAACAGCTTCTGCTTTCTCAACTGCTGTACGAACCAGATCGTGGATAGCAGCCTGCTCATCATCTACGCTCTTGCAGTAGAATGTTCTTGTCATGTCTGAGCAGTAACCTTTCCATACACAACCCATATCGATCAGGACACATTCTCCGGCTTTCAGAGTTCTTGTCTCACTTGGTGTATGGTGCTGGTCAGCAGCGTTAGGTCCGAAGCATACGATTGTATCAAAGCTTACTCCGCTAGCTCCCTCTTTCAGGTACTCAGCGTCGATGAAGTCAGCAACTTCTTTCTCTGTCATACCTTCTTTGATGAAATTAGCAACTCTTTCC
>ENA-OQHA01000778-OQHA01000778.1-human-gut-metagenome-genome-assembly--contig:-NODE-778-length-14674-cov-3.387709_pt1 | contig 14674 bp, 13 predicted proteins | sample MGYA00242558_ERZ504707 | MGnify/ENA primary metagenome ERZ504707 (study PRJEB26092, sample SAMD00036197) | human gut metagenome | host: Homo sapiens | study: EMG produced TPA metagenomics assembly of... | reverse complement strand
CTAACTGGAAACAACAGGAACCGCCGAAATCCACCGAACGGGTAGGTTGTGATTTGCTTTCATTTTAGTATCTTTGAACTACTGGAAACAACAGCTGGGTGACAGGTCGTCGATATTGTATCGTTGTGATTTGCTTTCATTTTAGTATCTTTGAACTACTGGAAACAACCGTAGAGCCGAAGCGTCCCAAAAGTGGAAGTTGTGATTTGCTTTCATTTTAGTATCTTTGAACTACTGGAAACAACTCGTTGATTGTTTTATATTGTTTATCAGTAGGTTATAAGAAAATTTAGAAAAAGAAAAAGTTGTTTCTTGAAATAATAAATCCCATATTAACCATGGGATTTATTATTTTAAAAGAGTTCTAATTGTTGTCCTGGTGTTTTTACCCCACTTGCTTTCTTGCCATAAAATAGCTCAATTTCTCCAAACTGTTTGTCTGTGATACATATAATTCCAACTTGACCATATTCAGGTAGAAGGATTTTACTCTTTTTATATGCACAGCTGCATTTTCACTGCTTGCACAATGGCGTACATAGATGGAGAATTGAAACATTGTGAATCCATCTTTTTGTAGATTTTTGTGAAAGTCAGTATAAGCTTTTTTGTCTTTCTTTGTTTCTGTTGGTAAGTCAAAAAGAACTAAAATCCACATAACTCTATATTCGCTGAAACGTTCCATTAAAATTCAGGATAAATGATTTTTCGTGATTCTCCAGAAAAGCATTTATATAGTGATGCCGTTGTTTGGCTTGCTGCTATCATAAGAGGACTTCTTTTCCCACTGATTCTGACATCTATTGTGGGGATGGATAATAAACTGGCTTTTACTTCTTTTGTAAGTTCCATTTTGTTTTCAGAGTATAGTTGATAGACTAGCTGGTCTATGAAGGGGCGATATGGTTCCATAATATCGTCTGCTAAGCAATAGGCATTGTATCGGTTATGATGGTGAATGCCTAATGTGGGTAATAATCCGCTTGTTACAAGAGAACGTGCGATAACTGCACGGAGAATGGCATAACCATAATTTAAAAGATTATTAGGGGGTATGCCATCTCGGTCTCTTGTAAAATTTTCAATGTCATGAAAAAGTGTTTTCCAGTAGAAAGCTGCAGCACGTGCTTCCAGATTGTCGGGGTCTCCACTTCGTACATCGTTAGCCCATATACGCATGCATTTTATATCTTCGTTTATACATATGGATAAGGAAGATGCTTGATTGTTGATTTTTGCTTGAATGGTTTGTTGCCATAGTTGTTTCTTTAAAGGCAAAGAAGCATCCAGTTGTTTCCGAAAACGCTCATTTTGGGTAGTGTTTCCATAGAGAGGGAGCATTAATCCTACAGGCATACTTTTACTGTCACAAGTAATAAGTGCACAATTATTTTCAAGCAATGCTTCAATAGCTCCGGACGTAATGGTGATTTGTTTATTATCCAAAATAACAACACCTATATCTTCAATAGGTTTGGTTATTTCAGATTGACGTTTCATCGCTTCCGGAAGTGAAGAACATTTCTCTACTTCCGGAAGTTTTATGACAAGTTGGGCATTACGTAATGATAGGTATGCTGGGTTACCAAAATATAATGTTTTCTTTATCATAGGCTAATTGACGTTATAATGTTTCCTAGTCTGTCTGTTTTGATGGGGATGCATATTTCTTTTATCATTTCATCTTGCCAAGTTTTTTGTGCTTTGTTATTACTTCCTAACTCAATAGTTTGAATTATGGGCTTTGCAACGAAATATGGAATGAAATGACATTCCCCTTCAGTACAACTCACCATCTTATAAATTCTATCTTTTTGTATTGGTTGATTAATATGTCCATTTTCTATTTCTTCTTTTATTGGTACATATACTAAATCATTGGGTGATAATATAAATTTAGGCAGATTTCCTTTTTCGTTTTCGGGTGCAGGGGGTAATCCTTTCTTCAATCTTTCAATAACTACATTTAATGGAATAGACGCAAAGTTGCGTTTATGAGCAGTTTCATATATTGCAAAGAACAAGTTAGTACCTTTTGCTGCCTCTACAAACTTAGTGGATTTATTTCCTGTTTGTCCAACAGCGAATTTATCGGCTTGTTCGTATGTTCTGACTTTATAAATTGGCTGATGAAATTTTCCATTATTTAGGGATGTAATATTTTTATTCATTTGTTCAATACCTTCAGGTGAGAAGCTTGTTCCGGATTATTGCCATTCTGCTCCAAATGGCGCAGTAAAATTTGTTGGATTCCTGTATCTGCAACTTTTTCTTCTATTTTCTTTTTATTGAAAGTTGTATTTATTGATTCACGGCAAGCAAAGAATCTGTTGGCAGTTTCTTTGGTGAAATAGTATACTGGTATCTTCTTTAGATTTATTTCTTGCCAAATATCTTTATTGTCTTCAAAGTATTTTTTAATTTGTTTTTCATTGAGTCCTTGCGTTAAAAGCTCTTTTATTTTTTTCTTTAAGTCTTTTTCAATAATTCTTTGAGGATTCTCAAGAGCGGCTTTCAATGTAGCAGTGGTTGTTCTGCGCAGGTTGATTTCTCCATATACGGTTTCTTTATGCATTGGCTTACGGATAGCCCAACTATCACTTTGTTTTTGTGAGCAGTTTACTTTCTTGCCGTTTTCATAATGGATATAATGGTTAGTTGTTTTATTGATAATACGCAGATTTTGTTTGAAGCTTACAATGATGTTGCTTAAAATGGAGTACATATCTTGGGTAAATGTGTCCCAAGGTTTGTCAATGAGCCATTGATAGTTTCCCAAATTGTCGGTTTTTGTTTTCTTGCATAATATTTGTCGCAGGTCTTGACGTGAAATCTTTGCATTCTTGCTGGCTGATTCATTATTTAAATAATTGACTATATTCCGATTGGCGCAGGCTATGACAATGGCATCCATGGCATGATGGCGGTGGTCAATACGTTTTTTGTTGAATCCTTTTTGTAAATCTAATGGCATAGCAGGAATTGTCTTGTTGCATGCATTGGTTGTCGTAAAGCGATTGCTTTCCGTAATTTCGTTCAAGCGTATGAAACGAGGTAAAATGAGTTTATTCCATACGTCGTTGATCCCCCAATCTTTTTTTAGTCGGTCTGTGATACTTCCAGTACAAACAATAACATTCTTAGATGTAGCTTCTTCTTCTCCTTCATCACGTACAATATTAGATAATAATGATTTTATTAGCTTACTAATATAACGGCTGTCGTTTAATTGACGTTCAATAAACTGATCTGGAATATCTTCCATCAATAGCTTTTGCATTTTAGTGCGGTTGTAGGAATAATGTTCTTTCACAAATAGCTCATAAGCTTCAACCGTCTGTATTTTAACGTTTTGTCCGAATCCTAGTTCTACTATTCTTTCTTGATTGTTTTTGATGAATTCATAGCCTAACATATTGCCTTTTAGCTTATTAACTTCTGCTTCACAAATAACTTTATTTGTGAATGAATCATCAAAATAACGAGATTGAGGAATTACATGTTCAATTTCGTATGCAGGGGTGAAAAGTTTTCCTAAAGGAATCATAGCTCCAGTATAAGGAGAACGATATTTTTGTTCCAGCCAGCATTTATAACGTAAGACATCGGATGTAGACGGGCGTTTTTTGGTATCAACTTCATTGAATTTCTTTAAAATAACAGCAATATCTTCTGGTATATCTTTAGTTTCGTTTAGAGCTTCTTCTTCATATATACGCAATAAATCTTGCTGGCTTGGAGAGTGCGGGCGTACGTTCTCAATTCCCAATTCTGGATTGGCAAATTCAGTAAGAAGTGCCTTGATACGCAGATTGGTGTTTTCGTTTTCTTGTATTTGTTGGGTGAGTTTTCTGCGTTTCTCGGCAGGATTCTTCATTTCACGTCCTAATTCGACATGAATTTCATCAATATGCCCTGTCTGTTTCCAAATATCTCGTACAGTGCGTAAGGTTTCCATGATGATTTGTTCCACAATAGGATTGTGTAAAGAATGTTGCTTGAATGCGTTTAGAAAAGCATCAATATCTGAAGGTTGTTGCCATTTAGTAACGTCCTTTATCTCTGAATGGCGGTTATATACGATATAGCATGCCAGCCAGGTTGGAAGTCCCTGAAATGAGTATAAATTGTCCAAATGGATTGTTTTTTCTCTGGTTCGGTTCTTTATGTTTTCTTCAAACTCTCCAGTTAATATTTTTTCTATACGGTCAAGAGTTGTACTGTCGAAATTTTCTGCTTTCCAATATCTTCCTATACGCATAAGTGGCAATAGTTTTTTGATAGCTTTGGCAGAATAGGAACCGTAATCTTTCTCGAAAGGAGGAATTTGCTGAAAAGTATCTGCAAATTTATCGCTTAAATAGTTTTTATCAGCGAAATGCTGTAAAGCTTTTCTGAGTTCATTCTTGTCAGAAATAGAGTATAGAATATGCCATAGTTTCTCTTCTATTTCTGATGTTAAGGCTGATTGCTCTATTCCTGCTTTTTCCCAATATGAAAGTATCTTGTAGTGAGTCTCATTACAAGGATATGTCTTGTCTTCTACATAATTCCAGCGATAATTTGCTGTATTCTTTTTTAATCCAAATGCTGGGTTTTTAAGAAATGTGTCTTGTCTGATTTCTTTTTTCTGATTGAGCCAGTCGAACAAGTTTGCGTAGGCATCTTCGGTTTTCAGAAATTGACTTGTTACATCTATATCAGTAGTGAATTTTCCGTTTATGGTTCCTTCCTTTTGATAAATTCGCAAGTTTGATATAAATTGCCATAGACGAAACTCTTGAAAAAGAGGATGTGATTTGGCTATACACTTTAACGGAGAAGTGCATATTTCTCCTGTTTCTTTATTGATGTATGTGTATTCTTCGTAAGGGCAATTACTAATAAGCGACTTTTTGCTTTTAAGTGGACGTTGATAGAATAAAATATCCTCAATAAGCAATTGGGCAATGCTATATTTTGCAATAGCATTACGATGGGCTTCGTTATTAGGATACAGTTCTTCAATGCAGGCTTCTAATAAATTGGAGTCTCGCAATTCTGGGTGAAATTCTTCTTGTTTCTTTAATATCTGATTTAATTCGTCTTTATAATACTTGCGTTCAATGGTGCGAATCAATTTTCCCCGAATCTTTTGGCTAGGAGTTTGTAATAGTGTATCATAGATGTATGCGCCTACTGTTTTATGAGATGTGTCAAGATCTTTTTGAGTTTTTGTTTTAATAAGCTCCCACTGTTCTTCCCATTCTTGTTCGGTAGGAATTTTGAAACGACGGCTTAACTCTCCATTTTCATCATATTTGTCATTTCCGTTTTTATCAAGGTCTATGATTGCAATAATATCTTTTTTCTGACTTTTCCAGTCGGGCATGTTTTTACTGAAAAACTTTCCTTTCTCTCCGTTTTCAAGTGTTATTGTGAATATTTTTAATCCTTTATAAATTTGCCCAGTGTCAGTAATATCTGTTACAATCTGGCTGTCAAAATATTGCCGTGTTTTAGAAGACGCTTTTTCTGTTTCCTCTTCGCGTAGCTGGTAGTATCCTCTTTTCTGGTTGAAATTTAATAAAATCCAGGCTAATTCTTCTTTTTCAATTTTTTGTGTCAAAGCTTTTTTGCGCAAATAAAACAAGTCCAGTCGTATGGAACCTTTTTTACTTGGTTGTTGTTTTGTAAAAAGTCATTGAGCATCTCTTGGAACGAGCTTTGAAAGATAAAGTAAGAAGGTTCATGCGTATTTGTTGTCCAAGCGAGCTTGGGCTCGGAATTGGCTATAAACTTTCCATACCTGTCTAATTGGCTGGCATAATGCTTTGGAAGAAATCCTAATAATTGTAGGATGCGATGCAATCTTTCTCTTCTGAGCTTCTTGCGCTCATATAATCGGCGTACCCTACGAAATTGTGTACGGTTGGCGGTTTGTGAAACAGTGTTTCCTTTATTGAAATCTCCTAATTGGGCGGCATCCATTGGAATTATTCTACTTCCTGCAGTATTGATTCCTATGAGTTGTTCTTTTTGAGTGTTTTCTTCTTTTATGGCATTGATAACTGCCCATCCTATACTATTGGTACCTAAGTCTAAACCTAAAATGTGTTTCATAGTTGTATTTTTCAATTTTCTCAAAACTACTAATTTTTTATGAAAAAAACTTGTCTTTTGTGTTGTTTCTTTTTACTTTTGTAAAACTAAAATGAAGCAAATCACAATAAGGATTATTCCGTTGTGAAAACATTTAGGCGCTTGCCCATCGTCCTTTATCGGTGGGCTTTTTTATTGTTTTATGTTTTCTATAAATAAAAGATCCCCTCCAGAACTCATTCATTACAAATAGTTCCGGAGGGGATTAATTTTATCTATATCTTTAAGTGGTACGGATTATTTGTATTCGTCCCAGCTCTTGATAGCGATGTCGTCAATGCTCATAGAGCAGAAGGCATTGATGAATGCGCTTGCCAGACGGGCATTGGTTACCAGAGGAATGTTCAGGTCGACTGCGGCACGGCGAATCTTGTATCCGTTTTCCAACTCGGTAGGAGTGAGGTCACGCGGAATGTTTACCACCATGTCGATTTCTTTCTTGTGTAGCATTTCCAGTGCCTGAGGCTGACCTTCTTCGCTTGGCCAGTATACGCGGGTGTTTTCCACTCCGTTTTCTGCCAGGAACTTAGAAGAACCGCCGGTAGCGAAGATGTTGTAGCCTTTGGCCTTGAGGGCGCGTGCTGCCTGAAGCAAATCTACTTTCTGTTTCAGTGTACCGGTAGACATCAGGACGTTCTTTTCCGGAATGCGGTAGCCTACAGACAGCATGGCTTTCAGTACGGCACATGAAGTGTCGTCGCCGATACAGCCTACTTCACCTGTAGAAGCCATGTCTACACCCAGCACAGGGTCGGCCTTCTGCAAGCGGTTGAACGAGAACTGGCTGGCCTTGATACCTACGTAGTCGAGATCGAAGAGGTTCTTTTCGGGCTTTTCTACCGGCAAGCCTAACATGACTTTGGTAGCCAGTTCGATAAAGTTAATCTTCAGTACCTTGCTGACGAACGGGAACGAACGGCTGGCACGCAGGTTACATTCAATTACCTTGATGTCGTTTTCACGAGCCAAGAACTGGATGTTGAACGGACCAGAGATGTTCAACTCTTTCGCAATCTGACGAGAGATACGCTTGATGCGGCGTACGGTTTCTACGTACAGTTTCTGCGGCGGGAACTGGATGGTAGCGTCGCCTGAGTGTACACCGGCAAATTCGATATGTTCAGAGATGGCGTAAGCTACGATTTCACCGTTCTGTGCCACAGCATCCATTTCTACTTCCTTGGCGTGTTCGATGAACTGGCTTACTACTACCGGATGCTTCTTCGATACGTTAGCGGCCAGCTGCAGGAAGCGTTCCAGCTCTTCCTGATTAGAACATACGTTCATGCTGCACCAGAAAGCACGTATGACGGACGAACCAATACAGGGAAGCCTACCTTTTCGATAAATGCGTTGATGTCTTCCATTGAAGTCAGTGCGCTCCATTCAGGCTGGTCTACGCCGATACGGTCGAGCATAGCCGAGAACTTGTCGCGGTCTTCGGCGTTATCGATGCTCTTGGCAGAAGTTCCCAGGATGTTTACCTTTTGTGCATCCAGACGCAATGCCAGGTTGTTCGGAATCTGTCCGCCGGTAGATACGATGACTCCGTGCGGGTTTTCCAGGTCAAGGATATCCATCACACGTTCGAAAGTCAGTTCGTCAAAGTACAGACGGTCGCACATATCGTAGTCGGTCGATACGGTTTCAGGGTTGTAGTTGATCATTACTGAGCGGTAGCCTTCCTTGCGGATGGTGTTCAGTGCCTGTACGCCGCACCAGTCGAACTCTACGGATGAACCGATACGGTAAGCACCTGAACCCAGTACGACGATACTCTTGTGGTCGCCCAGGTAGTGTACATCGTTGGCCACGCCGCTGTAAGTCAGGTACAGGTAGTTGGTCTGTGCCGGATATTCGGCTGCCAGCGTGTCAATCTGTTTTACTACCGGCACGATTCCTACACTCTTACGGTGGTTACGGATTTCCAGGATACCGTCTTCCATATCGCCTTCGTAGCCGATGGCACGTGCACCTGGAAGTCAGAGAATCCCTGACGTTTTGCCTTGTAGAGCAGCTCGTTCGGAAGCTGTGAAAGTTGTGTATGGTTGTTACCCCACTCGTGGAGTTCCTTTGAAGTCTGCATGATGTTCATCAGCTTGTCGAGGAACCACTTGTCAATCTTGGTGAGGTCGTGAATTTGGTCTACTGTGTAGCCTGCACGCATAGCCTTTGAGATGACGAAGATACGCTTGTCGGTCGGTTCGCGCAGTGCTTTGTCGATGTCTTCGATAACCAGCTCCTTGTTTTCCACGAAACCGTGCATGCCCTGACCAATCATACGAAGACCTTTCTGGATGGCTTCTTCGAAGGTACGTCCGATGGCCATGACTTCACCTACCGACTTCATGCTGGAGCCCAGTTCGCGGTCTACGCCGTGGAACTTACCCAAGTCCCAGCGAGGAATTTTACATACGCAGTAGTCCAGTGCCGGCTCGAAGAAGGCAGAAGTTGTTTTTGTTACCGAGTTCTTCAGGTCGAACAGTCCGTAACCCAATCCCAACTTAGCTGCAACGAAAGCCAGAGGATAACCTGTAGCCTTAGATGCCAGTGCAGAAGAACGGCTCAGACGGGCATTTACCTCGATTACGCGGTAGTCTTCTGATTCAGGGTCGAACGCGTACTGTACGTTACATTCACCCACGATACCGATGTGACGGATGATACGGATGGCCAGTTCGCGCAGTTTGTGGTATTCGCTGTTGGTCAGCGTCTGTGACGGAGCGATAACGATAGACTCACCGGTGTGGATACCAGCGGGTCGAAGTTTTCCATGTTGCAGACCGTGATACAGTTGTCGAAACGGTCGCGCACTACTTCGTATTCCACTTCCTTCCAGCCTTTCAGACTCTTTTCTACCAGCACCTGCGGAGAGAAAGAGAACGCTTTTTCGGCCAGCACGTTCAGTTCTTCTTCGTTGTCGCAGAAACCTGAACCCAGACCTCCCAGTGCGTAAGCTGCACGGATGATGACCGGATAACCCAGTTCCTTCGCTGCACGGCGGGCATCTTCGATGTTTTCTACCGCCTCACTCTTGATGGTCTTCACGTTGATTTCGTCCAGTTTCTGTACGAAGAGCTCACGGTCTTCCGTATCCATGATGGCCTGTACCGGAGTACCCAGTACGCGGGTGTTATATTTCTCGAACACACCAGCTTTGTAGAGAGCCACACCGCAGTTCAAGGCAGTCTGTCCACCGAATGACAGCAGCACGCCGTCGGGACGTTCCTTGTCGATGACCTTTTCTACGAAATATGGAGTAACGGGCAGGAAGTAGATTTTGTCTGCCACACCTTCCGAAGTCTGCACGGTGGCGATGTTCGGGTTAATCAGGATGGTTTCGATACCTTCTTCCTTCAGCGCTTTCAGAGCCTGCGAACCAGAGTAGTCGAATTCACCAGCTTCACCGATTTTCAGGGCTCCTGAACCTAACAGCAATACTTTCTTTATGTTTTCTTTCATTGTCTTCTTTGTTTTTTAGTAGATTACAGCAACTTACAAACTCATCGAACAGGAATTCCGTGTCGGTAGGACCGCTGGAAGCTTCCGGATGGAACTGAGCCGAGAACCAGGGGTTCTTTTTGTGACGGATACCTTCGTTCGAACCGTCGTTCATGTTGATGAAGAGCGGTTCCCAGTCGGCTCCCAGTGTGTTGTTGTCTACGGCATAACCGTGGTTCTGTGAGGTGATGAAGCACTTTTCCGTGCCTACCATGCGTACCGGCTGGTTATGGCTGCGGTGACCGTATTTCAGTTTGTAGATTTTGGCACCTCCTGCCTTTGAAAGCAACTGGTTACCCATACAGATACCGAAGATAGGAAGTTTTTCGTTCTGCATGGCCTTGCGGATGTTCTGTACGGCTGCATCACAAGTGTCGGGGTCGCCCGGACCGTTGGAGATGAACAGACCGTCGAACTGCAGAGAGTTGAAGTCGTAGTTCCAGGCACGCGGATGATTTCCACGTCGCGCTTGAGCAGGCAACGGATAATGTTTGATTTCACGCCACAGTCTACCAGCACAACTTTTTTCTTGCCTTCGCCTTCGTTGTAGCGAATCACTTCCTTGCAAGAAACCTTGTCTACGTAGTTCACACCTGCATAGGTAGCTTCGGGAATGTTATTTGGTTCATCGTCGAACACGATTTTTCCCATCATCACTCCATGTTCGCGCAATACCTTTGTCAGTTCGCGTGTGTCGATGCCCGTGATGCCCGGAATCTGTTCGCGTTTCAACCAGTCGCCCAGACTTTCCACTGCATTCCAGTGAGAGTATTTTTCACTGTAATCGCTTACGATAATCGCTTCGGCATGGATTTTCTCGCTTTCCATGAAAGTGGGCAGTCCGTTTGCTTCGAATGTGAAGGGAGGCACACCATAGTTACCTACCAGCGGGTAAGTCAGTGTCATCAACTGACCGGCATACGAAGGGTCGGTCAAGCTTTCGGGGTATCCGGTCATTGCCGTATTGAAAACTACTTCACCGGCTACCGGTTTCTCATAGCCGAACGACTTGCCATGAAAGCGGCTCCCGTCGTCGAGGATCAATGTTACATTTCTCATTACCTTGTTACTAATAATCTTTATATCTTGTATTTTTTCTATTCTACTCTCGTATATACGAAAAACGCCGGACTTGCCGAAAAGCAGTTCCGGGTGTTTGAAAAAATAGGAAATCTTAAATATTCAGGAAATAAGTGACATAAAAGAAAAAGAAATAGCTTCCGGCATTTGTCCATTCCGCCGGAACTCCGAATGTGCGCTTATTCTTTTTACTATGTGTTATACAGTAATACATCAAACTCTTTTGTCACGTCATAATTCGGAGTGCAAAGATAATGTTTTCTGCTCAAATGAAAGGATGTTTGCCAAAAGTTTTTACAAAAATATTTCATTTTCCTCTTTTTATTTCTTTTCTCCGCTGTTTCGGGCGGCTCTTTCGCGCATGATGCTGTCCGACCACTCTTGCAGGCGCTTGTATTCTTCTTCGGTGAGTCGCATGAACGAGCCGTGCTGCGGATGTTTCACGCCCTCCATGGTGACGGGGGAGTGGAAGTTGGCGAGTTTTTCATCGGCCTGGCAGATGCGATATCTTTTGGGCTTGGAGGAGTATTCGATGTAGGCCACGCGCCAGGTAGAGTCGCCCACCAACTGGAAGGCAGAGCAGCCTCACACTTTTTGTTGCCTTCAAACTTCACATAATCGTTTTCATCTTTTATTTTATAAAGACCGGTCAGTTTTGTAGCTGTAGCGGCAAAGATGCCGGGTGTACCTCCTTCTTTCTTGATGAGCATGTGATAGAGTCCGTCGGCCGGCACATAGTTAATGTCGGCATCGATGGTAGCATATCCCCAGTCCACCAGCAGGCGGGGTTTAGTGAGACGTGTAAAGGTGGCGTCGGCATAGGAATAGAACACGCGGTCGTACTGGTCTTCTGCCGGATTAAGCAGTGAATAGTATATCATGTATCCGCCCTTCGTGCCATCGGCCCATACGTACGAAGGTCCCAGAAAATTTGCGGTGCCCATACGCGTTTGATGGTGCTGTAGTCCTTATAGAGTCGGGCGACTGAGGGTCACAGAAAATGTCCGGGCCCTGGCGGAAGTCGAAGGTGGTAGAAGTCCAGTGAATCAGGTCGTCACTTTTCAGCAGGTTGATGCCGTAGTTGAACACGAGCGGCTCTTGGCGTTGCTCATGTCGGTAGTCACCATCAGGTAGCCCTTTCCGTCGGACGTACGGCAGATAAAGGCATCGCGTGCTCCTCCCTCTATTTTTGACATTTCTTCTACATTGTATACGGGGTCGCCATCAATCAGGTCGTGAAAGTGTACGCCGTCACGGCTCAGGCGTAGGCCGTCCATTCTCCTCGTCCGCTCATGTGGCAGTACAAGTATCCGTAGTCTCCCTTTTGCAAGTTTTGTGCTCCGGCTCCCAGCGAAGCCAGTGCCAGCAGTGAAATTATCAGTTTCTTTTTCATGGTAGTGTAATGTTTCATTTTGCGGGTAAAAGTAGAAAATCGGCAGAAGGCAGACAAGGGACTATTGTACAAATTACACGTAATAATGTGTCAAATGCTCCTGCGATGTAACGGAAACGGGTTGTACGGGCTGGAAAAATGTAGTTTCTCGGAAAAAATCTCTTTTTTATTTGGCAGGTTTCAAGAAAAGAGTAATTTTGCAACCGTTTTCAACGAAACACGTTGCCGAAATAACTCAGTTGGTAGAGTAACTCATTCGTAATGAGTAAGTCGCGGGTTCGAGTCCCGCTTTCGGCTCCGACTTAAAACCGCTTATTACATTGTGAATTAGGCGGTTTTTCTATTTTCTACAGCTTATTACGATGATTAAAAAAAAGGATTTGAATTGTAAATTTACAATTCTGTGAGTATCCCTGGAGTATCCTTAAATTTTTTAATCATTATGGCAACTCTATCACTTACCATTTTCAAGGCAAAAGCATTAAAAGACGGAAGACATAAGATAAGAATTGCACTCCGTCACAAGCATGAAACAACATATATCGTCACACGATTCATTATTTCAGAGAACCAGTTTAAGAACGGTCAGGTCGTGAAGCATCCAGAGGCATCTGCGATAAACCGGAAACTTAGGAACATCCTTGATGACCTTCAAGAGAAACTGGACTCAATAAAACATCTTGAACTTTATTCCTGCCGGCAAATTAAAGAAATCATTTCTACAGACAATCTTTCCGATGAGCAAACCTTTTCATCAGCATGTAGCAATTTTGTAGACTATCTCAAGTCTGAGGGAAGAGATTCATACGCATTATCTATTGAAAGGGTGGGGAGATATTTTCGTGACTTTGCAAGAGGTGACATACTTCTCTCTGATTTAACCCCGTCACTAGTCCAGAATTTTGCCGCATTCATACGGAAGCGGAAAGTGACTGAAACTACAGTAAACACAATGCTTGCCCAAATGAAATCTGTCGTCAATAGAGCGATAAGAGAGTGGAATATATCTTACGATATACATCCTTTTGTAACGACTAGAATATCTGCAGCCCCTATCAGGAAGCTTGATCTGACAGTACAGAATTTTAACAAGATTCGTGAATCTTCACCAGAAAAGAGAAAGCTGATTATGGCACGTGACCTTTTTTGCCTTTCCTTTTACTTGGGAGGGATGAATCTTATAGACATTATGCAAACAGACTTTAGAAAAGATGTATTGGAATATTCACGCTCAAAGACTAAAGGGCGAATGCAGTCGGATAGTGTAATCACATTTACAATACCGTCTCAAGCAAGAGAGATAATATGCAGGTGGATGGATAAAAGGACGGGGAAACTTGATTTTGGGTATAAATTCACATATCACAACTTTTCTCAGTATGTTACGTATTCTCTTGGAGATTTGGCTGAAGAGTTAAATATTGATGAACGTGTTACATTTTATTCGGCCCGCAAGTCTTTCGCTCAGTACGCCTCTGAAATAGGTATTCCTGACGGGATAATAGACTACTGCTTAGGCCACTCAGACAAATCAAAAGGAGTTATACGATACTACACCAAAGTCCGGCAGAAACAGGCTGATATGGCCATATCTCGTGTGATTGATTACGTGAACAACCCGGAAAAGTACAAAGAATATATCGAACTGAGGTCTGATATTATGATGATGAGAGGGTAATTTGTCTGACACTTTATCTGTTATGTTATGTATGAGGCAATGGAGCCACTACATAATATTTATTGTAATATGAAAAGAATTATCAACAAATGCCCATGCTCGTTAGAAGCTTGGTTGGGGCAGATGAACCTGTCTTTAGCGAACAGAATCTTTACTTCTCTCGTAAGGTTGAAGTGAAGGAGTATTTATACAAGAGACTCCAAAAGTACAAAGGCGAAATGGTGGAGTGCTATGTATATCAATTTTACAAGGGTAAACCGCGTGAAGTGCTTGTATCTTTTAATGTAAAATAGCCTAAAGTATAAGTCAATAAAAGCCCCTTCCGGATATTAATCTGGTTGGGGCTTTCGTTTTGCAATAAAAGCAAACTTCTACACTGCAAAGATGTATATAATTTCCCAGAAAAGTTGTATATAATTATTGGAAAATATTGTATATCAGAATGGCTACAATCTTAAATTTAAAACATAGTAATTACAATGTAAGTATTTATATGTAAGCACTAATCATTTTTAGTATCTATGGATTTATATAATTTGCTTAGAAATTCATAAGATATATATTCATTCCTAACAGCCTTTGGTTGTAAAATCGAAGGGAAGCTTATGTATCCCATACGTGGTATATTACCTGTACTTTCTTTTAATCTTATATCTTTTAGTTCCAGGTTATTAAATAAATCTGCATCTAAATATAATTGTCGTGTTTTGTGATTTGATAAAGAACTAAATGAGTTAAAGAATAGGATTGCAAGCAATGTTGTCCTAAACGTTTTTCGATAAAAACAAAAAAAGGAAGTAAAGCTAAGGTAGAATGAACTACCTTAGCAAAGAGAACCACCTCTTTTACTTCCTATGGCAAATATAACACTTTTCGCACAA
>ENA-OQHA01000777-OQHA01000777.1-human-gut-metagenome-genome-assembly--contig:-NODE-777-length-14684-cov-3.365803_pt1 | contig 14684 bp, 20 predicted proteins | sample MGYA00242558_ERZ504707 | MGnify/ENA primary metagenome ERZ504707 (study PRJEB26092, sample SAMD00036197) | human gut metagenome | host: Homo sapiens | study: EMG produced TPA metagenomics assembly of... | reverse complement strand
TCCCGGACAAGTAGCAACACCTGGATCGAGCAGGGCGGCTCCAACGTGTTCCGGCGGCCAGAAACAGCGTCTGACCATCGCCCGCGCCCTGCTGCGCAAGCCGAAGTCCTCATCCTCGACGACTCCACCAGTGCCGTGGATACCGCCACCGATGCCAAGATCCGCAAGGCCTTCCGGGAGGAGATCCCCGGCACCACCAAGATCATCATTGCACAGCGCATTTCCTCGGTGCAGGACGCCGACCGCATCCTTGTGCTGGATAACGGTAAGATCGATGGTCTGGGCACCCACGAAGAGCTGCTCAAGACCAACGCCATCTATCAGGAAGTTTACAACAGCCAGACCCAGGCAGCGGCGACTTTGACAAACAGGGAGGTGAACAGTAATGGCTCAGGCAAAAGAAGTTCGCGGCCCCGGCCCCCGCATGGGCGGCCCCCGGCCCAAAGTGGAAAACCCGGGCAAGCTGCTGAAGCGCATCATGGATGAGGTATTCCGGCACTATCTGCCCCATTGTATCCTTGTGCTTGTCTGCATCGTGGTCAGCGCGCTGGCAAACGTACAGGCCAGTCTGTTCTTAAAGACCCTGATGGACGATTACATCGTACCCATGACCCAGCAGCAGGACCCCGATTTTGCCCCGCTGGCAGCAGCTCTGCTGCGGGTAGGCATCATCTACGTTATCGGCATTCTGGCCGCATGGCTCAACGCCCGCATCATGGTCAACGTGACGCAGGGCACCCTGCGCAACCTGCGCACCCAGCTGTTCACCCACATGGAGAGCCTGCCCATCAAGTATTTTGACCAGCATCCCCACGGCGACATCATGTCCGTGTACACCAACGACGTGGATACCCTGCGCCAGATGCTCAGCCAGAGCATCCCGCAGCTGGTGTCCAGCGCCATTACCATTGTTTCGGTGTTCTTCAGCATGTGCATGCTCAGCTGGCAGCTGACGATCGTCACCATGCTGATGGTGGCGCTGATGATGTTCTGCTCCAAAAAGATTACCCAGCAGTCCGGCAAATACTTCATCCAGCAGCAGCGGGATCTGGGCAAGTTGAACGGCTACATCGAAGAAATGATGGAAGGCCAGAAGGTCGTCAAGGTGTTCACCCACGAGCAGAAGGCGCTGGACGGTTTCCGCCAGCTGAACGACCAGCTGAAGGACAGCGCCAACAAAGCCAACAGCTTTGCCAACATCATGATGCCGGTCAACGCCCAGCTGGGCAACATCAGCTATGCCGTCTGCGCGCTGGCAGGCGCAGCCATGGCCGTGAGCGGCATGGGCGGCACGACCCTTGGCACGGTGGTGGCTTTCCTGAGCCTGAACAAGGGCTTCAACATGCCCATCAGTCAGGTGTCCATGCAGGCCAACAGCATCATCATGGCTCTGGCCGGTGCCGAGCGTATCTTCAAGATGATGGACGAAGAGAGCGAGACCGACGAGGGCTATGTGACCCTTGTCAACGCAAAGTACGACCGCAACGACCAGCTGGTGGAGACGGACGAGCGCACCGGCCTGTGGGCATGGAAGCACCCGCACCACGACGGCACTACCACCTACCACAAGCTGGAAGGCAGCATCACCTTTACCGATGTAGACTTTGGCTATGTGCCGGAAAAAACCGTCCTGCACGATATCAACCTGTATGGCCGTCCGGGCCAGAAGATCGCCTTTGTCGGCTCTACCGGTGCCGGTAAGACCACCATCACCAACCTCATCAACCGGTTCTACGACATTCAGGACGGCAAGATCCGCTACGACGGCATCAATATCCACAAGATCAAAAAGGCCGATCTGCGCCGTTCTCTGGGCATCGTGCTGCAGGATACTCACCTGTTCACCGGCACGGTGATGGAGAATATCCGCTACGGCCGGCTGGATGCCACCGATGAAGAGTGCATCGCCGCCGCCCGCCTTGCCAACGCGGATGGCTTCATCAAGCGCCTGCCGGAAGGCTACAACACCATGCTCACCGGCGATGGTGCAAACCTTTCGCAGGGCCAACGCCAGCTGCTGGCCATCGCCCGTGCCGCCGTGGCAGATCCCCCGGTGCTGATCCTGGACGAGGCCACCTCCTCCATCGATACCCGCACCGAAGCGCTGGTGCAGCGCGGCATGGACGGCCTGATGTACGGCCGCACCAGCTTTGTCATTGCGCACCGCCTGTCCACCGTCCGCAATGCAGACTGCATCGTGGTGCTGGAGCAGGGCCGCATCATCGAGCGCGGCAGCCACGACGAGCTGATCGCTAAAAAAGGCAAGTATTACCAGCTGTACACCGGCAATCTGGCCGAGGACTAAGCTTTTTTCTACCTCCTCAATGAAAAAGCGGCAGCGTGCATCAAATTGCGCGCTGCCGCTTTTTGTGTTATACTGACTCTGCGGCCCTTCTCCGATCCCCCTGTCGCGGAAAGGAGGTGGTAAACATGCCTAGCTTTATCGCGTTTTTTCAGACTGTCGCAGCAGAGGTAGTAGCCTACTATTTATGCAAGTGGCTTGACAGCCTGTTCTTCAAGGGCAGCAAGCACTAATGAAAAGAAGCACCCCGGTACTGGTTCTACCGGGGTGCTTCGATTTTTTACGTGGTAAACACGTTCGGCCTTATCGCGTTGCCTACCCTTATTATACGCACTTTCATGCAAAAGTCAAGAGGTTTCTGATTCATTTTTCTACTATGTTACGTCAGAATTTTTTATACTTTACAAGGCTTTGCCGTTGGTTTATACTGAAAGCTGAATGATTCTATCAAATTGAGGAGTTTTGCATCGTGGTTTCGGAGAGCACACTCACCTTGGATATCCTGCCGCTTTCGGCAGACACAGCCCGGCTGGTGCGGGTGTACGGCACAGAGCCGTGTATCGCGCTGCCCGGCACCCTGCCAGCACCGGAGGGCGGCAGCTTTGCTGTTACCGAACTGGGCGACTACTGCTTTTCCGAAAAGCCGCGCAGCTGCCTGCGGCAGACAAGACCTGCCGCTACGAGGCGGCCCCGGACGGCACGGCGCGGCTGACTCGGGCCTTTGGGCAGACGGTGGGCGGCACCTGCCGTCGGTATGACTTCGACTTTGACGCGCCCGCTGCCGGTTCGATGCAGACGATCTGCACCCGGTGTGTGGGAACTTTCTCGAAGAGCTGACCCTGCCGGACAGCTTACAGGTCGTCGGCAGCTGCGCATTCTACAACTGCCGCAAGCTTCGTCTGCTCACCGTGGGCACGGGCAGCCTGACCATGGGCAGCGATGTGTTTTTGAACTGCTTCGCGCTGGAGACCATCCGGGTGCAGGCAGGCCCTGAAGAACCCACCGGCCTGTTTGCCCTTGTGAACAACATCACCGAAGCGGTACGGGCTGAGTTTTGCCCTGCCGGTACAGCAGCCCCGCTGGCAGCGCTTTGGTATCCCGCCTACTGGGAGGATATCGAGGAGACCCCCGCCCACATTCTTCTACACACCTTTTCCGGCCAAGGATATCATTACCGGCAGTGTTTTTTAGAGAACAAATTCCTCCCCGCAGAATACGACGCGATCTTCCCGCAGGGCCACGATGCCGACGATGCCAATGTGATGGCAATGCTCTGCTTTGACCGGCTGCGGTATCCGTGGCAGCTGACCGAAGCCGCTGCCGGGCACTACCGGGCATTTCTGGCAGCCAACACCGACCGGGTGCTGGCCCGCCTGCTGAAGGCGCAGGACAATGATGCCGTGCGTGCACTCATTGCGCTGGATGTGCTGGACAAAGACGGCTTTGCCGAAGCTTCAGCCTTGCCGCCAAGGCTGGGAACGCCGCTGCCGCCGCTCTGCTGGCGGATGCGGAGCACAAAAAGTATGCTCCTCAGCCCAAAAAGCAGCGGTACGATTTTGATTTTTAAACAGCAGAAAACTCCTTCCGTCGCACTTCGTGCGCCAGCTCCCTCGAAGAGGGAGCCTTTGGCAGTAAGGGTAAGCTTCCGGTTTCGCCAGAAACCCCATCTGAGGGGGGCTGGCATCGCGCAGCGATGATTGGGGGAGTTTGCAGCGGAAGCTGAAGAGGGTTCTAAGTGAGGTGACACTTTTGCCCCAAACGATCCAAAAAGAAAAATTTTTTGACCCGCGCAAGCCGTTCCAGTCCCAGCGGCCGGAGACCCACGAGGAGTGGCAGGCACGCATGGGCGGCGAAGTGCTGGCGGTGGTGCGCAGCGGGCTGTATCTGGACTTCCGCTTTCTGGATATGGCGCTCAGTGCCTTGTCCCCGCCCCGGACGAGCGCTGCCGGGTGCTGGCTACGGATGGTCAGGTCCTGTTTTATCAACCCAGCCACCTGCTGCGGCTCTATCAGGACAATCCAAAATATCTCAACCGGTTGTATCTGCACACCATATTCCACTGCGTATTCCGACATTTGTGGCTGAAAGGCCGCCGGGAGCCACAGCTGTGGAGCCTTGCCTGTGATATCGCAGTGGAAAACGTTATCGACAGCCTGAACCGCACCAGCGTCAAGCGCCCGCTGACCTATGTGCGCCAGAACGCCTACCAGCAGATCACCGCCGAGGAAACCGTGGTGGCAGCCGCGCCGGTGTATCGGTGGCTCACCCGGCAGACCCCTGGTGTGCTGCGCCAGCTGGAGCGGGAGTTCGTGACCGACGACCACCGTCTGTGGCCGAAGGATGCGCCTGACCAGCCCCAGCAGATGCCCACGCCGCTGCCCCAGAAAACGTGGCAGAAAATCGGGGAGCGGATGCAGACAGAGCTGGACCTGCGGGATAAGGAAGCCGGGGACGGTGCCGATGCCCTGAAGCAGCAGGTAAAAGCCGCCAACCGCAGCCGCCGCAGCTACCGGGATTTTCTGCGCCGGTTCTGCGTGCTGCGGGAGGAAGTAAAGCTGGACCCGGACGAGTTCGACCTGAACTTCTACACCTACGGCCTTTCGGTGTACGGAAACTACCCCTCATCGAGCCTCTGGAAAGCCGGGAGAGCAAAAAGATCGAGGAGCTGGCCCTTGTCATCGACACCAGCTACTCCACCTCCGGTGAACTGGTGCGGGCGTTCCTTGCGGAGACCTACACTCTGCTGAAAGGACAGGAGAACTTTTTCCACCGGATGAACCTGCACCTGATCCAGGCCGATAACGCCATCCGGCAGGATATCCTGATCCACAATGAGGACGAGCTGATCCACGCCATGAACCACTTTGAGCTGCGGGGCGGCGGCGGAACGGACTTCCGCCCGGCCTTTGAATACGTGAACCAGCTGTGCGCCGAGAAGAAGTTCTCGAACCTGCGGGGCCTTTTGTACTTCACCGACGGCATGGGCACCTACCCCGCCAAGCGCCCGGCCTATGACACCGCTTTTCTGTTTCTGGGGGAGCGGTTCGACGATGCCAATGTACCGCCGTGGGCCATGAAGGTGGTTCTGGATGAAGAGGAATTTACCGGTGCAGCAGCCCGCCCGCAAAGCACCCTTGCCGACGCGCTGGCCGAAGAGGACGACCTGTACCGTGACCTGAACAATTCGTGAGGGAATTTGTTATGAATATCAAACGAGCCAAAGAAGAAATTGAACACACCGTAAAAGCCTACCTTGCCAAGGATGCTCTGGCGAATACGCCATCCCGGCCATCCGGCAGCGTCCCATTCTGCTCATGGGGCCTCCGGGCATTGGCAAGACGCAGGTGATGGAGCAGGTAGCCCGGGAGTGCGGCGTGGCTCTGGTGGCCTACACCATCACCCACCACACCCGCCAGAGCGCCGTGGGCCTGCCCTTCATCCGCCAGCGCAACTACGGCGGCAAAGATGTCTCCGTGACCGAATACACCATGAGCGAGATCATTGCCAGCATCTATGCCAAGATGGAGGCCACCGGCCTCTCCGAGGGCATTCTGTTCATCGACGAGATCAACTGTGTGTCGGAAACGCTGGCCCCCACCATGCTGCAATTTTTGCAATGCAAGACCTTTGGCAATCAGGCCGTGCCTGCGGGCTGGGTGATCGTGGCGGCAGGCAACCCACCGGAATATAACAAATCTGTGCGCGACTTTGATATCGTTACGCTGGACCGCGTGCGCCGCATGGACATTGAGCCGGACCTGCCCGTGTGGAAAGACTATGCCCGCGCTGCCCACATCCACAGCGCCATTTTGAGCTATCTGGAGCTGCACCCGCAGAACTTCTACCAGATCAACGCCGATGTGGACGGCACCCAGTTCGTGACCGCCCGCGGCTGGGAGGATCTTTCCAATCTGCTGGATACCTACGAAACACTGGGTCTGCAGGCTGATGAAGACCTGATCCGCGAGTACATCCAGCACCCGAAGATCGCAGAGGACTTCTCCGCCTACCTCGACCTTTACTATAAGTACCGCGACGACTACGGCGTAGAGGAGATCTTGGCCGGACAGGCAAAGCCCGCCGTGTTCGCACGGCTGCTGCAGGCCCCCTTCGACGAGCGGCTTTCGCTGGTCAGCCTGATCCTTGCAGGCCTCGGCACCCGGTTCACGGCCTCCCGTCAGGCAGATGCAGTGGCCGACAGCTGCTATGCCTTTCTGCGGGAGACCAAAAAAGCCCTTGCCACCGTTCCGGAGGATATCCCGGACGGCTCGGCAGAAATGTTCCACCAGCAGATCATGGATTACGACACCGAAACACAGCAAAAGCGTGCCGCCGGGCTGCTGAGCAAAGATGCTCTGACCACCCGCCTGCAGGTGCTGGCCGTGCTGCGCGGCTGGGAGGGCGAACTGCGCCGTGCCAACGCCGCCGGTACACAGGAAGCCTTCGACCTGCTGCGCGGGCAGTTCCAGTCCCTTGCCGATGAGCGCGAAAAGGCCCAGCAGACCGCCAGCGCCGCGCTGGAAGCCGCTTTCGACTTTATGGAACAGGCCTTTGCCGAAAGCCAGGAGATGGTGGTGTTCGTCACCGAGCTGACGGTGGACCCGGTGTCCCACGCCTTCCTCACCGAGAACGGCTGCGAGCGCTACTTCAAGTACAACAAAGACCTGCTGCTGGACCACCGCAAAGCTGCTTTGCAGCAGGAGCTTTCAGCGGAACAGCGCCGTCATGGCGGGGTGTGAGCCATGCTGGAAAATATTCTGTTCAGCATGAACAGCACCATGCCGCTGTTCTTTATCATGCTGCTGGGCTATGTGCTGCACCGCACCGGTTTTCTGAGCGATGCGTTTGTGGCCGGGGCCAACAAGTTCGTGTTTTATGTGGCACTGCCGGTGCAGCTGTTCCGCGACCTTGGCAAAAACGATGTCCGCGCCACCTTCGATGGCCGGTATGTGCTGTTCTGCTTTGCGGTCACACTGGCGTGCATCCTTGTGATCTGGGCGCTGGCAAAGCTGTTTTTAAAGGGCACCGGCCTTGTGGGCGAGTTCGTTCAGGTGTGTTACCGCTCGTCGGCTGCCATCCTCGGCTCGGCTTTTCTGCAGAGCATCTACGGCGATGCCAGCATGTCCAGCCTGATGATCCTTGGCAGTGTGCCGCTGTATAACATCATGGCAGTGGTCATTTTGATGCTGGAAGCGCCCACTGCGCAGGCTCAGACCGGCAATATGGCTGAAAAGCTCAAAAAGAGTGTGAAAGGCATCCTGACGAATCCCATCCTTCTGGGCATTGCAGCGGGCTTTGCGTGGAGCATGCTGCACATTTCCATGCCTGCCATGCTGGATAAGGCCCTTTCCAATGTGGCCGGCCTGACCAGCCCTCTGGCCCTGCTTGCCATTGGTGCAGGCTTCAAGGGCCAAAAAGCTCTGGGATACCTCAAGCCTACCGCTGTGGCTACTGTGGTCAAGCTGATGGTGCTGCCTGCGCTGTTCCTGCCGCTGGCTGTGCGCTTTGGCTTTACCGACGAAAAGCTGGTGGCCCTGCTGGTGATGCTGGGCAGCATCACCACCCCGGCGTGCTACGTTATGGCAAAGCAGATGGGCCACGAAGGTGTGCTTACCGGCAGCGTGTGCGTTACCACCACCCTGTTCAGCGCATTCAGCCTGACCTTCTGGCTGTTCGTGCTGCGGAGCCTCGGATATATTTTATAACATCTTTTGCATAGCACAACAGCGGACGGCCTGCAGGCTGTCCGCTGTTTGCTTTTCAGATGTTGCTTGGGGAATCAGGCCGCACCGAAGGGATGCAGCTTCTGCCTTTATTCTGTCATTTCCAGTTCAGAGATCCATTCCCGCACGCGGTCCGGGCGGTTTGTGACGATGGCATCCGGCTGCAGGGGCCAAAGGTCTTTCACGGCCTGTTCCCCGTCCACCGTCCAGTATGCCGCCTTGATGCCCAGATCATGCAGCTTCTGCACCATGCTGGGCTGCTGGTAAGCGGTGTGATATTCGCAGCTCACCCAGTCCGGCTTGAAGTCCAGCGTCTGCACATACTTACCGGGTCCCGCTGTTCCAGCAGGCGCTGGGCTACCTCTACCAGACTCTTGCCCGGAAAGTTCGCCTGCAGCATACTGATCTGGTTGCCCATCCAGCGCAGGGCCCAGCTGCAGTTTTCGTCATCCACATTTTCCACCGACAGCGGCGGCAGCTGTGGAAAATCATCCTCTTCCAGCCCGTTCTGCAGGCCAAGCATTTCCCATGTGCTAGTGGGCAGCGCCATGGTCTCCAACGCACCGTAGACCAGCACGCCCACCTTCAGCTCCGGCATCAGCTGCTTTGCCTGCCGCAGCAGGTCGTGGTTGAACGAGATCACCACCAGACGGTCGGTAATGTTTGCTGCACGCACCTCCTCGATCACGCGGGGGACAAAATCCGGGTCGTCATCGATGGTGGCCTTCATTTCCAGCTGAACGATGGTACCTTCCATTTCCCTGCACAGAGCCAGTGCCTCCTGCAGGGTAGCGATCCTCTCGTTCCGATAGTTCACATCCTTCCAGCTGCCAAGTCCAGCGCCTTCAGCTCGCCCTCGGTCATGTCGTAGATCTGGCCACGCATATCGGTGTGCCAGTCAATGACAAAATCGTGGTGGATCACCAGCTTTTTATCGCTGGTCTGCTGTACGTCCATTTCCACGCCGTCCGCGCCGATCTCCATCGCCTTGCGGAACGCAGAAAGGGTATTTTCCGGCGCAAGATAGGACGCGCCGCGGTGTGCAATGATCTCAGGTGTCATAAATTCCAATTCTTTCTCACAAATTTATTTTTTCGCAAATTTCAGGCAAGGTCGGTGCCGTTTGAAGCAATGACCTTTTTGTACCAGTAGAAGCTGTCCTTGCGGCTGCGGGCCAGTGTGCCGTTGCCGTCGTTGTCCTTATCCACATAGATAAAGCCGTAGCGCTTTTTCATCTCACCGGTGGATGCGCTCACAAGGTCGATAGGGCCCATGTGGTGTAGCCCATCAGCGGCAGGCCGTCCTCGTTGACGGCCTTTTCCATCTGCTCGATGTGGGCGCGCAGATAATCGATGCGGTAGCTGTCGTGGATGGAACCGTCCGCTTCCACGGTATCCACCGCGCCAAGGCCGTTCTCCACAATGAACATGGGCTTTTCGTACCGGTCGTAGATGGTGTTCAACGTCACGCGCAGGCCCACCGGTCGATGGCCCAGCCCCACTCGCTGGCCTTGAGGTACGGGTTCTTCACGGCTTCCAGCACCGCATTGCCGTCGGCCTTTTCTTCTGCCAGGATCTCCTGATCCGTGGTGATGCAGCGGCTGGAATAGTAGCTGAAGGAGACAAAATCCACGGTGCCTTCTTTCAGAACCTGCTCATCGCCCGGCTCGGTGTGTAGGGTGATGCCGGCCTTCTCCATCCGCTTTTTTGCCCACACCGGGTAGGCTCCCCGGGCCTGCACATCGGTAAAGAAGTAGTTGTCGCGGTCCGCTTCCTGCGCGGCACGGATATCCTCCGGTGCACAGGTGCGCGGGTAATACTGGCCTGCCGCCAGCATACAGCCCACCATGGCACCGGGCATCTTTTCATGGGCCAGCTTGACCGCCTTTGCGCTAGCCACCAGCTCATGATGTGCCGCCTGATACTCCACCTGCTGCACATTCTCGCCCGGATAGAACACTAGCCCCGCGCCGGTAAAGGGCAGATGCAGCAGCATGTTGATCTCGTTGAAGGTGAGCCAGTATTTCACCTTCCCCTTGTAGCGGTCAAACAGTACTTCACAGTAGTGCACATAGGCATCCACCATGCGGCGGTCTTTCCAGCCGCCATACTTTTTTATGAGGGCAATGGGGGTATCGAAGTGGCAGATGGTCACAAGCGGTTCAATGCCGTATTTGTGGCACTCATCAAACACATCCTCATAGAACTTCAAGCCCTCTTCATTGGGCCGGGCATCGTCGCCGTTCGGCAGGATGCGGGTCCATGCGATGGACAGCCGGAAGCACTTGAAACCCATCTCGGCAAAGAGGGCGATGTCCTCTTTATAATGGTGATACAGGTCAATGGCTTCATGGTGGGATAATAGTGCTTGTCGTCGCACTCCAGCATTTCCAGCCGACCCAGCGCCACCGGGAAGCGGTCCGGGCCAAACGGGGTCACATCCACGGTGGCAAGGCCCTTGCCGCCTGCCTGCCATGCACCCTCGCACTGGTTGGCAGCGGTGGCACCGCCCCACAGAAAATCTTTGGGAAAACTGCCCATAAGTAAACCCTCCCTATTTTAATTTGTTGATTATAAGATACCGCACAATCGCCGGAATGTCCATGCCTACATTTTACAAAAAGGCACCTCATTGTTGTGAAAGTACGACTTTTATCGTCAAATCGCCGAATTTTGATTCTATTTTTCGTACATTTTTCACGAGAAAAATGCAAAAACGGCCTGATTTTCCTTTCATTCTGTTTCTTTCAAACTGTTCGCAGACATGGTACAATAATCAGGTAAGATACACCGCCGCTTTTTCGGCATTGGAAAATGGAGTGTTTGATTATGACTGAGTTCAAGCCCATTAAAGAAGGCAAGGTTCGTGAGATCTATGATAACGGTGACAGCCTCATCATGGTTGCTACCGACCGCATTTCCGCGTTTGATGTCATCCTGAAAAACAAGGTCACCAAAAAGGGCACCGTTCTGACCCAGATGAGCAAATTCTGGTTCGATTACACCCGCGATCTGCTGCCCAACCATATGCTGAGCGTGGACGTGAAGGATATGCCGGAGTTCTTCCAGCAGCCCCAGTTCGACGGCAACAGCATGATGTGCCGTAAGCTGACCATGCTGCCCATCGAGTGCATCGTGCGCGGCTACATCACCGGCAGCGGCTGGGCCAGCTACCAGAAGACCGGCAAGGTGTGCGGCATCCAGCTGCCCGAGGGCCTGAAGGAGTCCGACAAACTGCCCGAGCCTATCTACACTCCCTCCACCAAGGCCGAGATCGGCGACCACGACGAGAACATCTCCTACGAAAAGAGCATCGAGGTGCTGGAAAAGCAGTTCCCCGGCCACGGCGAGGAGTATGCCACCAAGCTGCGCGACTACACCATTGCCCTGTATAAGAAATGTGCTGAGTATGCGCTCTCCCGCGGCATCATCATTGCCGACACCAAGTTTGAGTTTGGTCTGGATGAGAACGGCAACGTGGTGCTGGGCGACGAAATGCTCACCCCGGATTCCTCCCGCTTCTGGCCGCTGGAGGGCTACGAGCCGGGCCACAGCCAGCCCTCTTTTGATAAGCAGTTCGTTCGCGACTGGCTCAAGGCCAACCCCGACAGCAACTACGACCTGCCGCAGGACGTGATTGACAAGACCATTGCCAAGTATCTGGAGGCTTACGAGCTGCTCACCGGCAAAAAGCTGTAAGATCGATCGTATAAACGTACAAAAATGCTTCCGTGCGGCGCACGGAAGCATTTTTTGTTTCACTCACTCAGCTCCGCGCTTTCCTCGGAAAAAGCTTCGGACTCTGCCGTTTCTTCGTTTTCTTCATCCAGCAGGTACTGCACCTCGGTCTGCTTTGCCATCTGCTCTGCTGTCCAGTCCAGCTGTGCGATGCCTTCCAGTTCCAGCGTGTACTGCTCCACATTCTGCAGGCTGCCGGAGGCAAGACTCTGGCCCGGGTCGTTCTCCGGCGACCATGTAATGCGCAGCTCATCCGGCTGTGCGCTGCACTGCTGCACGGCATCGGTCACGCTGCGGCAGTCCTGCGCAAAGGCCTGTACGCTGTCATAGCCGCCAAACAGCTCCACAGTCAGGCTCAGATAGCCGTTTCCGGCATTCACATCCCGCAGCGTTTTCGCCTCACTGCTGTACAGGTAGGCGTTTCCGCTGATATTCTTCACACGGATATCCGGGGCTGTTTGTTTGATCTTGTCATAGGCTTCTGTCGTATATTCCTGCCCCAGCTTCATGCTTGCCTGATTCCGCTCCGGGCCGAGTTCATCCCACACCACCGGCAGCAGCGACAGACAGAAGCATCCGCATGAGCACAAGGCAGATCAGCACCGACCAGAAATCGTATTTCCAGCGGCCCGGGCGGCGGCAAAAAAGAGCACCTCGCCGCCCAGCAGGATCAGCCCTGCCGCTGGGGCGATCTTCAGCGCCAGCTGCCAGTCAAAGCCCGGCACAAAATAGGCAAGCAGAAAGAAGATGCCCGCTGCGATCAGGCATACGCCCAGCGTAAAGCTGCCCACCCGGCGCAGCGGCTGCGGTTTTGCAGGCTGCGGTGCTTCACCGGTCAGCGGCGCATCATTTCTCGTCTCGTCCATCGTCGGCATCCTCCGTCTCATCGTCCGGGGTCACGGGCTTGCCCAGCAGAGCCGAGAGTTTGGGCATGGCAAAGCCCCTTGCTTCCGGCTCTGCCTGCGCATCCTGTGCAGTATACTCGGTAAAATCTGCATCTTCGGCATCGTTCTGCGGCTTCTGCTTTCTGCCCTTGGGGCCGCGTACCAGCCACGCACCGCAGATGATCAAGCCACGCAGACCACCACCTCCGGCAGCTGATCCATCATCAGGTAGAGTGCACGGAAAAAGGGTCTGCTCTGGCCCCAGCGCCACACGATATCCCCCAGCGTGTTCATAAGGATGTTCTGGTAGGCCACCAGCGCGCCCAGCGCGATCAGGCCCCAGCCAGCAGCTTGTGGCTGTCCAGCATGAACTGTTCCATGCGCTGGTCGTGCCAGTTGATGTGCACCAGATAATCGTCCTGCGGGGCGGTGCCTGCGCCGATCTGCGCCCGGAGATTGAAGGTGTCAAAGAAGCTGTACATCCACACAATGGGCATGGCTACATACAAAACTTCCAGCAGAGTGCCCGCACCAAAGGCCACGCAGAACATCGTAATGAGCGAAAGGCCGCGCTTCATGTAGCCCTGATACATCTGCCTGCGCCCGGGCAAAAGGCGAAGAGGAAGGTCAGGATTCCGTTTTCATCATAATCGATCTCCTTATTTCGTTTGATCTGCAAGTGGCGAATTTTGTATTTTCTGCTGCAGGGCCGCCGGCTCCGAACAGCAGGTCATTGAGTGCTTTTGCCAGCGAAGCCTGCTGCTTCGGCTTGTCGTCGTCCATTGGCTTTCCCAGTATTTCCGGCTGGGCGGACGGTCGGTCATCTTCCACCGGCTTGCCCAGCTGCAAGACTTCTTCAGTCTGGCTCTGGCTGGTCTCCGGTGTCCATGTGTGCAGCTCCTGCCGGAAATTCAGCAGCTGGTCTATGGTGCCGGAGCGCCACATGGTAAAGGCCAGCACCGCCGCCACACCGGCCACTGCGGCACGACCCCATGTGTTCTGCATCAGCCGCACCCAGATGGCGGCCATCACAGCCTTGTGCGCGGAGTGCGGCGGCGTTTCCAGCGCATCTGCCGTCAGCAGAGCGGTGTAGCGGTCCATGCATTTATCGCAGTAGGATAAATGCTCGGCGGTCTCCAGCCGGCCCAGCTCATCCAGCCCGCCTGCCTGCAGGGCCTGTAGGCCTTCGTCAGTCAGGCAGCCGTTTTTGTCAAACAGTTCCATGTACGCACTCCTTTCCATCGTTTTCACGCTGTAGTATCTGCTGTGCCAGCATCTTTTTGCCCGGTAGATCTGTGCTTCCACCGTCTTGGGCGGGCGGCCGCACAGCTGTGCCGCCTCGGCATGGTGTGCTGTTCCAGCAGCACCAGACGGCAAGGCGTTCTGTAGGCTCCCGCAGGTCCAGGATCATGGTGGTGAGCTCTTCCTCGCCCAGAGCATCCAGCACCTGCTGTTCCGGCTGGGTGCCGGGCGGCGCACCTTCCAGCGCCAGCACATCGTCGCCGGGAATGTTCACCCTGCGCACCCATGCGCTGCGCAGATAGTCCTTTGCCTTGTTGGCAGCGATGCGTGCCAGCCACTGTTTTCAAACCCGGATGGGCAGCGGTCAATGGCCCGCCATGCCGCCAGAAAGGTCTCCTGCGTCAGGTCCTGCGCATCGCCGGCATCCGGCACCAGCTGGTGGCAGACCGTATATACGAGCGACTGGTATTTCTGCACCATCGCGCTGAATTCCAAGGTCGTCAACGGCCTGCCCACCTCCTTTCAGTTTCGTCCCGGTCCGACGAAGTGCAGCCCCTGCGCTGCCCTTCTGCACATTCATACGAAACAGCCGTTCAAAATCCTGCAAAAACTTTTATTTTTATGATACAATAGAAGTAGTATAGCACAAAAGGAGGCATTCGGCCATGGCTGTCAGTACCCGTCAGGCACTTTTGCAGGCACTTTCCGCTGCCGGGGGCAGCTACGTTTTCCGGCCAAGCAGCTGGCCGAGACCCTCGGCGTGAGCCGCGCCTGCCGTGCACAAGGCCGCTGCGGC
>ENA-OQHA01000774-OQHA01000774.1-human-gut-metagenome-genome-assembly--contig:-NODE-774-length-14720-cov-2.048311_pt1 | contig 14720 bp, 13 predicted proteins | sample MGYA00242558_ERZ504707 | MGnify/ENA primary metagenome ERZ504707 (study PRJEB26092, sample SAMD00036197) | human gut metagenome | host: Homo sapiens | study: EMG produced TPA metagenomics assembly of... | reverse complement strand
TTCCGACCACCGTGTGGAAATCCTGTAACCGTCATTGTCATGCGTGCATGGCTTGCGGTTACTGGTGTTCCTCCGGTGGTACATTGTCGTAAAAACGGGATTGTCTGCTGTTGCTTTGTCTGTCAATGGAAGGCAACTGGTTTAGACACGGGCTTTGTAGCCGAAAATGGTCACAAGAACAGATCCACGCTTGGCGTGTCCTGTAGAAGTGGCATTTTCGGCTACTTGTATATGGATGAAATAATGACTGTAAGAACGGTTTTACCGTTTTAGTACAAGCATATAAAAGAAGTGCCCACAGCGATGGCAGTGTCATTTATGACATTGTGGTCGCTGTTGGCTTTTCTTTTGCTTGTACTGTTTCTGAAATCGGCTTTTAGTAGGCAGAAAGCGTTTTTGGAATTTTATGAAGAAAATGGGTTTCTGACTACGATAAATAAAGCAAAAATAGGTTGTGCGATAAAAAGGAGGTGAAACCTTCTTCACCGTTGAGTAACTTCTGTAATAAGCATTAGTCATGGAATAGCATGGCTTGCGGTTATAGGTGTTACTCCGGTGTATTGCCTTAAAATGGACTTTGGAGATTTACAGAAAAGTCGGTTTTAAGGCAGTGGTCTTTCTGAAAAATGAAACAACAAATTGAAATACAATGTATAAGACGTTATTAGAGAACTAATTAGAGGTCTGAACTTTAATCCATACCGATTTGATTTTGAAAAAATAGGATAAAAGTTTGCTGTTACAGAAAAAGTGTGTATCTTTGCAACCGTAATGATAAAACGCGCAGATATTGTTAAGTCACATTAGACATAATCAGTCAAATGTTCGTTACATATTCGTTACAGAAAAGATATACGGTCGTTGTAACAATTTGAAAATCAAATTGTGGACATTTTCGGGTTCGAGTCCCGTACGCACCGCAGAAGTCTGCAAATCATTTTGATTTGTAGACTTTTTTTATGTTATAAACTGTAGTCTTGACATTTTTCATTACCGAATCATTGCAGAATTTCTAACCGTTGCAACGGCTTATGTACAAACTCGTAGATTTTATCTTTTCCTATTTGCTTATATTATTTTAGTTGACAAGTTTTTTGTTGTAGATCTTGCTGACGAACATTATCATTCGAAAAAGGATAGAAAAAGAAAAGCATATGGTTATAAGAAAGGGTAAAAAGTACCATATCAGTAAGCAAATAATCCGAAACAGAGTGAATAGATCTTAAATTTGACAGATATTAGATAATAAAGTATCAAACGCTCTTGAGTCAGATGTGCTATATTTGCAAAAAATACTATGATATATGAAAAACAAAAACTATTTGTATGGTTTATTGCTGTACGGATTCATAGCCGGATTTACCTCTCCGGTTTCAGCCGAAATCCGTCAGTGTGATAAAGAATTTATATCCTCAGATGATTCACACATCGTTTATATGGGAAGAATTAGCCGGAGTATTCCTCATATTGTCCGCTTTACTTATCCGGGAGTCAGTATACTGGCAAACTTTGAAGGAACATCCTTACAGATGAAAGCAAAACCGGGAAGCGGAGCGTTTATGGTAGAAGTTGACGATGAATTGCCTTATCGGATTAACTTCGCTGAAAACGATTCGATCCAGACGTTAGCAGAAGGATTACCGGAAGGAACACACCGTGTTCGCATTATGTATGCCATAGAAGGATATGAACTGAAGCCAGCATTCAAGGCTTTTATTTAGATAAAGGATGCAGACTGGCCGAGGCTCCGGTGTTACCTGAACGTCGAATTGAATTTATCGGTAATTCCATTACTTGCGGTTATGGAGTAGAATCAGAAAATCCTTCTGATCCGTTTACCTATGAAACGGAAAATCATTTTTATACATATGCAGCCCGTACGGCAAGAGCATTGAAAGCCCAGCATCTGGTAGTGGCCCGTTCCGGAATCGGTGTATACCGTAACTACGGTGCACCTCGTTCGGGCAGTAAGGACTGTATGCCTGCCATGTACGAACAGGTCCTTTTTACAGACTCTACAGAGTTATGGGATCATACGCTTTATACACCGGATGTGGTGTGTATTAATTTGGGAACAAATGATACAAGTCTCGACAATTATGACATGAATCTGCTGGCTGAGGGATATCGCAGTTTTGTGAAAAAGCTCCGTGCTGTCTATCCTCATGCTAAACTGGTATTGCTGACAGGTTCCATGATGAATGGAAAACCATTAGATGATGTAAAGAAAGCAATGGATACCGTAGTGGGTGAAATGAACAGTCAGGGGGATAAAGAGATATATCGTTTTGATATGTCGCCTCAGACAGGTTCGCTGGGGATAGGTGCTAGTTACCATCCTTCCATGCGACAGCATCAGAAGATGGCTTCAGAGCTGACCGCCTTCCTTAAAAAACTGATGAAATGGTAAACTGAAAGAATTACTTTAAAATATTGAAGATATGAAAAATGGATTATCAGTGCCTGTCTGCTGATGATGCAGGCTGGGGCATGGGCAAAAGTTACATTGCCTGATATTATGAGTGACAATATGGTTTTGCAGCAACAGACAGAAGCCTGTTTGTGGGGAAAAGCCAATGCAAATGCCGAAGTTACAATCCGTCCGTCGTGGAATCGTGAAACATACAAGGTTACTGCCGGTGCAGACGGAAAGTGGATTGCAAAGATTAAGACTCCTACGGCAAGTTACAACACTTACACCATTTCTATTTCCGATGGTGAAGAAATCATTTTGAATAATGTACTGGTTGGAGAAGTATGGTTCTGTTCTGGTCAGTCGAACATGGAGATGCCGTTGAGAGGCTTCTGGAATTGTCCGATAGCAGGAGCTAATGAAACGATCGCTACTTCATCAAAGTGGAAAGGAATCCGTGTAGCTACTGTTGAAAAGAACGGACAATTGCACCTGTCGACGAATGTAAAGGAAGCTGGAAAGTTAGTAATCCGGAAAATGCTCCGGCATTCAGCGCGACAGCCTTTAACTTTGCGATGATGATGAATCAGGTACTGGATATTCCAATTGGTATTATCAACTGTAGCTGGGGAGGTTCGATGGTAGAAGGATGGTTGCCTCGTGAGATTGTTTCTCAATATCCCGATATTGACCTGAAACGTGATATCCGTAAGGAAGACGGACACGACTGGTGGCATTATCTGAGTCCGACATTGATGTACAACGGTATGCTGAAACCTTTGCAGAATTACACTATTAAGGGATTTTTGTGGTACCAGGGAGAATCGAACGTAGGTAAACATAAACGTATGCTGACGTTTGAAACGATGGTCGAACTCTGGCGTAAAGAGTGGGGATTGGTGAGTTGCCGTTCTATTAATGTAGAGATAGCTCCATTCAATTCTACAGAAACTACAGGATGTGCATTGCTTCGCGAAGCACAGTTCCAGGCACAGTCTATCATTCCAAACAGTGGAATGATTTCTACAAACGATTTGGTAGAACCTTATGAAATAAAAAATGTTCATCCTAAAAATAAGACTGATGTAGGAAAACGTCTTGCCTATATGGCATTGAGTAAGACTTATCATGTTCCGGGTATAGAAGCTTACGGACCAGTCTACAAATCGATGGAAGTAAGGATGGTGCAGCTATTTTGTCATTCGATCATGCAGAAGAAGGATTTAACCGTTTGTCTGATATGGAAGGATTTGAGGTTGCAGGAAGTGACAAGGTCTTTTATCCGGCAAAAGCTGAGGTCTTTAATAATTTGCAGATAAAGGTGACTTGTGATAAGGTTGCACAGCCCGTTGCTGTACGTTATTGTTTCCGAGATTTCCAGCCGGGAAATGTTGCAAATCTTCGTGAACTTCCTTTATATCCGTTCCGCACTGATAATTGGGAATAATAGATGCTGCTACAACAACATTGTGAAAGTTGGCTTTTATAGAGTAGTTATTTTATAATGTTTTTAATATGTGACAGTGATTTTTGTAAAATATGGGAATTTACAATTACTTAAAATTTGCAGGTGTTCGTCTGTTATTATTATTTGTATTTTGCATAAATACTTTTGAACTTTTGGGAAATAATAACCAGCGTGTTATTGTGCTGACAGATATTGAGGCTGATCCGGATGATACCCAATCTTTGATACGTTTACTGTTATATTCTAATCAAATAGATGTCAAAGGCTGATAGCTGTTACCTCTACGCATTTAAAGAATAATATTTATCCTGAATCTATAAATAGAGTAATAGAGGCTTATAAAAAAGTACGTCCTAATTTATTGAAGCATGAATCAAATTATCCGTCATCGGATTATTTGTATAGCTGTGTAAAAAAAGGAGTTCCTGTTTATGGAATGCAGGGAGTTGGAGATGATTTCACTTCAGAAGGATCTGAATGGATTATAAAAGAGCTGCAAGTAAACGATGACCGTCCTCTCTGGATTTCGGTATGGGGAGGAGCCAATGTCTTGGCACAAGCATTGTATGATATCCAGAAAAGATTTTCAGAAGCTCAGGCAAATGAATTAATATGTAAGTTAAGAGTCTATTCTATCTCAGATCAGGATGATGCAGGAATATGGATAAGGAATAAGTTTCCTTCTTTATTCTATATAGTTTCTCCAGGAGCAGATATGGAAGCGCTACATGGCCCGGAATTAATGATGTCGTTAAAGGACTTGATAATAGCTGTGTTTCCAATAAATGGATTTTGGATAATATCCAGCAAGGACATGGACCTTTGGGAGCTGCTTATCCGGATGTTGCCTGGGGTATGGAAGGTGATACTCCTGCATTTTTATCTTTAATACCTAATGGGCTGAGTGTGCCGGAAAACCTAACTGGGGAGGTTGGGGAGGACGCTATGAATTATATACTCCAGTTTATTGCCCAGGTGGAGAAAATATAGGGAATGTACCTGATGAACCAGAAACTCGTCCTATTTGGACGAATGCTTCTGATACATTTTTAGGTATGTATATAATCCTTACGGTAGAAGTATAAGGAAGGATAGCTTGTGTTTTTCTGGAAACAGAGCTTCTTTGTATCGTTGGAGAGAAGATTTTCAAAATGATTTTGCAGCGAGAATGGATTGGTGTGTGAAAGATTATGCTGCTGCCAATCATCCTCCAGTTGTAAAGTTATCCCATTCATCAAAAATAGATGTTGTATCGGGAGAATATTGTGTTTTGAATGCTGCAAAAAGTTATGATCCTGACGGTGATCATTTAAGCTTTTTGTGGTTCTCGTATAAGGAAGCTGGCACATGTAAATCTGCTGTTAAATTATTTGAGCCTGAAAATGTTTATAAAGTTGCTTTTATAGCTCCTGAGGTTGATCAAGATGAAACGATACATATCATTCTTAGAGTTACTGATCATGGTTATCCAGCTTTATCAAGATATCAGCGAGTGATTATTTGTGTACATCCTAGAAAGTAGTTTTGTAAGTAATTAAGTTTGTAATATAGAAAGTGCTACTTTCTACTGAATTATTCTAGATTTCTGGAAGATATTCTGATTGATGACAGAAGTTAAATAAAATAGGGCTGATTCCCCAAATGGAATCAGCCCTTGTATTTGTGTTTCTGTGTTATGCTTGATGGATTTACTAGAATTGCACTTCTTCCAAATACAAAACTCTGCTGGAATAATCATTCTGTTTGTGATAATCTACGATATGGTTGTAAGGTATTTCCAGTCCGTTTGCCATCAGATAAGCACCACTGTATACTTTCCCTTCAAAGGCAAGCGGTTGATTGTCTATACGGTTCAGCTCTGTGATGCGATACTTTTTGTCAGGATTAAGTCCTGCCATTGTCACGCGAGGCAAATGCTGGTTGACGAAATGTTCTGTTTTCCACCAGTAGAATACGGCCTTATCCTTTTCAGGACTGGTATACATCAGCGAAGCTACTCCCAAACGGTCGTAAGGTGAGATGAGGCGGTAAATATCTCCCAACTGTACAATCGGGCGAATCTTCTTGTAGTCAGCTATAGCCTTGCGGCACAAGTCCTTTTCTTCATCGGTCATATTCTTGGGCTGGATTTCCATTCCCAGTCGTCCGCTCATTGCCACATCAATACGGTATTTTAATGGAATGGTACGGAAAGTCTGATGATTAGGAGCTGCGCTGATATGTGAAGCCATGGCAATAGCAGGGAAGAAGTACGATGTTCCCCATTGCATATATACGCGCTGAAGTGCATCGGTATTGTCGCTCACCCAAAATTCATCAAAATAGGGAAGAATACCATAGTTGGCACGTCCGCCACCGCTTGCACATGCTTGAATAGTCAAATCTGGATATTTGGCACGGATGCGCTGGCATATTTTTTCGAATCCTTTGTGGTATTCTATATACATATGGCTTTGTTTATCCGCAGGCAGATAGTTGGAGCCATGATTCATGATTGGCATGTTTGCATCCCATTTGATATAAGCTATTTCAGGGTAATTTGTCATCAAGTCGTCTACAACCTTAAATACGAAATCTTGTACTTCCGGATTAGCCAGGTCAAGTACTACTTGTGTACCTCCACGTCCCAGTACTGGGTCACGCTGAGGAGCTTTCAGTATCCATTCAGGATGTTTTTCATACAGTTCGCTGGTAGTGTTTGCCATTTCAGGCTCTATCCAGATACCAAACTTGATTCCATGTTTCTTGGCGTCTCTTATCAATCCCTCAATGCCTTCGGGCAGCTTGTTCTTGTCTACTACCCAGTCGCCCAGTGAAGAACTATCGTTCTTACGCGGATATTTGTCGCCGAACCATCCGTCGTCCATTACGAAAAGTTCACCTCCCATTGAGGCAATGTCACCCATCATCTGGTCCATGCCCTTCTGGTTAATATCGAAATATACACCTTCCCAGCTGTTCAGCAGAATGTCGCGTACGGTGTTACCATGTGCCAGCTTATACGTTCTTCCCCATTTATGGAAGTTACGGCTTGCACCGCTCAGACCTTCGTTACTGTATGTAAGAGCAACGGCAGGAGTCTGAAATACAGTTCCTTTAGGAAGTGTATACGAAGAGTTCTCTTCGTTGATACCTGCATAAAACTGATGATAGTCGCTGTCGTCAGTATCTATTCTCAGTTTGTAGTTTCCCGAGTAACAAAGTGCAGCTCCGATAACACGTCCTTTATTTTCCTGAGGAGCACCATCGAGTGAAAACATCACTTCCGCGTGCGATGTGTGTGAATTGCGTGCACCGTCTTTGTTCTTGATAATTGTCATGCCCGGTTGTAAAGGCTCTTGGGTAAGCTGACCTTCGTTTGCCCATGAACCTGATAAATGTGAAAGCCATACGTTCCCTCTGCGGATTGGCAAGTAGGCAGATGCAAATTGTGTCAGGTAAACAGGTTTTTTCTCTGTGTGGCTTATTTCAGTCCATGTTTCTATCATGTCTACATCTTCGTAGGCTTTATAGCGTACATCTATATAGAAAGGATATACCTTATCTTTCAGACGTACAGTGGTTAGTGTAGCCTGGTTCTCTTTATCAGTACTTACGCTTACCACTTCCATTTGTGTTGACATGTTTCCATCGCCATGTCTGACAGCCAGTGCAGTTTCTCCAGGGCAGTTCATACCATAAGTCGGATAAGCTGTATGGTCGCAGTTCTTGGCCTCGTTGATATTCTGTAAATCAGTTTCATTTAACTTATTTCCATAATAAAGATACTTCAGCTCACCACCGGTTGGTGCATTCAGGACAAGCGAAGTGTTTGGTGTAGAAATGCAAATGTTTTGTGCCCACATGTTTCCGGCAAGTAAAGAGAATCCTGCCAGCAGATAGATCTTGTTTTTTACTTTCATGCTTTTCATCTTTTTGATAATCGGTTTATACAATTATTAATTTATTTGCAAAAATAGTAGTTATTTTATGAACGGACTGATATGGTTTTATCTTATTTTGATAGAATGGTAGAAGTGAGATAAAATATTATCGGGAACAGGCGATAAAAGTTTGTACAGAAAATAAAAAAATATCAGCATGTTTTTCTGAAGATATCAGCATATTTCTTTGAAAATATCAGCATATTTTTTCTATAAACGTGAACACGTTTTTTCTTCGGTTTTATGGTTTTGTCATTTTATTATGTATATTTGTGATAATGAAAACAAATGCTATGGAAAAACTGGTAAATGAAAATTTTATACGCGAAATAACTCCACTTTCGGACAAGGACTGTTTTTATATAGCGACCGGCATAAGAAAGAGTTTACCTATCCGATGCATTCGCATAAAGAGTTTGAATTGAATTTTGTAGAACATGCGCCTGGAGTGCGCCGTGTGGTGGGTGATTCGGCAGAGGTTATAGGCGATTACGATTTAGTGCTGATAACAAGTCCGGACCTGGAACACGTTTGGGAGCAAAATACCTGTTCGTCATCAAATATCCGGGAAATAACCATTCAGTTTGTACCCGCTTTTTTGAGTGGACTGATAGATGCCAATCAGTTTGATATGATTCGAAAGATGCTCGACAAGGCGCAATACGGCTTATGTTTTCCAATGGATGCGGTGATGAAAGTGTATGCACTGATAGACAAGCTTCCGGAAATGAAAGGTTTTTATGCAGTAGTGCATTTTCTGACCTTGCTGTATGAACTTTCCCTTTTTACAGATCAGGCACGTACGTTGTCTAGTTCTTCGTTTGCAAAAATCGAAGTGCACTCAGACAGCCGGAGAGTACAGAAAGTACAGGATTATATTGGAAAACATTATCAGGAGGAAATCAGACTAGGTCTGCTTGCTGATATGGTAGGTATGACAGAAGTTTCGTTCAGCCGTTTTTCAAGTTGCGTACCGGAAAGAACCTGTCAGATTACATTATTGATTTACGTTTGGGGCATGCTACCCGTTTACTGGTAGATTCTACGATGGCGATTGCTGAAATCTGCTATGAGTGCGGTTTCAACAATCTTTCCAACTTTAACCGTATCTTTAAGAAAAAGAAGAATTGTTCTCCGAAAGAGTTCAGGGATGATTATCGGAAGAAACGTACAATTATTTGATAAAGCTAGTATGGTAAGTAAAGCGGTGTTTCCTTTCAAGACTAATGTCTGTAAAAGAAACATCGCTTTTTTATTGTCAATGTTATGGTAAGATGAACTATCGCTGTTAGCGTATATAAATAAGGTAATAAAAAGCGGTTTGTGATAGAAATGCAACAATCAGATAAAATAGTATTGCTTTTTTATTTTATGATAGTCTACTTTTGCAAGTGTTAATCGAATGGATTTTTAATTTGAAATGCTATGGACCGAAACATGATTAAAAGCGTCTTTTCTATTCTGCAAGTTTGTGTATTGTGCTGCCTGATGTTTTTATATGGTAGTGTAAATGCTAGTGCAGCTGTGGAACGTTTGTCTGTAAAAGGAACCTTTCTTGTAAACGAAAAAGGCGAAAAGGTCGTATTGAAAGGAGTCAGTATGGGCTGGCATAACTGGTGGTCTCGCTTTTATAATGCTTCGGCTGTGAAAACGCTGAAAGAGCAATGGAATTGTACGCTGATTCGTGCCGCTATGGGAGTAGAGCCCGAAGGAGCTTATCTAAGCAATCCGGAGAAGGCGTTGAAATGTGTGACGGCTGTTGCCGATGCTGCTATCGCCAATGATGTGTATGTCATTATAGACTGGCATAGCCATGGGTTACATACAGAAGAGGCGAAAGAGTTTTTTAGTCAGATAACCGCTCGCTATAAAGGTGTTCCCAATGTTATTTATGAAATATTCAACGAACCAGTAAAGGATACCTGGGCTGATGTGAAAAAATATTCAGAGGACGTTATTGCTTGTATTCGTGCCGTCGATAGGGAGGCATTGATTCTGGTGGGTACTCCTCATTGGGATCAGGATGTGCATCTGGCCGCCGATGATCCAATAAAGAATGTACATAATATAATGTATACACTGCATTTTTATGCTGCTACTCATAAAACTTCGTTGCGTGAGCGTGCCGATTATGCGTTGGAAAAAGGACTTCCTCTTTTTGTTTCCGAATGTGCCGGCATGGAAGCAAGCGGAGATGGAAATATAGATTTGGAGGAATGGAATAAATGGCAGGCGTGGATGAAAGAACATGCTGTCAGCTGGGCTGCCTGGTCAATAGCTGACAAAGACGAAACTTGCTCGATGCTTTATCCTTCAGCACCTGATACTGGGTGGAAAAGTGAGGATTTGAAGGAGTGGGGCGTATTGTAAAAGAAGTGTTATTGGTAAAATAAGATATGTTGTTTATAGATAAAGTGTTTTTTTAGGTAAGGTTGAAAGGATAATGGTTTTTGTGCCGGTAATTCTCTGAATTATCGGCACTATTTATTTGAAAGTATTCGGGAGATTTATAGGACATAGAGTAGATGTAAGTAATTAGACTATCTGCAATGTTGTGAATTATTGGATAAAATTATATTCATATTTCTAGATAGTTTCTTCTTACTTTTGTCATTGTTGAAATAAATCTAATAGATATGCGGAAGCAGAACTTTTTTTGTTGTTAATGTCACTTGTGGTTATTGTGTCGTGTACCACAATGTCGAAAAATCGGAAAGAGAATAATTTTGTACGAGTAGAGAACGGACAGTTTATCCGTAATGGAAAGCCTTATTATTACATTGGTACTAACTTTTGGTATGGTGCAATATTAGGCTCAGAAGGCGAAGGAGGTAACCGTGTGCGTCTATGTCGCGAGCTTGATTCATTAAAAAGTATTGGCATTGATAATTTACGTATACTGGTTGGTTCTGATGGCGAGCGCGGAGTAGCTGCTAAAGTGGAACCTACGCTTCAGGTTGCTCCAGGAGTTTACAATGATACTATTTTTGCAGGACTTGACTATCTGCTTGCTGAAATGGCAAAGCGTGATATGCTGGCTGTGCTTTATCTGAATAATTCATGGGAATGGAGTGGAGGATATGGACAGTATCTGCAATGGGCTGGTTATGGAAAAGCACCACAGCCGGCAGTTGATGGGTATGCGGCTTATATGAATTTTGCCGGTCAGTTTGTATGCTCGGACAGTGCCCAAGCTCTTTATGCAAATTATGTAAAGGATGTAATAACCCGTACCAACCGTTATACAAATGTGCGTTATATAGACGATCCGACTATTATGTCATGGCAGATAGGTAACGAACCTCGTGCTTTCTTACCAGAATATAAACAGAATTTTGCCAATTGGATGGGTAAGGCTGCTGCCTTGATCAAATCTCTTGATTCCAATCACCTGGTTTCTACCGGAAGCGAAGGTAAATGGGGCGTGTGAGATGGATATGGACTTGTTCGAAAAAATTCATGCAGATGATAATGTGGATTATATGAATATTCATATCTGGCCATACAATTGGGGATGGGCTCCGAAAGATAGTTTGCAGGAGAATCTGGAAAAAGCAAAACAGAATTCGAAAGTGTATATCGACGAACATCTTGCAGTTGCAAAGAAGTATCAGAAGCCTTTGGTAATGGAAGAATTTGGGTATCCTAGAGATAATTTTCAATTCAGTAAATCGTCGTCAGTGAAAGCACGAGATGCTTATTATAAATATATATTCGATTTGGTATTAGATAATGCTTCATCTCACACTTTGTTTGCGGGTTGTAATTTCTGGGGATGGGGGAGGCTTTGCTAATCCTTCTGAAGAATATGAATATTGGAAACCTGGAGACGATTATACTGGCGATCCTGCTCAGGAGCAACAGGGCTGAATTCTGTATTTGCATCGGATAGTACAACTATCACTTTAATAAAACAGGCTAATAGAGTATTAGGTAACAATTGAAATCTGAAAAATATATCATAATCAGGTAGTATTTATACAAACTATACCCTGATTGAAAACATATTTACCCCTTTTGTTCTAATGTAAATGCCTATTTTTGCTTCGTATTTTTTATGCAAAACTAATTTATAATTGAAGAAATAAAATTGTAACAAGTTATAATTTTATGATAAAATTATATCGGAATATAGATTGCGTATTCTTTAACTTTGCATTGAAGATATATGATACAAGTCTTTATATAGAGTAATAAAAATACTTGAAAACTTTAAAAATATGATGTTATGAACAAACATGCAAAAGAACTGTAATTGGTTGCAGGAACTTGCTTATCAGTAATGGTTGCAGGTTTTCCAGGGACATTGTCTGCATCAACAGGAACTATGATTGCTGCTCAACAGACAAAGTCTATTTCTGGTACGATTGTTGATTCTAATGGAATTCCAGTGATCGGTGCTAATGTCTTGGTAAAAGGAACAACGAATGGTACAATTACTGACATTGATGGTAATTTTACTTTAACTGTTCCTGCTGGTGCTATATTACAAATCTCTTTTATTGGTTATAATAGTCAAGAGGTAACTGTTGGAGAACAGACATCTTTCAATGTTGTATTGAAGGAAGATACAGAAACTTTGGAAGAAGTTGTCGTAGTTGGTTATGGTGTTCAGAAAAAGAAACTCGTAACAGGTGCTACTGTTGAAGTAAAGGGTGATGATGTAGCAAAAAGAAATACGATTAGTGCATTGGGAGCTTTGCAGAACCAAAGCCCTGGTGTAAATATTCAGGCTACTTCAGGTAAACCGGGTGATGGGTATAAAATCAGTATTCGTGGTGCTGGTACTAATAGTTCTACTAATCCGCTTTATATTATTGATGGTGTTGCCGGAGGTGATATTAATGCGTTAAACCCTGCTGATATTGAACGTATTGATGTCTTGAAAGATGCAGCTTCGTGTGCTATTTATGGAGCTCGTGCAGCTAATGGTGTTATCATGGTTACTACTAAGCAGGGTAAAGCTGGAAAGGTTACTGTGACTTATGATGCAAATGTCGGTTGGCAGAATGTATATAAAAACCAGACTTGCTGAATGCTAAAGAATATATGGCTGTTCAGGATCAGGTAGCTTATAATAATGGAGGTAATCCTTATGACTGGTCAAAATATATAGATGCTGATTTATTGGCAGATTATCAAAGTGGAGCAAATGAAGGAACAAACTGGTTGGATCAGATTATCAATGACAATGCAATAACTACTTCTCATGCATTGAATATCTCAGGTGGTTCTGAACTTTCAAAATTCTCTACAGGATTTGGTTATCAGTATCAGACGGTGTCATAGGAAATATAGCAAAATCTGATTATCGTCGTTTTAACTTTTCGTTTAAATTCTGAGCACATTATTTATAAAACAGATGATAGAGATGTGATCAAGTTTGGTCAGAACCTGTATTATCAGCATGCTCAGACACAAGGTATTCAGATTGGTAATCAATATAGTAATGCCATATCTACTATGTTACGTGCAAATCCGTGCGTACCTGTATATAATGCAAATGGTGATTACTTTATGTATGATGATTTGAAGAACTCTGGTACAGATGGTTGGTTTGCTTATAACTCATATACAAGCAATCCTGTTGCTGAAATAGTCAATACTCAAAGTGGAAACAACAAGAGTAAAAACTTCAACTTGAATGCGGTTGCTTATTTTGAAGTACAGCCAATTAAAAACTTGACTTATAGATCACAAGCGTATTATAAACAGTATTCAAGTTTGTGGAAAGGATATACTGGTGAATACAAGATAAATGATCAAGGTAATGCTGCTGACCAAAGTACATTGTCTGAAAATATGACAATAGGATGGAACTGGGGAGTTACCAATACCTTGAACTATAAATTTGATCTTCCAAAAGAACACCACTTTGATGTATTGGTTGGTACAGAGTACTCTCGTGAAGGTAATAATATGGCTGAAACATTGGAGGCAATAGCTAAAGGTAATGTCTTCACAGATTTTTCTCATGCTTATTTTGATAACTTTACAGGACGTACAGGACTTGCAACAGTAGGAGGCTATCCAGTAGACGACCACTCTATATTGTCATACTTCGGTCGTGTCAACTACGATTATAAAGAACGGTATATGTTTACCGCAATTATGCGTGGTGATGGTTCTTCTAACTTTGCGGATGGACACCGCTGGGGATATTTCCCTTCTTTCTCTGCTGGTTGGGTTATCTCGAACGAACAGTTTATGCAAAGTACAACAAACTGGCTTGATTTCTTGAAGTTGCGTGCAAGCTGGGGACAGAATGGTAATGAAAATATTGGAGCGTTCCAGTATCTGGCAACTTATTCATTTGGTGACTTAGGTCAGTATCCGTTTGGTAGTGATAAGAATTCGGCTACTCAGGGAGGTTATCCTACTCGTCTTTCGAACACTGATTTGACTTGGGAACTTCTGAACAGACCAATATTGGTGTTGATACTCGTTTCTTGGACGGAAAATTGAGCTTTACATTTGATTGGTATAGTAAGAAAACAAAAGACTTGTTGATCAATGTTCCGGTTTCTTCTATCAATGGATTTACAACAAAAGCAGCAAATGCCGGTAGTATCGAGAATAAAGGTATTGAGATCTCTTTAGGTTGGAACGATAGTGTTGGTGATGATTTTACTTATGGAGCAAACTTTAATTTGTCACATAACAAAAATGAAGTTATAGAGGTTAATAATGGTTCTGGCTATGTAGAAGGAGGTAATGATAACCTTTCTCAGAATACTGGTTTTATGGCCCGTATGAAAGAAGGACATCCAATCGGATACTTCTATGGATATAAGACTGACGGTGTAATGCAAAATATGGATGACGTTCAGGCTTATTTGAACCAGAATTGTGGAGGAAATGTTGCTAATTCTTTGCAGGGAACTTCAATTAAACCGGGTGATTTGAAATTTGTGGA
>ENA-OQHA01000773-OQHA01000773.1-human-gut-metagenome-genome-assembly--contig:-NODE-773-length-14733-cov-5.457209_pt1 | contig 14733 bp, 16 predicted proteins | sample MGYA00242558_ERZ504707 | MGnify/ENA primary metagenome ERZ504707 (study PRJEB26092, sample SAMD00036197) | human gut metagenome | host: Homo sapiens | study: EMG produced TPA metagenomics assembly of... | reverse complement strand
CGGATGGGCGCAGCGATGCACCAACGAGGCGGACGGCAACCGTGTGCTGTTCCCGCGCGTGGAGCCGGCGGTCATCACCGCCATCGTGGACGGGCACGATCGTCTGCTGCTGCAACACAACGCGGCATGGAAGGATTCGAGGCTGTATTCGGTGTCCGCCGGATTTGTGGAGGCGGGGGAGAACCTTGAACACGCCTGCCGCCGCGAGGCCATGGAAGAGACCGGCATCAAGCTCGGCGAGGTACGGTACCTGGCTCGCAGCCGTGGCCGTTCCCGGCTTCGCTGATGATGGCGTTCAAGGCACATGCGATCACCACCGACGTGCATGTGGACGGCGAGGAGACCATGACCGCGCGATGGGTCACACGCGACGAATACACGGCCGAGCTCATCGCCGGCCGTATGGCGGCGCCGGGCCGCGCCACCATCGCCCGCTACATGATTGAGGAATGGCTCGGTCGCGAGCTGTGACGGACCGCGAAGATAGGTTAAGCTTATGACTATGAGTGATGACAACGAAAACGAACAGCCGCTGAACCTCGACATTCCCGACCACCTCGAATACTCCGAGGAGCATGCTTGGGTGGACCGTTCGGTCGACCCCGCAATCATCGGCATAACCGAATACGCCGCCGACCAGCTTGGCGAACTTGTGTTCGTGGATTTGCCTGAGCCTGGCGCCCGTGTGGAGGCCGGCGACGAGATCGTGGAGCTTGAATCCTCCAAGGCCGTCCAGCCGTTGATCAGCCCCGTGGCGGGTACGGTCAAGTATGTGAACCGTGACGTGGCGGACGACCCGTCCGTGGTCAACGGCGATCCGTACGGCGAAGGCTGGCTGCTGAAGGTCGAGCTTGACGACGATGAGCCGGAGCTGCTGAGCGCCGACGAATACGCGAAGGTCGTGCGGTAGTTCCACCCATAGCTCCCCTCCTGAGGGGAGCCAGTATGTGGCATCAAACCTATATGCATCGTGCCTCTTATGGAGGGGAGCCAAGAAAATGAGGCGTATGGCCTATATTGGTGTCTATGAGAAGCCCACGCGAGGATTTTGAGGCGGCAGGCAAGCGACTGCCTTGGGATGCTGCTGCTCGCAATGCAGCGCTGTCCGCCACCGCGCCAGTCTCTGACGTCAAGGCATCCGCCAATGGCGCCGACAATGCCAGCAATGCCAGCAATGCTGAACATTCCGATGACATGCCCACCGTGCCGATTCCCGCACGCAAGGCTGCCACGACGTTCGACACCCCCTCCAAGCGTGAGCGCATCGAGGTCAAGCCGCCGATCACCCGATTCATACGTCGTGCCGTCACCCGCGTGTTCGGCGTATGGTCACGCATCTCCACTCAGGTGGTGCGCCAATGGGGCTGGTATCCGCGAGTGGAACCCTATGTGGGTTATGGCACCGGTGATTACTCGCGTCTGATCTGCCGCACGGTATACGCCCCCAAGCATGCGCAATCCGGCGAACTGATCCGCGGCATCCGCGGCATGCTTGCCGTGCCCGCACCGCGCACCCACGTGCAGGCCAGCATTGATGGCATGCCGCTCAACACCGTGCAGATCGGCGTCTCCGAGGTCTATGACAAGGTGGACCGCACGCGCGATCTCGGCAGCGAATACGCCATCTCCGATTCCGCCGGATACCTCGACCTCGTGGCCGAGCATCGTCTGGTGCCCGGCATCCATCGCGTCTCCTACAGCGTGGCCAACCGCAAACCCGTGAGCGCCAACCTGTACACCATCCCCGCCAGTGCCAAAGTCGGCATCATCTCCGATGTGGACGACACCATCATGATCACGCAGGCCCCGGTGCCATGGAAGGCCGCGTACAACCTGCTGTTCCTCGACCCCAAGAAGAAAGCCTCCGTGCCGGGCATGAGCGTGCTGTTCACCCGCATCGCCGACCTGTTCCCCGGCGCACCGTTCTTCTATCTTTCGACATCGCCCTGGAATGTGGAGAGTTCGATTCGCAACTTCATCACTGACCATGGTTTTCCCGAAGGCCCGCTGCTGCTGCGCGACCTCGACCCGAGGCCCAAGACCTTCGTACCCACCGGCCCCCAGCACAAACTTGAGTTTGCCGAACAACTTATGGCCGACTTCCCAGACATGAAGTTCATTCTGGTGGGCGATGACGGGCAGAAAGACCCGACCACGTACGCCACCATCGCCCGCAGATATCCCGGACGTGTACTGGCGATCGTCATTCGTGAGTTGAGCCCGCGCGAATCAACCGGATTGGCGTCGGTGACGGGGCTCACCTCGACCCAGCCGACTCCGGTAACCGATGTGCCAGTATTCACCGGCACCACCGGCTCGAACATTCTGAAGACCATGCTGCCGTATCTGAAGACGGTGTTGCGATAGGCGCGGCGTGATGAACACTGAATGCGTCCCGGTGCGGTGCCTCGCCTATAATCGCGTGGTATGACTGACGAGAGCACAAACGCCGCGGCCGCGATGCCGCCTTACGCCAAGCGCGAGCCGAAGCGCCGCGAATTCCACGGTGACGTTTTCGACGACGATTACGAGTGGATGCGAGACAAAGACTCCGATGATGTGCGCAGCTACGTAGCTGCCGAAAACCAGTACTGCGAGCGTCGCATGGCGCATCTGGCGGATTTCCGGCATACGTTGTTTGAAGAGCTGAAATCGCATGTGGAAGAGACCGATATGTCGGTTCCCACGCGCGTCAATGATTACTGGTACTTCACCCGCACACAGCAGGGCAAACAGTATGGCGTGCAATGCCGCATCCCCGTGCGCGATGCCGATGACTGGGACCCGCCGGTCGTGGATCCGCAAGGCGCGCCCGGCTCCATGCCCGGTGAACAGGTCGTTTTTGATGCGAACAAGGAATCCGAGGGGCATGACTTCTTCCGGCTCGGCGGCTTGGATCTGAGCAAGGACGGCCGTTGGATGCTGTACGGCGTGGATGTTGCGGGAGACGAACGATATGATTTCCGCATTCGCGACCTTGCCGGGCTGGAGACCGGGGAGCCGGTCAGCGAACTGCCCGAACAGTTCACCGGCATTGGCAGCGCATGCTTCACGCCGGACGGCCAATGGGTGTTCTGGGTGGAATTGGACGATTCCTGGCGGCCGCTCGCTGTGTGGCGGCATCGTGTTGGCACGGCGGTCGAATCGGATGTGTGCGTGTACCGAGAAACCGATGAACGGTTCTGGGTGGGCGTTGGCATCAGTTTTGATGAGCGCAATATCGTGATCGGCACCGGTTCCAAAACCACCACCGAAGTGCTGATGCTGCCGGTGGCCACGCCTGAAGGCGAATTCCAAGCTTTCATTCCGCGTCAGAACGATATTGAATATGATGTGAGCTTTGCCTGTTTTGAAGGCGCGGGGGAGAACGGTGCGGATGTGCCACTCGCCGTGGTCTATCACAACGCCGCCAATCCGAATTTCGAAATCGACGTCATTGACATGCGTGGCCATGAGCCGCCGTACCGACTCGGCGAAGGCGTGTGCATTGCCGCCGGGTCGCCGTACGGCTGTGAACATGGTGAGCCGGATAAGCCGATTACCGAGCATACTTCAACGCCGTCAATCCGGCGATATTGCAGGGTGCCCACGGTCTGGGCATCGAAGGCATTGCGTTGCATCGCAACTTTGTGTCCCTGAGCTACCGTGCCGACGGCCAGCCGCACGTGGCATACATGACCAAGAGCGCGGCTGCCGCTGACTTCCTGGCCGGACGGCCGTGGCGGTTTACGGAATTGCTGCCGCCTGCCCTGGAGGACGACTGGGACATGGTTGCCGACGATCGCGAAAACTTCACCGGCGATCATGGCGAAATCTTGTGGACCGAAGATGAGCCCCCACGGATCACACGTCATCTTCCGATGGTGCTAGCGACGACCACCTGCCCGGTGAGACCCGGCGCTTGTACACCATCGGCGTCGGCGGCAACCCCTCGTATGAGGCGCCGCGCATGCGCTACTCGTTCGCCAGCTACACCCGCCCGGGCGAGTTGCACGAAATCGATCCCGCCACCGGTGAAGATGCGCTGCTGAAGCGAGCCACCGTGTTGGGCAACTTCAATCCACGCGATTACATGGAACGCCGTGTGTGGATTACCGCGCGCGACGGCGAACGCATTCCTGTTTCCCTCGTCTGGCACCGCGATTGCCCGGCGCAGGATTCGCCGATGTTCATTACCGGATATGGTGCATACGAGATTTCCTCCGATCCGGGGTTCTCGGTCTCTCGTCTGAGCATGTTGGATCGCGGTGTGCTGTACGCCGTGCCGCATATTCGTGGCGGCGGCGAAATGGGACGCGCCTGGTATGAGCAGGGGCGCAGACTGAACAAGAAGCATTCCTTTGAGGACTTCGTGGACGCCACACGCGCGCTGCAGAAGGCGCATTTGGCTGATGCTTGGCGCACCGTGGCCAACGGCGGATCCGCTGGCGGTCTGCTGATGGGCGCGATTGCCAATATGGCGCCCGAATGCTACGCCGGTGTTGAGGCGGATGTGCCGTTCGTGGACGCGTTGACCTCCATTCTTGACCCGGACTTGCCGTTGACCGTCACCGAATGGGACGAATGGGGAGACCCGTTGCATGACCCTGAGGTGTATCAGTATATGAAGTCGTACACGCCATACGAGAATGTGCCGGTCGCCGTGCTCGAGGGCGGCAACGACGAGGCTGCCGGTGACGGCAGTGCTGATGGGGCTGCCACCGGCGCGGTCGCCGCCGCGCAATTCCCGAGAATCTTCATTACCACCTCGATGAACGACACCCGCGTGCTGTACGTCGAGCCGCTCAATGGCTGGCCCGTTTGCAGTCCGCCGGCGTGGACGCGGTGGCCAAGATTGAGGTCGAGGCCGGTCACGGCGGTCTATCCGGGCGTTACAAGCAATGGGAAGAGGTTTCCTATGAGAACGCTTGGTGCATGGATGTGATGGGGCTCGCTCATTAGGCCATGTCCACTAGCTGAGCGGGTTCGGGCCGGCAGGTGATAGCGCGAGTAGGCTCCTTGAACTATGGCAAAGACATATAAAATCGCCGTTATTCCCGGCGACGGTATTGGCAAGGAAGTCACTCCGTGGGCTCAGAAGGCTTTGGAAAAGGCCGCTGAAGGCGTAGCTGACTTCGAGTACGAGAACTTCGACTTGGGTGCCGAGCGCTATCTGCGCGATGGTGCGATCCTGCCCGAGGACGAAGAGGAGCGCATCAAGGCCAACGACGCGATTCTGCTCGGTGCCGTGGGCGATCCGCGCATCAAGGCCGGCATTCTGGAACGCGGCCTGCTGCTCAAGCTCCGCTTCGACCTCGACCAGTACGTGAACCTGCGCCCCTCCAAGCTGTACAAGGGCGTCACCTCGCCGCTCGCCAACCCCGGCGACATCGACTTCGTGGTGGTACGTGAAGGCACCGAAGGTCTGTACTGCGGTGCCGGCGGCGCGGTGCGCCGCAACACCCCGCAGGAGGTGGCCACCGAGGTGTCCATCAACACCGCATACGGTGTGGAGCGTGTGGTGCGTTACGCCTTCAAGCTCGCTATGAAGCGCAAGAAGCACGTCACCCTGGTGCACAAGAAGAACGTGCTCGTCAACGCCGGTGATATGTGGCAGCGCATCGTCGACAAGGTCGGCGAGGAATACCCTGAGGTCACCCACGACTACCAGCACATTGATGCGGCCACCATCTTCCTGGTCTCCGACCCGAGCCGTTTCGATGTGATTCTCACCGACAACCTCTTTGGCGACATTCTGACCGATGAGGCCGGCTCCGTGGTGGGCGGCGTGGGCTACTCCGCCTCCGGCTGCATCAACGCCTCCGACGAGTTCCCGTCCATGTTCGAGCGATTCACGGTTCCGCTCCGGACATCGCCGGTCAGAACAAGGCCAACCCGACCGCCGCCATCCTCTCCGCCGCCATGCTGCTCGAGCATCTCGGCTTTGATGATGCGGCCAAGAAGATCCATACCGCCGTCGAAGCGGACATCGAGGAGCTCGGCTCCACCGTGCGCTCCACCGACCAGGTCGGCAAGGACATTCTGGCCCGCATGTGACCTCAAACTTGGCTCCCCTCGCTGAGGGGAGCCAGAAAACTCTCTATACTGAGTTGCATGCAAATGCGACATGGGGAATGCAAAACCGTTGGCAGCAAACTAGTCGCCGTGACCGTATCCGTCGATGATGACGGCACCGCACAGTCATGCCATATCAGCGGTGATTTCTTTATTGAATCAGTTTCGGATGCCGAATCTCATGCTTTGTTGCATGACCTGGAACGAGCTCTAATTAGCGATGATTCATTGCGGTCCGTATTGGACGCCCATCCTAGTTGCCAAATTATCGGCACAGATGAAATTGCCATCAAAACCGCATACAGCCGAGCCGTAAGCAGCAACTTACCCCCGCTGGCGGGGGCTCCAGCGCAGCGGGTGGGGGTGGGCAGCCCCGATGCGCCGAACATCCCAGCATCCATCAATACACAAACCAAGCAGCCCGACAAAAGCTCTGAATACCGGGAGCGCTGGAACGCCCTCAAGCCTCAACTCACCGTGATCCACGGCCATCCGCGTACTCCGGACGAGCAAATGGCCATTGACGAGACCTGGGCGCGTGAAGTCGCAGCAGGAACACGACAGCCGACCATCCGATTATGGGAGTGGGCGGGCCCGGCTGTGGTCATCGGCCGTTTCCAATCGGCCCAGGACGAGGTGAATCTGGACATTGCCAAGCAGCTCGGCTTCGACGTGGTACGCCGTTGCACGGGCGGCGGAGCGATGTTTATCGAACCGGGCAACACCATTACCTATTCTCTGTATGCGCCGCTCGATTTCGTTCAGGGCGTAAGCATCGAAGAATCCTACCGGCTCTGTGACTGGTGGCTGGTCGAAGCGCTGCGCGAACTTGGTTTAGATGTGCGGTTCGCGGGCCTCAATGATATCGCCTCGCAGTACGGCAAGATCGGGGGAGCGGCGCAGCGGCGCTTCCCCGTAGGCTCAGGCGGCGCGGTGCTGCACCATGTGACCATGGCATATGACATCGATGCGGCCAAGATGAGCCGTGTGCTCAACACCAGTCGCGAGAAGATGTCAGACAAAGCGGTGAAATCAGCGGTCAAACGCGTGGACCCGATGAAAAGCCAGACGGGTCTCAGCCGCGAACACATCGTCGAGCACCTTATTGACTGGTTTGCGGCGTGATTTCACCGATGGCCGTATACGATTTTGCCGCTGGCCGTGCGCGGTTTTGTCATGGGCGAGCGCGGTAGCCGCGACAGTGCCGTTTTTCGCGGTAACGCATTCGTCAGCATGTCGTACGGCTATCGGATCGTGCCACACATGAAGTGACGAATGAGGGCATGCTCCTGACGAAACCTGTGGGGCGCGTTACAATATGACGGATGGGCGACGACGGTCATAGGACAATAAGGATGGTGCGATGAGCTTGGAAACGCCAAACGCTTTTGCTGACGAGGAAAACATCCTGTTGCATACGGCATTGTTCAAGCAGGTATCGCCAGCCGAAGCCGAGGAGCTGTTGCCGCATTTGAAGCATGCGACGTTCGATAAAGGCGACTATATCTTCTCCGAAGGCGATACCGATCAGCGCATGTATTTACTGGAGCAGGGGCGCGTCAAGCTGATTCGCACTTCTTCCGATGACCGCGTGCAGCTGCTGTCCATCCACGCGCCGGGCGAAGTGCTTGGCGAGATTCCGGTATTCGACCCTCATGGTGGCCCGCGCACCGCGTCCGCGGTGTCCATGAGCCATGGCACGCGCGTGGTCTGGCTGGAGCATGATGCCCTGTTCGCATGGCTTGATGAGCATCCGCGTGTGGCCATCGACATGTTGCAGGTCATGGCCAGCCGCCAGCGCGGCAACAACGAACGCATCTCCGACTTGGTATTCATGGATGTGCCGGCGCGTCTGGCCAAGACATTGCTCAACTTGGGCTCACGTTTCGGCGAGCCGGTGGAACAGGGCCTCAAAGTGCCGCATGACCTGACTCAGGAAGAGCTGGCCCAACTGGTGGGCTCCAGTCGTGAGACCGTGAACAAGGCGTTGATGGACTTTTCCAACCGCGGATGGATCGCACGTGACGGCCGATCGATCATCATCTTCCAGCCCGGTATGCTGATTCGACGCTCGCGGCGCTGACCGTTCGGCTGACTTCCAGCCAATGTTACGCTAGTGCGATTCTTGTGATGATATGTTCACGGGAGCTGACCGTAAGCCCGGTTGGTAGGGCACCCCATTTAGAATGGGGCCCATGCCCAAAAAGAAGTCCCTCACTCTCCAACGTGTGCTTGTTCTCCTCTTGGCCTATATCATGCTTGCCGTCTGCGGCGGCGTGGCGGCCAGCGTGTTGTTTGTACCGGGTGTGATCGGTGCCAATAAAGCCGCCAAAGCGGTGATTCCGTCGCTCAAGGTAGAAAACGTGGACTTCGACGTGACTAGTCTGCCCCAGAAGTCGACGATGTACGCGCGAGATGGTTCCACCGTTATCGCGACGTTCTACAACCAAAACCGTATCGTCGTGCCGCTGAAGAAGATTTCCAAAACCATGCAGCAGGCAGTGGTGGCGCGCGAAGACCGTCGATTCTGGACTCACGCCGGCGTCGACGTGCAAGGCGTGATGCGTGCGTTCGTGCAGACCTACCTCGTCAAAGGCTCCCAGCAGGGTGGTTCGTCGCTGACCCAGCAGTACGTCAAGAACGTGCTGCTGATGCAGGCGATCGAGGATGACGATTCGATCGCCCAGTACCATGCCACTGAAGACACCATCGCCCGTAAGATTCGCGAGATGCTGATTTCCGTGCAGATGGAAAAGAAGTATTCCAAGGCCGAGATTCTGCAGGGCTATTTGAACATCGCCCAGTTCGGCAACAACCTGTATGGCGTGGAAACCGCGGCCCAGCGCTACTTCAGCGTGTCCGCCGCCGATTTGAACGTGGTGCAGTCCGCCACCATCGCGGCTATCACCAAGAACCCAAGCCTGTATGATCCGCTGGTCGAAGAGAACCAGAAGGAAAGCGAAAACCAACGCAATATCGTGCTCAAGCTGATGCTGCAGGAAGGATACATCACCCAGAAGCAGTACACCGAAGCTGTGAACACGCCGTTGAAGGACACGCTGAAAGCACAGGACGTGAATGTCGGCTGTCAGGACACCGGCGATTACGCGTACTTCTGCGATTTTGTGGTGCATCGCATCCAGAACTCCGAAGAATTCGGCAAGACTCGTGCCGAGCGTAACAAGCTGCTGCAGGAGGGTGGCCTGAAAATCGTCACCACGCTGGATGTGGAAGCGAATTCCACGATGATGGAGACCGCGCGTAATACCATTCCACCGGACGATCCCAGCGGCATGGAGATAGCCATGGCCGCAGTCAAACCGGGAACCGGCGAAGTGCTGAGCTTTGGCCTGAATCGTTACTATGACGCCACTCCGGCAGCCGCGAACGATCCCACCAAGACGAGCCAGAACTATGCCGTCGATTTGGCGGATGGCGGTGGTTCTGGTTGGACCATCGGTTCGTCCTGGAAGCCGATCAACCTGATTGCGTGGATGGAAGCGGGCCATTCCATCAACGACAACCTCCAGACCTCGACGTCATACCCCACTACGGACTTCGCCTGCAGTAACTATTCGGGCGGTGCCGATTCGTGGAACGTGTCGAACGCCATGGGCGCAGGTACAGTGAACCCAGAAAGCCCATTCCTCGGTCTGGTCCGTTCGCATAACACTACTCAGGCTTCCATGGGTGCCATCCTCAAACTGTGCAAGGTGGCGGACACCGCGACTGAACTGGGATACCATGACGCCGCCACGGGTGAGACCATCGACAAAACCCAGGTGTATACACCATCCATGATGATCGGCTCGGTGAATGTGTCCCCGCTGACCATGGCGAGCATCTTCGCCGTATACGCCTCGAATGGTGTGCAATGCAACCCGATTGCCATCAGCAAGGTGACCGATAAGGACGGCAACGATCTCAAGGTTCCATCCGCGAACTGCCATCAGGCGGTGGATAAGGACATCATCCAAACACTCGCTTATACCTGAACCAAGGTACGGTGCGGCCGGATGGTGCCGGTTGGTCATTCAGATTGGCTGACGGGCGTAAGTCGTTTGGTAAGACCGGTACCAGTGAGGATCTTGCGGTGTCCGGTGGATCGTTCATTCCTAATCAGATTGCGGCGTTCGCTGTGGTCGGCGATGCACAGAACCCGTACACCAACCGTATTTCCAACATTGCCATCAACGGCCGGTACAACAGCTATTGGGATGGTTCGACAATCGCGGCTCCGGCCGTTACCAACTTCTTCAATAGCTACATTTCCAAGAAGAAAATACCGATTGACAACGATTACGGCCAGCCCGTCTCGAAGTACACCACGACTGGCAAGTATCTGGGCATTGGCGGACGAACGTTCAGCGTGCCGCAGACCACTACGAATGGCAACAGCCAATCGCAGAGCAGCAACAATCAGTCTCAGTCGCAGAACACTGGGCAAAACAACACCCAAACCCAGGGCACCAATTCAGAGCAGTCGAATGATGGCCAGTGATTGGTGATTGGCGTTTGACATTTGGTGATTGCAGGCCGGCTGAGTCTACGTAACATGGCCGACTGCGATACCCAAATTACGTAGTTTGCGGGCGTTACCTGTTTCAGGTGACGCCCGTTTTACAATACTTAATGACAACGCCATCGCGTTCATCGAATATTTGCCATGAACGTGCATCGGAAAGGGGAACGATGAGCAACGACGATCTGACGCATGAGAATTTTGATTTTCGTGGATTCGACGTGCCGGATCTCAAAGCGGTGACGCTGGCTTCGTCTTCGGACGGCGATCAGTCCAAGCAGCCGAAGACCAAGCACGAGGATGCATCGAAGAACCGTAAGCACGGTAAGAAGAAGTCAAAATCCGACGCACGGTCCAAGAAGCGGGCCGGCGCGGGCAAGACGAGCGAATCGTTCGATGATTATGAGGATTATGAGGAAAGGGAAGCTGTGAGCAAGGCAGATAAGAAAGTCAGCAAGGACCGTCCGGGGCTGTTTGCGCCAATGACGCTGCGCGAGGTGACCGTGCGTAATCGTATTTGGTTGCCGCCGATGTGCACGTATTCGTCGTTCGCCCGCGATGGTAGGCCCACGCCGTTCCACTACCAGCATTACGTGTCTCGCGCGTTCGGCGGATTCGGCATGGTGATTGTCGAATCCACCGCCGTGGCTCCTGAGGGGCGTATCACGCCGTGCGATCTGGGCCTGTGGGAAGACGGGCAGATTGATGCTTGGCGCTGGATCGTGGACGGTATTCGCGAGGCGGGTGCGGTGCCTGCCATCCAGCTCAACCATGCGGGGCGTAAGGCTTCGACTGGTTGCTTTGCCGTTGGTTACGACGGTCAGAACGTGCCGGAGGAGGCGGGCGGCTGGCCTACCATGCACCGTCTGAAATCGCGTTCGGTGGGTTGCGTACGCCGCGCGCGCTGTCCGTGGATGAGATTCATGGTCTGGTCGGCGCGTTCGCCGTGGCGGCGGGCCGTGCGGTGGCCGCCGGCTTCCAGGCGATTCAGATTCATGCCGCGCATGGCTATCTGATTTCTCAGTTCCTTGACCCGCTGAGCAATGAGCGTGATGACGAATATGGTGGCGATTTGACCGGTCGCTCTCGGTTCCTGGTCGAGGTTGTGGATGCCGTGCGTGGGGCCGTCCCTGAGGGCGTGCCGGTTCTGGTGCGCATTTCGGCCACGGATTGGGCCGCCGGCGGTTGGGATTTGGACCAGACCATCGCACTATCCAAGGTGCTGAAGGAGCATGGCGTCGATGTGATGGACGTATCCACCGGCGGCATCATGTCGGGAGTGTCGATTCCGGTCAAGCCGAACTATCAGGTGCCGTTCTCCGAGCAGGTCAAGGCCAAGGCCGATATTCCGGTGACCGCGGTGGGTCTTATCACCAAGCCGAAGCAGGCGGCCAAGATTCTGGCCCATGGCGAAGCCGATGCCGTGGAGATTGGCCGCGCCGCATTGCGTGATCCATACTGGCCGTTGCGTGCAGCCAACAAGCTGGGCATACCGTCCACCGAGATCCCCTACGCCCCGCAATACGTGGCCGGTGCGTACTAAATCCTCATGGGGCGGTAACTTTCCCATAGGGCGGTAACTTTCCCATGGGGCGGTAACCCAAAACGGCGGTATTCTGCGGAATGTGAAATTTGGCTAACCGCCCCATGGGACAATCACCGCCCCATGAGGGTTTTACCGCCCCATGGGTAATAGGGCAATATGTGAGTTCACTCCACGTCTACGCCGACGGCGTCGGAGACGTGCTCGAATCCGTCGCGGCGCAGCAGCTGGGCCAGACCGCGTTTCAACACGGTAATCTGCTGCGGGCCTCGGTACATCAGCGAGCTGATGAACATGACCAAGCTGGAGCCGGAACGAATCTTCGCATAGGCTTGCTCGGGGGTAAAGACGCCACCGATGCCGGCGATAGCGAACCGGTCGCCATACTCTTTATACACCTTGCGAATCAGCTCGGTGCTGGCGTTGGTGCACGGGCCGCCGGACAGGCCGCCCTCCCAATCGCGCGGAATCTCGAGGCCGGTGCGGTCCTTCTGCAGATTGGCGATGGACAGCCCCTGCACATTGTGCTCGGCCAGCACATCGAGCAGTTCCTTGTACTCGCCCCACGGCTTGTTCAACGGCATCTTGACCAACGTGGGCTGCGGGCGGTCGATCTTGTCGAGCGCCGTAAACAGACGGTCGAGCGCTTCCGGAGTCGCGGTGAACGGTTCGCCGACGTGCGTGTTCGGGCAGGAGACGTTGACCTCCACCATCGCGGTGCGGCCGGCGGCGCGGCGCATTGAAATGCAGTAATCCTCAATGCCTTCGTCCAAATCGCCGCACTGGTCGTCGTTGGTGCGGGCGATCGACACGGACAGCTGCATCTGGCGGGCCTGAGTCCAAGCCTTCTCGCGCGCTCGATGACCTTGTCCGAACCGATGTTGGCGAGGCCGACGTGCACCATCATCGAATCGTATTCAGGCAGACGGTGGAACCACGGCTTGGCGTTGCCCGGGCAGGGACGCGAGGTGGTGGAGCCTACGGTTTCGAAGCCGAAGCCGGCATGGTCCAGCACCACGGGCATCTCGCAGTTCTTGTCGAGGCCGGCGGACAGGCCGAACGGGTTGGTGAAATCGACGCCCATCACATTCGTTTCCAGAATGGGGTCGGTGTAGTCGAGCATCAGCTGCTCGGCGAGCAGCAGCGGCGGGACGTTCTTGACGACGTGGCAGAACTCAATCATCTGATCGTGTGCCTCATCGGGGCGGTGGTTGAACACGAAGTTCGGTTTGATGATGTGCTTGTAGCCGAAGGTGAACAGATCGGTGGTGGCTTTGTTGACGGCGTTGTGCCAGAAGCTTTCAGAAACGTAAGTCATACCGCCTATTGTCTCACGCTTGGGCCGGTGCGGCTAGGTGATTCCTACCTAGGCGAATTGGGGAAGGGGCTACCGCTGTGAGAATATCGGTTCGCGCAATGTGCGATTTTGCGCGGTTTTGTGGAAATGACACCTGAATTGCCCGGAATTTTCGAGAAATTGTCCCCAAAACGCTCAAGCCGGTTTGGTTTGTGAGCTTTTGTGTGCGATAATGTTCGCATGATTTCGTCACAACGTCAGCACCTCATCTTGAGCAGGTTGCGCACACGCGGGGCAGTGCGCATTACGGCGCTATCGAAGGAACTGGGTGTGTCGGCGATGACCATCCGCCGCGATATCGCCGAACTTGCCGACAAGGGACTGTTGAAGCGCGTCCATGGCGGCGCGGTGACTACCAGTACCTTGCTCAGCGAACCCCTGTTCTCCGTCAAGTCCCAGATGGATATTGGCCTGAAGGACGCCATCGCCCAGGAAGCCGTCAAATATGTGGCTCCCGGCGATGTAATCGCCATCGGCGGCGGCACCACGGCCTATGTCTTCGCCCAGCATCTGCTCGAATCGCAGCAGTCCAGCGGCATCACCATCCTCACCAATTCGATTCCCGTGGCCGAGCTGGTCCAGGCCCTCGAATCCAAGGATGTGGAGGTGATCGTCACCGGCGGCGTGATCACCCGATCGAACTCGCTTGTCGGCCCGATCGCGGACAAGGTCGTCGCTTCGCTGCGTGTCAACACCGTATTCCTCGGCACCCACTCGGTGTCGATTCCCCGTGGCTTCCTGATGCCGAATTCGCTGGAAGCCGCAACCGATATGGCGATGATGGACATCGCCGATCGCACCATAGTTTTGACCGATCACACCAAGTGGAGCTGCACATCGCTGTCGCTGTTTGCGCGCTTCGACCAGGTGGACACGGTCATTACTGACGACGGGCTCGATCCCGACTCCGCCGCCAAAACCAAGGATTTGGTAAAGGAACTCGTGCTGGCCCACCAGAGCGAGACCATTGAGGAAAGTGAGTAAACCCATGGCTGATTTCGCCAACTACACCCCCGGGGAGTATGCGAAGGAGCACATCCGCATCACGCCGACGACGCTTGCCGACGGTCGTGACTTCTTCTACCTGGACGACGACCCCGAGTTCGTCTCCGGTGCCAGACCCGCGAGCTCAAGGACCCGCGCCCGCTGGACTACCGTTTCGCCCCGCACCTGGACGCCGACGGCAACGAAGTGCCGTACGCCGCCCCGCAGATGCGCCGCGACCCGCTGACCGGCGACTGGATCCCGATGGCCACC